>Ga0256829_1003388_pt1 | contig 11115 bp, 8 predicted proteins | sample 131447metaG_FD_185979 | JGI IMG/M metagenome (GOLD analysis project Ga0256829, IMG submission 185979) | Hydrothermal vent microbial communities from Lau Basin, Pacific Ocean - 131-447 | ecosystem: Environmental > Aquatic > Marine > Hydrothermal vents | place: Pacific Ocean: Lau Basin | collected... | reverse complement strand
ACCAACGTAAACCAACTGACGACAAGAAATAAAAAAAAAGCCCGATTAGTTTCGGGCTATATTTTTAACTACTAAGTGTAAACAAGTATATAGTTACCAAAATAAATTCGTCGTCATCGATGTTAAAATTCCCTGTCAATTCTATGTTTCCACTTGCAGTTTCAAGAAAGGCCGTAGCAATTTTCCAAGTAATTTCATCGCCACCGGTCAAGATGTCTAAATTGGCCTGACGTGCGGCAGCAAGTACTTCCTCATCTGTTGGTCCGTCGTCATTCATATCGCCGGAGGTGTCGTCGGTGGGGTCGTTCGGATTCTCGTCGTCCGAAGAACAACCCACAAAGAGAATACTCGCAAAAAGGAGAGCGAATATCCGCATACAATAAGATTTAAAAATCATAATTAATAAGGTTTTGATTCCAACCAAAGAAAAGCGACGTGGGGTTTGAATTCAATAACCATTACAGGGTAAAAAAAACGCCCTCCAAAAGAGGGCGTTTCTATTTTTGCTTCACGGGGTTTTAATACTTAAATGGCTAATTCAAATAAATTATAACCTTGCTAGTGAGTACTATAATAGACTCATAAACGGTGCCAATGTTTCATTGGCACCTTGAGTTTAACGTTTTTATAACAGTATCAGGCAGTTAGAAAATTCCTCCGCTGCCTTGTTTCTCGTCATTATCACGACGTTTTCTAGACTTGGCACGGTATTTTCCACCTCCGAAGCGGTAGTTGAGTCCAACAAAAACGGTGTTGCTTTCCCAGTTGAATTGTCCTTGTTGCAAGTACGGATTCTGTCCGACGAATTTAAAGCGCATGCTGTTAAAGATGTCGTTGTAATTCACCGAGAAGGTACCCTGTCCGTCCCAAAGCGAAACACGTGCGCCGAGGTTCACCATGACCATAGGGTCTACATCAAACTGAATGTTCTTGTTTTTACCGCGGTACATCCCAAAGGCGGTAAAGGTTACGGTCTTGGTCACTTTAAAGTTGTTGATCATTCTAAAGTTCCAGGCCGTGTTGGTAACGGCTACCGTATTGGTTTCTATATTGTCGGCTGTGGGGTTCTCTATGCTGCTGTCTATCTGTTCTGTGATCCCTTTTTGTTTCTGAGAGAACAGATCGAAGCTGGTATTAAAATTCCACCATTTTGTCGGACGGTAATTGCTTGAAAGCTCAAAACCGTAGGCAGTGGTATTGCTAAAGTTGTCAAAGGTTAAGATCACCTTGTTCACGTCTGTTCTATCGATGAACAGCGCACGGTTAATCTCGTCTTCGATTATGCGATAGAATACTCCGGCCGTGATAGATCCTTTTTCTAAATTACGCGTATAATTCGTCTCTATGGAGTTTGTGAACTGAGGCTCTAAGTTGGTATTACCGAAAGAAGAAATCAGTGGGGTACTCCATTCGCGAATAGGGTTTACTTGTCCAACTCCAGGGCGGTCAACACGGCGGCTGTAGCTCACCTGAAACTGATTCTTCTCAGAAGGTGAATAGGTCAAGAAAGCCGATGGATACACCTGCACATAGTCGTTCGTAAAAGCGCGAACCGAATTGGTGTCTGCGCGAACTTCTACCGTCTCGGCACGGGCGCCTAATTGCCAGCTCCATTTCTCGTAATTCTTCCCGAGGCTCACATAAGCGGAGTAGATATCACGTGAGTACTCAAAATTAGTACTTGGCGTATCGATCAGATCACCGTTGGCGTTCAGGGTTTGCCCAGTAGAGCTATAGTCGATATCGGTATTGAACAAACGCGCTTGCAAACCGGCCTCCAGTTTCATGCTTTCGCTTAATGGATTGGTGTAATCCAAGTTAACGGTCAAGCGGCTGCGCTCGGTATCTACAAAATCCATATAGTCTGCTGTAGTACTATTACCTCTGAATCTGAAGTTGGCATCCTCGTCACTTTCAAAGTCGTTGTAGTCTGCTTCCAGCTCCACATTGTGGCCTTCTTTGGCAAAATCCAACTTATAGTTGAAATTGTACTGCTGACTCATATTGTCAATGGCATTGTCAAAAAGCTGACTTTGGTCCAAACTTGGATTGTCGAAGAACAAAATGTCAGTGGTTCCATCCACGCCTCCGTCAAAGAGGTTTTGGTTGGTAAAGAAAGATATGGTGTTCTTATCGTTCAAATAATAGTCGATCCCTACTTTGAACAGGTTGGACTTGTTGTTGTCTAAAAAGTTGAATCGCTGATCTGAATTGTCGTTGGGTCTAAAAACATTACCAAAATTCTCATTTTTGGAATAGTTCCCTCCGTAGCTACCGTAAAGGTTGAACTTTCCATTGCGGTAGTTGAGGTTTAGTCCGGTATTGAATTTAGCCTGACGTTGATAGGTCAAGCCTACATTAATGTCTCCGTTAAAACCGACCAAGGCGTTCTTCTTTAAAACGATATTAATGATCCCGCTCATCCCTTCCGGATTGTACTTAGCCGATGGGTTGGTGATCAATTCTATTTTCTCAATAGAGGTCGATGGGATCTGTCTTAAGAGTTGAGCCGCAGGAACATTGGTCAACTTACCGTCTACCATCACTTGCACATTCTGGTTTCCTCTTAGGGCAATGGCGCCGGTTTGTTGGTCCACGCTCACAGAAGGCAGATTGTTCATTATGTCTGAGGCAGTTGGTCCTGCTGTGGTAAGGTCTTTACCTACAGTGATCACCTTTCTGTCGAGCTTTTGCTCTATGGTGGTACGTTCTGCCGTAACGACTACCTCGTCTAGAGATTCAATGTCTTCTTCCAGGTCTACACGGCCCAGATCGACCTTGCGATTAGCCCTGGAGATCTCTATTTCCTTGACATAGTTTTTGTATCCTATATATTGGATATCAACTTTAACCTTGCCAGTCGGAATATCTTTGATCTCGAATTGACCGTTGTCGTCTGTAATACCTCCGGTTATGACCTGGCCTTCCATATCCATGATCGCCACGGTTACGTAAGGTATAGGTTCCTGAAGGTTCTTGTCGTAAACTACTCCGCTAATGGTCCCGATCTTTTCGCTATCAGGGTTCGGGTTGGAATAGGCAATAAAGGGTAGGCATAGCAATAGCCATACTGCTAACTGTTTCATTTTTCGATTGTTTGATTGATGATGAATTCAAAGCTTCTCTCCGCAGCAATGTTGCTTAAAAAAGCTATGTCAATAAGACTGCTTAGATAAAATCTTGTTACAAGAAATTTTCATTTTAACATTTTATAAGCATTAGCGCCCTAAAATGAACAAACCCGGACTAAAGTAGACCGGGTTTGAGACCTTACTGCAATAATTAACACTAACCATCAACGTAAAAAATTGTAGCAGTAAGAAAGAAATATTTCTACTCTATAGACGGCTTAGTACGACAGGTGTTACAGATAATTTCAATTTTAACTTTGTTTTATGTTAATTTTGAATTTGAACTTCGACCCTCTATAAAAGACCAACGAGCTATGAATCAGAACAATGGAAAAACATTAGTTTTAGGCGCCAGTTTAAAACCCAATCGGTATTCTTACTACGCCATAGAACGCTTAGTAGATAAAGGGGAGGCAGTTGTGGCTGTTGGGCTGCGACCCGGAGAAGTTGCCGGGGTGGAAGTAGCGGCAACGCTGCTGCCTTTTGAGGGTGTAGATACCGTTACCCTTTACTTGAACCCAGAGCGCCAAAAACAGTATTACGACTACATCATAGGGCTTAAACCTAGACGAGTCATTTTCAATCCGGGAACTGAGAATCCGGAATTCGAAAATAAGTTGCGCAGCTTAGGTATTTTGGCCGACCGTGCCTGTACGCTCGTCCTTCTCAGTACGGATCAGTACTAAGCCTAAAAGGGTCAAGGCGCCGTTGAGGATCAGAATAAAGAATCCCCAGTCGAAATTCAGATATGCAGCAGATGCCCAGCTAATGGCATAACCTATAAAAGGTGTAGCTATGGCGATAGTGGGAACCAAATGATCTTTCACCTTCCAGTTAGAGAACAACCCAAAGGCGTATAAGCCCAATAAGGGGCCGTAGGTATATCCAGCATAGGTGAGTAATTTAGTAATCACACTTTGGTCTGCAATAAGGTATTTAAAACCTATGATCACCAAGAGTAAAACAAAGGACATGGCCACGTGAACCCTTTTTCGGATGCGTTTCGCCTCTGCTTCGGATTTTTTCTCTTCAATATCTAGTATGTCTATGCTAAAGCTCGTTGTTAGAGAAGTCAAGGCGCTGTCTGCGCTAGAATAGGCTGCTGCTATCAGTCCTAACATGAACAGCGCGGCTATGCCAATGCCCAGACCTGATTCTACAGCAACAGTGGGGAATAGCTGATCCCGCACGGCATCAATGCCGTTGTTGTTGGCATAAACCGTAAGCAACAAGCCCAAGGCCAAAAAGATAAAGTTTACCACCGTTAGCACTATGGTGAACCAAAACATATTCTTTTGCGCATCGCCTATATTCTTACAGGTCAAATTCTTTTGCATCATGTCTTGATCCAATCCGGTCATCACTATAGCAATAAAGGCTCCGCTTATGAATTGTTTTACAAAGTGTTGCCCAGACTTCCAGTCGTCAAAAAAGAACATCTTGGAAAGCTCGCTCTCTGCAACGAGGTCGGTCAAGCCTCCCAACGATAAGCCCATATCCGCAGAAATGATATAAATGGCAACCCCCACGGCTACAAGCATGAACAAGGTCTGTAGGGTGTCTGTCCAAACGATGGTCTTTATGCCACTTTTAAAAGTGTACAACCAGATCAAGAGAATGGTTATGGCCACAGTAACTGCAAACGGAACTCCTGTGCCACCCATAAATGGCATTTTGTCAAAAACCAAGTACTGCAGTACGTTCGCCACCAAGTACAGTCTAAAACTTGCACCGACTACGCGAGATAACAAGAAAAATGAGGCTCCGGTCTTATAGGATTTTTCCCCAAATCGCACCTTTAAATATCCGTAAATAGAGGTCAGATTCAGCCGATAATAAAGTGGCATCAGCACCAGGCCAATTACGGCATAACCCACTGTATATCCGAGCACAACCTGAAAGTAACTGAACTGCGAAGCAGCCACTTGGCCAGGGACCGAAATAAAAGTAACCCCGCTTAAACTGGCGCCTATCATGCCAAAGGCAACTACGTACCAAGGCGATCTGTTACTGGCTTTAAAAAAATCTGCGTTGCTGCCACCTTTGTTGGTGAGCATCGAGATCAGAATCAGAATTCCAAAATATCCGGCAATTAATAGGAGAATGTGGGTAGGGTTCATGAGCGCTAACTTGTTTAAAATGTATAAGAAATCCAAATTTCGATTCGTATATTTGAAAGTCTTCAAAAAAAAATCAACCATGAAAAAACTACTACTACTCGCCGCAGTCGCGTTGACTGGCTGGGGCACCACTACTAGTCAGGCCCAAGAATACCTCGATATGATTGAGGCCGGAACATTCACAATCGACGAAATAAGAACCAGTGCAGAAGCCTACTTTGAAGTTGTAGGAACCGGTCGTGGTACCGGCTTTAAGCAATTCAAGCGCTGGGAGTATATGGCAGAGCGCCAACAAGACGACGATGGTCGCTTAAAGCCTGAGACCTATTACATCAATGAGCTTAGACAATTCGAGGCTTATTTGAATGAGAACCCAAGTGCACGTTCTGCTGCCGGCGGAACAGGCGACTGGGTAGAAGAGGGGCCAACCTCTTGGGACGATTACCAAGGCTGGAACCCAGGAATAGGTCGAGTTACTGGTTTTGCTGTGGATCCTGCAGATAACAATCACATTGTTATTGGGTCGCAAACCGGAGGCGTTTGGAAAACCTTAGACGGAGGCAGCAGTTGGACCCCACTTACCGATTATTTCATTAATCTGGATGTGTACTCTGTTGCTATGGATCCGCAGGATTCCAACACTTACTTTATCGGTTCTTTTTCTGGGATCATTTATAAGTCTACAGATGCGGGAGCTACTTGGGCACAGATCGGGACTGCAGGAGGTGCTTCTGTGGTCAATAAAATATTGATCCACCCGACAGACTCTAACATTATGTTCGCAAGCGTTCAGAATCAAGGAATCTACCGTTCTACCAATGGTGGAACTACTTGGAGTGACGTAATTCCTAGTGCGAGCAGAGGATACGACGTAGAGTTCAAGCCTGGTGATCCGATGACAGTATATGCTTCTGGAAATGGATTCTACAGATCAACTGATGGAGGGGCAACCTTTACAACTATCAGTGGTTTTACTGCTAATCCTACCATGATAGGGGTTACTCCAGCCGATCCAGACCGCGTTTATGCGGTTCAATCCAGTGGAAGTATCTTTGGAGGTTTCTTTAGCTCAACAGATAGTGGAGCTTCTTTTACAAATATCCCACACGGATCAAATAATTACTTTGGATATTCTGTCTTTGCAGCCGACAGTTCGGGACAAGCTCCTCGCGATATGGATATTATTGTGAGTCCAACCGACGCCGATGAGGTTTTGATCGCTGGAATTCTAGTATGGCGCTCCTTTAATGCAGGTGTTGATTTCGAATGTACTTCGGGCTGGGCCTTGTTTGAATCAAGTACGAATAATGTGGGTTACTGCCATGCCGATGTCGATATCTTACAGTATGTAGGTGATAAGGTATATGCCGGAACAGACGGTGGTTTGTTTATTGCGGAGGATCCTCAGGCGACCATGTCTCAAAGTTTCTGGACCGATCTTTCCTTTGGATTGGGTATCCGTCAATTCTACAAGATCGGGATCTCTCAGTCAGACCCTATTATCATTACGGGAGGATCTCAAGACAATGGAACTTCTGTATATACCACAGCCGGTGAATGGAGAGACTGGTTAGGAGCAGACGGAATGGAGAGTTTTGTAGATAAGACCAACAACAGTGTACTTTATGGAACAACCCAATTTGGGCAGTTATACCGTTCTAACAACGGCGGAGTTACTTATTCTAATTTGAACGAGCCATCTCCTGGAAGCGGGAACTGGGTAAGCCCTTTTGAGCAAGATCCAGTAGCTCCAAGTACAGTGTATGTTGCCTATAACCGAGTTCATAAGTCTACTAATTCTGGTGGATCTTGGACTCCAATATCTCAAGTATTTCCTACCAATTTGGACAACCTCAAAATTGCCAATACCGACAGCAATGTAATGTGGGCCTCTTGGGATGCCGCGCTGTTAAAAACAGAAGATGGTGGAGCTACTCCTTGGCAATCGGTTACTGGAGTTGCAGGTAATATCAACAGCATCGCGATTCATCCGAACGACCCAAACAAAGTTGCTTTGGCCACTTCTTACTCCGGAGCGCGTGTATACGTAACTCTTGATGGTGGGGCTACTTGGTTGAACTACAAAAAGAATCTTCCAAACTTTACGGCCTTATCGGTGGTTTGGGATGATACCTCTGTAAATGGTCTATATGTAGGTATGAACTACGGGATCTTTTATATAGACGACACCATGAGCGATTGGCAGGTTTACAATACTAATCTACCAAATGTCCGTATTAACGAAATGGAGATCAATAATGCGACAGATCGCATTTACGCCGGAACTTATGGTCGCGGTGTATGGTCATCTCCGGTTTACGACAATCCGTTGAGCGTTGCAGACAACAACTTTGAGTCTTTAGTGAGCTTGTATCCTAACCCGGCTCGTGACGAAGTCAGTATCAGTTGGCCAACCAACAGTGAGGTCGATGTACAGGTATTCGATATCAATGGTCGTTTGCTTATCAATGAAAAGAATGTCAATGTTCAAGGCGTCTACAACCTGAATATTTCCAGACTCAATAGCGGAGTGCATTTTGTGCGCTTGTCTAGTGAAGGTAAAATGATCGTGAAAAAGTTGATCGTCAACTAATCCACAGCTCATAATATCACAAATAAATTGCTCCGAGAGACCGCTGCGTTTCTCGGAGCTTTTTTATCTTTAGGCCTGTGGATTTTTCTTCAAAATTATTAGCCGAAGCGGTAGATGAGGTTTCGTTACTTCCCGGAATTGGAAAACGAACAGCACTGCGTTTGGTATTGCATTTGCTCAAACAGCCGCAGGGGCAAACCCTGCGATTGGCAGAAAGTCTCACGGCTTTGCGAAGTCAGATCCAATTCTGCGAGAACTGTCACAACATTTCTGACAGCCCGCGTTGCGATATCTGTTCCAATCCTAATCGAGATGACAGTGTGGTTTGTGTGGTGGAAGACATACGCGATGTGATGGCAATTGAACACACTGCTCAATTTAGAGGTAAATACCATGTCTTAGGAGGTAAGATATCGCCTATGGAGGGCATAGGTCCTGGCGATCTACAAATAGATTCCTTAGTGCAAAAGGTGGCCTCTGGACTGGTAAAAGAAGTCATCTTTGCCATGAGTTCGACCATGGAGGGAGATACCACCAATTTCTTTATCTACAAACAACTGGCACCCTATGAGGTTGCCACAACTACTATTGCTCGCGGTATTGCAGTAGGCGACGAATTGGAGTACGCAGATCAGGTCACCTTGGGACGCAGTATACTGCAACGAATTCCCTTTGAAAATTCCCTTAAAAGTAACGGCTCGTGACCTTGTCGGTTGTCATTCTGAACTACAATGTGCGCTATTTTCTGGAGCACTGCCTTTACAGTGTGGTTAAGGCCACCCGTAATATGGAAGCCGAGATCATCGTTGTAGACAATGCTTCTGCAGATGATAGTGTGGCCATGGTTCGTGACAAATTTCCACAGGTTAAACTTATTGAAAGCCCGAATAACGGTGGTTTTAGCGCTGGGAACAACTTGGGGGTGGCTGCTGCCAAAGGCAAGTACATTTGTTTGCTCAATCCAGATACCGTGGTTGCAGAAGAGACTTTTGTAAAGGCCTTGGAAAAAGCAATTTCTTTAAAGGAACTCGGGGCCTTAGGCGTAAAGATGATCGATGGAACGGGTTGTTTTTTGCCGGAGTCTAAACGCAAGGTGCCTTTTATCTCTTCCGCTTTTAAAAAATTATTGGGCTTAGGTTCTGGGGCTGGCTATTATCAGCAAGATATAGCAGAGAATGACCAAGGAGAAGTAGGAGTTCTTGTCGGTGCGTTCATGCTATTTAGAAAAGACCGTTACTTGGAAGTTGGCGGTTTAGATGAGCGCTATTTTATGTATGGTGAAGACATTGATCTTTCGTACAGTTTTACAAAGGCCGGTTATAAGAACTATTATTTGGGAACTACAACGATCATTCATTACAAAGGTGAAAGCACTGCCAGAGATAAGGCTTATTGGGATCGTTTCTACGGAGCTATGCAGCTCTTTTACGACAAACATTTCCCCAATCGGAAATGGTTGCAGCCGCTGCTTAAGATCGGCCTTTGGAGCTTAAAGCATCTAGCGGTCTGGTCCTATCGAAACAAGAGTACCACGCTATTGCCTGTCAAACAGACCGTCCTATTATCTGAGCAGCTCAGTTTGCGTAAACAACTGGAGCAAATGTCAGAGTTTGATACTCTAAGTACGCGATCTAAGTCTTGGGCTTTTGACGGCGCTATCTCGCAAACACTTTTGGTCATGGATACCGCCTATATAGAATACGAACAGATCATTCGTTTGATGCAAGAACTAAAAAATTCAGGGAATCGCTTTAGAATACATCCCAAAGGCAGTAATTTTATCCTCGGAAGCGATTATAGCGATCAAAAAGGAGAAGTTATTTACTGGTAAAATATTGAAAACTATTTAGCGTTAGCCCGCTTTTTTGATTAATTTTGCAACGCATTACACCTTAGAACTCTATTTTTTGAGAATATGGCAAAGTTTGAATTAAAGCTCCCTAAGATGGGAGAAAGTGTAGCAGAAGCTACATTAACCGCTTGGCTTAAAGAGGTTGGCGATACCATTGAGGCCGATGAACCGGTTCTAGAGATCGCAACCGACAAGGTCGATTCTGAAGTCCCTAGCGAAGTGGATGGAGTTTTAGTGGAAAAACTTTTTGAGGTGGACGATGTGATCCAAGTAGGACAAACTATTGCGATCATTGAAGTCGATGGCGATGAGGCTCCTGCAAGCACTCCTGAACCTGCCGCAGCAGTTGTGGAGGCTCCTGCAGAGGTTGCCGCTGTAGCAGAAACTGTCGCAACTGCGCAAGCAAGCGTGGCTCCTGCTCAGATAAGCAATAGCGAGGACCGTTTCTATTCACCACTGGTTAAGAATATTGCCAAAGCAGAAGGAATCTCTCAATCAGAATTGGATGCTATTCCAGGATCTGGCTTAGTGGGTCGCGTGACCAAGAATGATATTATGGGTTATCTGAAAAGTCGTGGTAATAGTGCTACTGCAACTCCGGCGCAAACAGCAACAGCTGTTGCAAGCCCTGCATCAGAAACCAAAAAGCCTGCTGCCCAAGCAGCTCCAGTATCTGTAAATGGTGAAGACGAAGTAATCGAGATGACCCGTATGGGCAAACTCATTGCGCATCACATGCGAGCAAGCGTTGAAACTTCTGCCCACGTGCAGTCCTTTGTGGAGGTAGATGTGACTAACATTTGGAACTGGAGAAACAAGGTTAAAAAATCCTTTGAGGCTAGAGAAGGAGAGAAGATCACTTTTACGCCGATCTTTATGGAAGCAGTTGCCAAGGCATTGCGCGACTTCCCGATGATGAATATTCAGGTAGATGGAGATCGCATCATTAAAAAGAAAAACATCAACCTTGGTATGGCTGCTGCCCTGCCAGATGGTAACCTTATCGTGCCAGTGATCAAGAACGCCGATCAGCTAAATTTGGTTGGAATGACCAAAGCAGTTAACGACTTGGCAGGCCGTGCGCGAAACAATGCCTTAAAGCCAGATGAGATCCAAGGCGGAACTTATACGGTTACCAACGTAGGGACTTTTGGCAGTGTTATGGGGACCCCTATCATTAATCAACCTCAAGTGGGGATCTTAGCTTTAGGAGCTATTCGCAAAGTGCCGGCGGTTATTGAAACTTCGGAGGGCGATTTTATTGGTATTCGTCATAAAATGTTCTTGTCGCATTCCTATGATCACCGTGTGGTCAATGGAGCACTGGGAGGCATGTTCGTTAAACGCGTTGCCGAGTACTTAGAGGCCTGGGACATGAATCGCGAGATCTAGTAAACAGTTCACCTAATTTTGATTAAC
>Ga0256829_1003387_pt1 | contig 11115 bp, 11 predicted proteins | sample 131447metaG_FD_185979 | JGI IMG/M metagenome (GOLD analysis project Ga0256829, IMG submission 185979) | Hydrothermal vent microbial communities from Lau Basin, Pacific Ocean - 131-447 | ecosystem: Environmental > Aquatic > Marine > Hydrothermal vents | place: Pacific Ocean: Lau Basin | collected... | reverse complement strand
CATGAAAACAGCGCATGAACTGGCGAGTCAATCACGATGATGAAACTACCGACTGGAAAGCCGTATGCGGGAGAACCGCACGTACGGTTTGGAGGGCGGGGAGGTCATTCTTCCCGACCCCTATCGGGGATTTTCTTGCCATGTGTGGGATTGAAGCTGAATATGATTACTCCGTTGATATTAGAACCGCATCAGAAATTTCACCAATGCTCTGGTGCGGCTTGAAAACAGTTTTTCTGTGTAAAAACTGCCGGCAATGCGCTTGTTGGCCTCTGCCAGTGTCGGGTAGGGCGCGATCATTGAGGCCATAGTTCCGATTTTCATTTTTTGACTGATGGCCAGAATCCAAGGTTGAATCAGCTCGCCGGCATGAATACCGACAATACTGGCCCCCAGAATCACGCCTTTCGGAGTGACGATTACCTTGATCATGCCCTCAGTGCGTTTCTCGGCCTGAGCTCTGTCATTCTCGTCAAATTGCCAGCGTAATACCTGAACCTCACGACCGGTCTGTTTGGCATCGGCCTCGCTCATACCGACATGCGCCAGTTCGGGGTCGGTGTAGGTCACCCACGGCACAGCCTGGTAATCCACCTTGGCAGGTAGTTTGAATAACATGTTTCTGATGACGATGCCGGCCTGATAGGCGGCCATATGGGTGAACTGGTATGGCCCGGCTACATCGCCGATGGCAAAGATGCGTTTGTTGCTGGTGCGCAAGCGCGCATCCACATCCACTCCTCTGGGGCTGTATTTCACGCCGGCCGCTTCCAGGTTCAGGCCGTTGACATTGGCGCGGCGACCGGTGGCAATCAGCAGGTGCGAGCCGATGGCGCACTGCTTGCCCTTGTCGGATTCACAATAGGCGGCAACGAGGCCATCTTCTGTTCTTTCCAGTTTGAGATTGCGACCGCCCTCCACCAGATGAAGCCCCTCATCCTGCAGGCGCTGAACCACAATTTTGGCCAGTTCAGGGTCATCCTTGGTTAGCAGACGTGCCATCTCCATGACCGTGACCTCGGCCCCCAGACGCCGATGCGCCTGCGCCATTTCCAGGCCAATCGGACCGCCGCCGATGATAATCAGATGCTTGACGGTTTCCGTATTGTCAAAAATATTCTCATTGGTGAAATAATCGATCTGATCCAGCCCTTCAATGGGCGGCACAAAGGGCGAGGAACCAGTGGCCAACACAAAATATTTGGCCCGGATCAACTGGTCGCCGGCGCGCAGGGTGTGGGCATCCTCAAACTGGCCGGCAGCCCTGATGACGTTGACGCCGAACGATTCAAAGCGCTGTTGGGAATCATTGGGCGCGATGGCGGCAATCACGCCATGGATATGATCATGTACGCCCTGCCAATTCACTTCGGGCTCGGGCAGGTGAATGCCGAAACGGACGGCTTCACGGGCTGCCTGGGCAACATAACCGGCTGCCAGAATGGCTTTGGAGGGCACGCATCCGGTGTTCAGGCAGTCGCCGCCCATGTCGCCCTTTTCCACCAGCGCCACCGTCGCTCCCATCTGTGCCGCGCCAGCTGCCACGCTCAAACCGCCGGAGCCGCCGCCAATCACACACACATCGACTTTAATCATATCTGTTCTCCGTTTTTGTTTAACACAGTCAAAATCGATTTACCGCAAAGAACGCAAAGGTACGCAAAGTAAAAAATACAAGGAACACAATTTTGAAATCGATTAGATTCTCTTTGCGTGTCTTCGCGTTCTTGGCGGTGAAGATTGTGATGTTGTCTTTGCTTCTCATCCGCGTTCATCTGCAGTTCCTGACTTTGATTGAAATTTCTTGTAAATTACGGGAATCATTGCCAGTAATGCCAAGCCTGCGAAGGCTGCCATCAATTGCGGTGTCATGACATTGCTCAGCGATATATTACCGCCCTGATCCAGAACACCGCCCAGCCCTGATCCGGTCAACGCGAACACATAGGTGGCAGGTATGATGCCGAAAAAGGTGGCAATCACATAAATACGCAACGGCACGCCCAAAAAGGCCGGCGCCAGATTGACCAGAAAGAAGGGGAACAGCGGTACCAGTCGCAATACAAACATATAACTCAGGGCATTGTCAGCAAAACCGGCCTGCATTTTTTTCACGCTTGTTCCCGCCTTGGCCAGCAGAAAATCACCCAGCGATGTTTTGGCGATCAGAAACAGCGCCGTAGCGCCGATGGTCGCGCCGCTTACAGCATACAATGCGCCGAGATTCGCGCCGAACAGCAGACCGCCGGATATGGTCATCACCAATCCTCCGGGCAGTGAAAATGCGACGACTGAAATATAGATGAATATGTACAGCAACGGCGCCAGTATGGCATGTGCTTCCACCCAGGCCGACAGCCATGCCTTGTGCTCGGCCAGCGCCTCAAAGCCCAGAAAGCGGCCAAGGTCAAAGGTGTAAAACAGTGCCAGAACAGCCGCCAGCACAATCAGCGGCATCAATCGTTTTATTAAATCCATTCATATCTCCAATATCTATTTCGTCGGGAGGCCGTTTGTATGATTACATGGCGTATGATTACACACCCCGTCATTGCATACTGTGTGATTATGCGTCGCATGCGTTTTCTGTAACTTGCACCTGTGTGTTTTATGGTTACTGTTCGCGCCAATTTTACATACGAGGAAAAATACCATGAGCACAAAGAAAATAACCAAAAAAGAACTAACCAGCAAGGCATCTGAGCTGAATTTGAAAGGTGCTGCAAAATTGCGTAAAACCGATCTGATTCATGCCATCCAGATTGCCGAAGGCAACAGCGACTGTTTTGCACGTATCAGCAACTGCGCAGTCACCCCATGCCTGTATCGGTCAGAATGCCAGGCCTGATGACGGCGTAAGAAGTCATCAAAGCGCCCATGAACGGGCGCGTGAATCAACGACTTCATCAGGACTAAACTGAGAGAAAAACCATATCGTTTGATCAGTCCCGATATTGATGGGTGTTTACAATAAGCAACCGTACATCAAGACCGTCTTTCATATTGAAAGGCGGCCTTTTGGTTGCCGGATTATTTCAACTTCTGATACCAGGTTCCTTCTATGCCGTGGTATTCCTTCAGGAATTTTTTAAATACCATGGCTGCGCGTTTATTTTTAAAGCCGCTCACCCTGATGCGATACCATACCTTTCCCTTTACCGGCACCCGGACATATTCGGCATGGATCTCTTTTCCCTCCAATTGCCGTATCTGCCTCTCGGCAGTATCCTGAGATTCAACCGAATAGATATTAACCACCCATCCTTTCACCGAGCCGGGCGCAACTTCATGTCTGGCCAGGGCGGGTGATACCGCAGCCACCTTTGTAGGTGTCGGGCGTGGTGTATGAACCGTTTTTGCAGGGGTGATGGCTGTCGAAAGAACGGGTTTAGCCAGCGGTTTTTCTGCGATGTTTGCGGCAACAGGGTGGAGGCTCTGTTTCGCTGCTTGCTTCGATGCTACGTCCGGCGAGACGGTTGCGTGCTGTGCATTACTGCGAGGCTTCTTTTGAGCAGGGATTTCTTTTTCTAGCGCTGCGCGCCACTGCTCGATTGCCTTGTTGGCAACCACTTTGGTTAATGTGTCGATTTGTTGTTGCATGGTTTCTATCTGGCTGTTCAATGCCCTGTTTTGCTGTTTTTGCTGCTGTTCAAGCGCCTTGATGTGTTGCTGAATTAGTGGATGCATTTTTTCCAGGTTTGTAATCTTCCCGGAAGCATCCAGCCCCAGCCATGCGGCCAGTGATGCAACCAGAATAGCGACTAGCCCCATCGTGAGCATCAGACTATTGGCCAGGCCAGGTCTGCCTTTTTTGTTATCTTGCGACGCTTCGGGAGCTGCGGAATCCGGTGCTGGAGCGGAGGGAGCCGCTGCTGGGGGGATAGATGCGGGCTCCGGGAGAAGAGGCATGGTTGTTTCCGGGCTGGCTGAATCAATCTGGGGGGTGTCGGTATCGGCAAGCTGTTCGGGAGCTTGAAAGCTGTCAGGTTCATCCCGCTCAAGCAGTTGCTCAAGTTCTTTTTCCAGTGATTCGGTTGAAGCGTCGGCCGGTTCATCCTCGCCGGGTTCATCAATGGGCATATCCAGATCAAACAGATCGTCAGAATCCAGAATATCATCACTGTTGTCGATATTTTTTTCCGACTTGTTTGCGTCGCTCATGCATTCCCCATTTCCCTTGTTGTCAGATTCAGCCTGCACTGAAGGTGCGGCTTCAGCCGCGCATATCTGTTACGGCTTTTGAATCCAAGCATCTTTGATGCCATATTTTTTAGCCAGATAGTTTTTTTGCGTGGCCGCTTCCTGCCTGTTGGCAAAACCGGTGATACGGAGCCGATACCATGGCTTTCCTTTCACCACTGTGGAGAAAACTGAGGCTGATATGCCTTGCGCCTTGTATCTGACCAGCGCTTTATCTGCAGCATAGCGTGAATCAACGGATACCAGATTCAAAACCCAACCCGTGGTTGCTTTGGCGACAACGACCGGGTGAGTTGGGCTGGTTACGTTCCGCCTGACCGCTTGCTTGCCGGATGCTCTGCTTGTTGATGGCGCTTTGCTATGGCGCCGAGCGGGCTGCTTGCTGACTTGCTTGTCCAGCCGACTGGTCAGGGTCGAAACCTGTTGCTTCAACTGCTCCATTTGCTGTTCCAGTGTTCTGTTTTGCTGCGCGCTTTGTTGTTCCATTGCTGAAAGGTGTGATTCCAGTCGGGTGATATGGATATCCTCTCCCAGTATCCGTTGCGCCTTCATAGTGTCGTGCCTGTCGAGATTTTCCTTGTCGCCGGGGTTCAACCAGATAGCAATGGCTGCGACTAACATGGCTATGATTGCAAAGGCGCTGATGGGTTTGAAGCCTGTGCACGGTTTGTCCGCTGGCGGGGGGAGAGGGGAAGGCCCTATTGTTACTGAGTCCGGTCTCTTTTGCTCCTGGGTGATGGGTGTTTGGTTGGCATTCTTTGCATCTGTATGCTGCGGTTCACTATCAAATGGATCGGGATGTTTCAGTCTATCATCTGCACGGGAATGTGTTGGCGTATGCTCTGGCTTGTCTGATATTTTGGCTGCTGGTTTAGCTGGCGGCTCTGTTTGGGTAGTCGCTTTAGGCGGTTGTGGAACCGTCGGTTCTTTTTTTCTATAGCCCAGATCGGCAAAACGATCGGCACCCAGAGTGCTGTCGAACGGATCGGCCTTTTCCTCTTCGGAATACGATTCGGGCCGTTCAGCCTCGGCAAACAGGTCGGCAGTGTAGAATGCTTCGGACTGCGTGGAAGCATCATTCTCTTCATTCCCGGCATGAACAGCCTGATCAAAATGGTTCAGGCTGAAATCATCATCAATATTGTCCGTTGTTTTATCTGTCATAAGCACCTGCTCTTGGAGGCATGAGCATAACCTGCACTGTTGATGAATTCTACGGAATCATTTTCTGTTCCATTCAATACGCAATCAATCGGCTGACATGGCATAAGGTGAACAGCACCATTGGGCCCGGTTGATCTCAACCTTGAGTTGTATGTCATTTATTTGACACACCAACGCGCTGGAAGTTTTCAACGCTGTGGTTGATGCGATGGATGTGAAGCCATGCCCGTATCATCCAGCCAGCCGCTGGAGGCATCTGCTATGGCGTCCGCGTAGGGCAGATAGGGTTTGATATCGAGTACCGGCGTGCCATCGAGCATATCGTGGCCTTCGATATGCAGTGTCCGGCCTTCGATGCTCACCAGGCGGACTGCAGAGAGGCCGATGCTGTTGGGGCGGTGGGGAGCTCGGGTAGCAAACAAGCCGCGCCGGATTTTCGGCTGGCGCGGGGGCACCACTGTCGGGTTCCATCCCTTGTTCATGTGCATCCAGTAGATGACCCAGATATGGGAAAAACTTTCCAGATCCCGCAATGCCTGCTCAAAATTCATGCCGGCATTGAGGTGGATCTGTGCCGGCTTCCTTTTGTCCAGCGTCGGCTGACGCGGCGTTGCAAAGCGTTCGTGATAACTGCTGTGAACGACGCCGATCGCCTGCATGTCGATATGCAGGGCAGCGCTGTCGGCATGGTTGAAATCAGCGGTGTATGATTTTTCCGGTCTGCTTCTTTTCTGTTCCTCAACTGTGGCAACAGTCATGCAGTTTCAGTTTCCGGTTGTCGCAACAGCAGCTTGTTGTTGTCACAATCTACGATAGCGATGCCGCCTTTTTGCAGATTTCCGAACAGGATAGCGTCAGCCAGCGGCTTCTTGATATGCTCCTGAATCAGGCGCGCCATCGGGCGTGCGCCCATGAGCGGGTCATAGCCGTGCGTGGCTAACCATGTTTTGGCATCATCGGTAACATCCAGTTCAACCTTTTTATCTTCCAGTTGTGTCTCCAGCTCTACCAGCATTTTGTCCACCACATGCAGAATGGTCTGCTGAGACAGCGGCGCAAAACCGATTGTAGCATCGAGGCGGTTACGGAACTCCGGCGTAAAGATACGTTTGATCGCATCTTCATCCTCGCCCCGGCGTGGTTGCGGATTGAAACCGACCGTGCTCTGCTGCATTTCAAATGCGCCGGCATTGCTGGTCATGATCAGCACAATATGGCGGAAGTCGGCTTTGCGTCCGTTGTTGTCAGTCAGGGCGCCGTGATCCATGATCTGCAACAACAGATTAAACAGGTCGGGGTGTGCTTTCTCGATCTCATCGAGCAGCAGGATGGCATGTGGATTTTTGGTGACGGCTTCGGTCAGTAGTCCTCCCTGATCAAAGCCGACATAGCCCGGCGGTGCGCCGATCAGTCGTGAAACTGTATGCGACTCCATGTATTCAGACATATCGAAGCGGATCAGTTCCACCCCCATGATGCGAGATAACTGTCGCGCCACTTCGGTTTTGCCGACGCCTGTGGGGCCGGTGAACAGGAACGAACCGATCGGTTTTTCCGGGTGTGATAATCCGGCACGTGATAATTTGATACTCGAAGCCAGTTGATCAATGGCTCTGTCCTGTCCGAAGATGGCGAGTTTCAGGTCGCGATCCAGATGGATTAATCGTTTCTTGTCGGAGGCGTTGACCTGCTGATGCGGAATGCGCGCCATGCATGCGATCATCGATTCAATGTCATGCACATTGATGCGGCTACGCCGTTTATCCTCCGGCATGACGCGCATGGAAGCGCCGGCCTCATCGAGCACGTCTATGGCTGAATCGGGCAGGTGGCGGTCGCCCAGATAGCGTTTGGCCAGTTTGGCGGCCTGTTCGATGGCGGTCTGGCTGTAGTGTACGCCGTGGTGTTTCTGAAGCCGTGATTTCAGTCCCTTGAGGATTTCAATGGTCTCTTCGACGCTCGGTTCCGGCACCTCCACTTTCTGAAAGCGGCGGGAGAGCGCCCGGTCTTTTTCAAACAGGTTGCGGAACTCCTGATAGGTGGTGGCACCGATGCAGCGCAGTTCGCCATTGGCCAGGGCCGGTTTGAGCAGGTTGGATGCATCCATGGTGCCGCCACTGGCAGCGCCGGCACCGATAATGGTGTGAATTTCATCAATAAATAGCACTGCCTGATCCTCTTTTTCCAGCGCGTGCAGTACAGCTTTCAGACGCTCTTCAAAATCGCCGCGATATTTGGTGCCGGCCAGCAGGGCTCCCATATCCAGCGCGTAAATGGTGGCATTCTGAATCACATCGGGCGCTTGCGCCTCCACAATTTTCAGCGCCAGACCTTCGGCGATGGCGGTTTTACCGACGCCGGCTTCACCGACCAGTAGCGGGTTGTTCTTGCGCCTGCGACAGAGAATCTGGGTGCATCGTTTAAGCTCCTCGCTGCGACCGATTAACGGATCAATTTTGCCATCTCGGGCGCGCTGACTCAGGTCAATGCAGAAGCGTTGCAGCGGGGATCTGCTTTTGTCCGATTGCTCCGATTCCAGGGCAGGGGTTTCCGCGTCCGATGCAGGCTGAATGGTTTCGTTACTGAGTGCGCCATGCGCCATAAAGCTGACAATATCGAGCCGGTTAACGCCCATGCGATTGAGATAGTGTACGGCATGGGAATCCTTTTCCGAAAAAATAGCCACCAGCACATGAGCGCCGGTTACTTCACGTTTGCCAGCCGCCTGAACATGCATCACGGCGCGCTGGATGACGCGTTGCAGGCCAATGCTGGCCGTTGTTTCCCCGGCATCATCAGGTAAAATGGAGACATGGTCGCGGATGAAGGCGGTTAATTCATCACGCAGAATTTCAATGTTGGCATGGCAGCCGAGCAGTACGCCCAGCGCATTGGAGTTATCGAGCAAGCCGAGCAGCAGATGCTCGACAGTGACAAACTCATTGCGACGAAAATGCGCATTACGGAATGTGTCATTCAGTGTTTCTTCCAGTTCTTCGCTCAAGATACCCATGTTTACATCCTCGTTTGCTGTTCGACCCAGTTGCGGAAGGCACCTTCACCTTACCGAACTGATGCTATCACGTTGCACTGCTTTTGTCTCTGCACTTGTTCCTATATCTGACGCAATATCAATGCCAACTTACAGTAGCATGGTAATTCAATAGCGGGTAAACCGCTCGTTTCTTATCTGCTTCCCATCTTCCGTCAGTCGTTCGAATCATGCTCCATGATACAACGCAGAGGGTGGCCGCTGGTGCGGCTGGCTGTCTCAACCTGTTGCACCTTGGTTTCAGCGATATCGCGTGGGAACACGCCGCAGATAACGCTGCCCTCATGATGAATCCGTAACATCATTTGTTGGGCTGACGTTTCTGACTTATGAAAGAAACGCATAAGAATTTCAACCACAAAATCCATCGGCGTAAAATGATCATTCAACATAACCACACGATACAAAGGGGGGGATTTCAGTTGTGGTTCAGCTGTTTCTGTTTCAGGTTTGCGGACGATATCCGGTGTTTCAATGGCGCTCATGTGGCGATATTAGAGTCTGATGGATTGAAGAGCAACGACGATGATCACGTCATCATGTGCGGAGATCGCGGAAATAATTTCCTGGAGTAGAGCAATGGCGAAACTGAAATGTATCCTGTGGGATGTCGATGGCACGCTGGCCGACACCGAACGCGATGGACATCGGGCGGCCTTCAATATGGCTTTTGAAGAAGCCGGACTGGAGCGTCGCTGGGATGTCTCAACCTATGGCGCATTGCTGGCGGTGACCGGCGGCAAGGAACGTATGCGCTTTGATATCGATCGCGGCGGCATGCCCGATATGCCATATGAAACGATTGCGGCCCTGCATGCGCGCAAAACGATTCATTATCAGAGCCTCATTGCCGAGGGGCGTATTCCGCTCAGGTCCGGCGTGCGCCGCTTGCTGGAAGAAGCATTCGCGCAGGGGATCACACTGGGTATATCGACTACCACGACGCCGACGGCGCTGGATGCGCTGATTGAGCATTCGCTCGGCAGGGAGTGGTTTGAGCGTTTCGCTGTATTGGCTGCGGGCGATATCGTGCCGGCCAAGAAGCCTGCCCCCGATATTTATCTTTATGCACTGGAGCAGATGGGCGTATCACCTGAACATACGCTGGCGCTGGAAGATTCTTCCAACGGTTGGAGATCAGCCCATGCCGCCGGCCTGAAATGCGTGGTGACGGTCAACGGATATACCAGTGGCCATGATTTCACCGGTGCTGATCTGGTGGTATCCGAACTGGGCGAGTCGGATGGCAAAGCGGTTGAAGTGCTGCAGGATCTGCACGGTTTGAGCGCCATTCACCATGTGGAACTGGCACATCTTCAGGCCATTTTAGATGACTGATATCAAACTTTTTGACAGCCACTGTCATGTTAATTTTGGCCATTTCTCGAAAGATCGCGATGCGGTGTTCGAGCGCATGGCGGAGCAGGGCGTGGAAGGGTGCGTGGCAGTTGCAGTCGATCTGGACCATATCAATGAATTGCGGGCGCTGGCAGAGTCGAGGGATAATGTCTGGTTCAGTGTCGGCGTGCACCCCAATCATGAGACTGAGGTCGAGCCCGCTGTGGATAGATTATGCGAATTGGCCGGTCACCCGCGCTGTGTCGCGATTGGCGAAACGGGCATGGATTTTTTTCGTGAGCATATATCGCCGGATATTCAGGAAGCGCGTTTTCGAACCCATATCCGCGCCGCCAAAGCCGTCAACAAGCCGGTGATTGTGCATGATCGCGAGGCCGACGCCGCCTCAATGCGGATTCTGGCCGATGAGGGAGTGGCAGATTGTGGCGGCATTATGCACTGTTTTTCATCCGATTGGGATACGGCCAGTCGCGCCATTGATCTGGGTATGTCCATCTCATTTTCCGGCAATGTCACCTTCAAACACAACGATGCATTGCGGGGTGTAGCTGCAAAGGTGCCTGACGATCTGTTGGTGGTGGAAACCGATTCGCCTTATCTGGCTCCCGTGCCGAACCGGGGCAAGCGCAATGAGCCTGCTTATGTTCGCCATGTTGCTGCATGCATCGCCGAAGTGAGAGGGGTGACGCTGGCTGATTTGGCCCGGCAAACAACCGAAAACTCCCGCCGTCGATTCTGGATTTAAGCGTATTTGTAATTCGAAACTTTGCACCTTTTGTGGTGAAAGGCTGTTGATTTTGCACGGGATATTCTTCGTAAGAGGCTGATAAGAATAAGGGCGAATATTTTGTCCACAGAAGCTGTGGATATCTCTGTGCATAAATCGGCGGTATGATAGTAATTCCTTGCTATTGCAGGTGTCAAAATTATATGCATAATAATTATGCATATAATTTTATCTTTTATTAATAGTTGTTTATATGATTATATTCATGTCATAGATTTGTTTTCTGTCTACTGTGTCGATGCAATGGATGAGATTTCCCGGCGGTGGATAGTTTCTCTGAAATGAATGAATCGCATGCTGTTTAGTGGACGTTTCATCCACCCACTACGGCCAGCAGAACACGAAGGTGAGCTTGCCGATCAGCGGCGCAGCCGTGGGCAGAAAAATCACACAGAGCAGCAGCACTTGTGGATTAAATGCGCGCGTTCCTAGCCTGTCGAAATAAGCTGTTTTTCACCTTTTTATAAGCTCCCATTTTATGGCTTTCAAAAAAGGTTGGAACTCACTGTCATATAGTGTTAAAAATGGCGTTCTCACCCATCCCTTATAGAAA
>Ga0256829_1003386_pt1 | contig 11119 bp, 9 predicted proteins | sample 131447metaG_FD_185979 | JGI IMG/M metagenome (GOLD analysis project Ga0256829, IMG submission 185979) | Hydrothermal vent microbial communities from Lau Basin, Pacific Ocean - 131-447 | ecosystem: Environmental > Aquatic > Marine > Hydrothermal vents | place: Pacific Ocean: Lau Basin | collected... | reverse complement strand
TCTGTGTGGCGATGCGGTCCATCTCTTTTTGATCTTCTCCGTATATCTTGACCGCAAGTTCGGCCTTTACCCCCTCCAGAAGCTCTTCGATACGCATCGCGATGGGCTGTGTGGGGATGAACTGTACATAGGTAAAGTGGCTCTGAAGGTCTTTTGTCATTGTTTTTGCAATTGCTTCGATGTTCTCCACATCGGGTTTGAGGGTCAGGAGTACCTCCATGTAGTTGCCCTGAGCTGTCTCACCCTTTTCGCTTCGTCCTATCATCGAAAGAACGGAGTCGACCTTGTCGGGGTAGTGTTTGAGGATATACTTCTCTATCGCTTTACCCGTCTCCACACTCTGTCCCAGTGCCGTTCCGGGAATGGCGATGACACGGTACATGATGGACTCTTCGTTGAGTTCGGGCATAAATTCTCGCCCCTGCTGTGTCAGCAGTGCTGCAAGCAGAAGGAAAATACCGAATGTAACGGCAACAAGCTTTCTGGCGTTTTTGAGTGCGAACTCCAGCATGGGAGTATAGTATTTTTTGATGCTGTTCATCAGCGGCGAGTTGGCGTGCTTGGCCGGTTTAAGCAGCATGAAGGAGAGCACGGGTACCAGCAGCAACGCCACGGCAAGCGAGCCCAGCATGACAAAGACGATGTCCAGCGCCATTGGGGTGTAGAGTTTTCCTGCAAGGCCGGTGAGGCTAAGCAGCGGAATGAATACGACCGCGATGATAAGCAGGGCGAAGATGACAGGCTTTGCCACATCCGCCGTTGCCGTAGCGATCACTTCCGCACGAGACATTTTGGGGTTGTCGTGCATCAGACGGAAGCTGTTCTCTACAACAACGATGGTACCGTCGACGATCATCCCGATGGCAATGGCAAGACCTGAGAGACTCATGAGGTTCGCCGACATGCCGTATTCGCGCATCATCAAAAATGCAATCAGCAGCGAAAGCGGCAGTGAAAGAATGACGATGAACGCCGAACGCAGCTCGAAGAGGAACAAAAAGAGGATGATAGCGACCAGAATGGAGCCTGTAAGCAGTGCGGAGGTCATTGTGCTGACGGCTTTGTGGGTGATCTCCGTTCGGTCGTAGATGGTCTTTATCTCCACTCCTTTTGGAAGTGCGGCATTGACCAGCGGCAGTTTCTCCTTGATGGACTCGACCACTTTGGCGGCGTTGGTGCCGCTTCGCTGCAGTACCATACCGAACATCGCCTCTTTGCCGTCGATGGTCACGGCACCAAAGCGTGGCGCCTTGCCCTCTTTGACCTCTGCAATATCGCCGATGGTAACGGCAAGCAGGCCTTTGCTGCGTACGACAGTGTTGCGGATGTCATCGAGCGTCTGGTAGAAACCTGCACCCCTGATGAGGTACTGTTCGCGGTTGAACTCGAGGTACTGACCTCCTGCAGAGGTGTTCGAGCGTTCGAGTGCTTCGACGACTTCATCGTAGGTCGTGTCTGTTGCCTGCAGGCGTTTTGGGTCGATGAGGACGTTGTACTGCTTCTCGAAACCGCCCCAGCCGATGACCTCTTCGACACCATCGACAGATTTGAGCAGCGGTGCAACGGTATACTCCTGCAGTTCACGCAGTCTGCTGAGTGAAAGCTTGCCCGTGGTGTCTTTGAGCTGATACCAGAAGACCTGTCCAAGACCCGTCGTGTTCGGCCCCATGGTCGGCTTTCCCCACCCTTTGGGGATCTCTATGCCGTTGAGCCTTTCGGTGACCAGCTGGCGCAGGAAGTAGGTGTCGTAACTGTCTTCAAAGAAGATGGAAACGTACGAAAGCCCGAAGATGGAGTTTGAGAGGATCATCTTCACACCCGGAAGTCCCGCCATGGCAGACTCTATGGGGTAGGTGATGAGTTTCTCTATATCTTCAGCGGAGTTGCCGGGACTCTCGGTGTAGATGACCACCTGCTTGGGGGTGATGTCCGGGAAGGCATCTACGGGAATCTCACGGTATGCCTGATAGCCGAAACTGGCTATGGCGATAAAGAGTGCCAGTACGAGAAACTTGTAGCGTATGAGTAGTTCAAAAAAAGATTTCATGCTCCGCTCCTAGTGGCCATGCTCGCCGAGTGAGGACTTCAGCATCATCGACTTGACGAAGTAGACACCCGATGCGACATACTCTTCGCCCGCTTCGAGTCCTTTGACGGCAACACGGTCGCCAAAGTAGGCGATGGGTTCGACCACCTTTGGCGTATAGGGGCTCTCTTCGTGTTCATGTTCGCCGTGTTCGGCCTCGTCATGCTCCTCCTCTTCGTGCTCGTGTGCCTCCTCTTTGCTTTCGTGCTCCGCTTTTTCGTGTGCTTCATCATGCTCTTTTTCGACAAAGACCACCCACTCACCCTTGAAGAGTGAAAGTGCGCTTTTGCTGACGGTGACCGCTTTGGTGTAGGGCGGCAGGGCAACCTGCATCTGGGTAAAGGTGTTGATAAGCGTATTCTTGGGATGTGAGTCGAGCGCGAAGAGTGCTTTTGCACGCTGCGTCTCTTCGTCGATAACAGGCATTAGCTGCACGAAGTGCGCTTTGTAGCTCTCTCCTGCGTAGGTGAGCTCTCCGCTACTTTTGCTTGAAAGGTGCATCGCATCGGCGACACTGAGATAGGCAATGGCGTAGAAGGCGTTCTGGTTGACAATGGACATCAGCGGCTCTTCCGCATCCACATTGGAGTGCAGCGGTACGAAGATGTCACCTACCATACCGTCTCCATGGGCATAGAGTGTGAACTGGTCCGTGGCCTTTTTGAGCGTGGCCGTATCGATACCCAGTGAATCCAGCTGCGAGCGCAGGGTATTGAGTCTGGAGAGGACATTTTCGGCTTCGATGATGGCCTGGTTGAATTCGCTTTGGGAGGTAAGCCCCTTCTTGTAGAGTTTTCGGGCAGTCTCCAGCTTCTGCTTTGCCGCTTTTGCCTGCTTTTTGAGCGCAAGGTACTCCGCAGTCATTTTGGAGAGGGCAATTGACTCGATCAGTACGACTTTGTCGCCCTTCTTAACTTGCTGTCCCGGGGTGACGAAGTAGTGCTCCACATGTCCCGGAAGACGCGAGACGATCTTCTGTTTCTGGCTTGAAAGCTGGGTGATCTGTGCGTTTACGGAGACGATCTTTCCAAGCGTCTCCTCTTTGGCGTGGGCTATGGTGATATCCTGAGCAGTAAGTGCCAGTGGCAGCAGGATGAGCAGTAGTAGTTTTTTAGTCATTGTAGGCTCCTTGTAAAAAGCGTAATTCTATTTTTTTCTTGTTGATCGTTTTCTGGGTCTGCAGCAGTGCCTTGCGTGTCTGAATCAGTCGGTTCTTGGCCGTCATCAGCTCGAACAGCGAGCCTTTTGAGATGGTGTATCCCTCCTGAAGCAGGGCGGTAAGCTCCTTTTGCTCCCTCTGCAGGCTCTGCAGTGCGTGGTACTGTGATGTAAGCTCCCGTATGGCGCTTTTGAGCATCTGCTTCTGGTTTTTGAGTGTTACGGCAAGCTGTCTGCGTTCGAGGGCTACCTGATTTTGCTGCAGCTTTGCCAGCATCCGCTCTTCGCTTCGGTCGTGGTTGATCGCCAGCGGTATGGAGACACCCACACGGAAGATGGACTGGTCGGGCTCCTTCTCCAGTTCGGTACTCAGCTCGTATTGTGTGAAGCTTCCCTGCGCGGCGATCGCCTTGCTCCGGTAGAGCTTCTCTTTGGCAAGGAGTATCGCTTCAAGCGGTGTCGTTTTGCCCGTTTCAGAAGTAACTGCACTGACACCGTAGATGAAAGTTTTTGAAAGCGACACCTTCTTGCCAAAACCTGCCGTGGCAAGCAGCTGGTAGTAGAGGGTGTCGCGCTGCTGGCGTGCGGAGTAGAGCTGTGTTTTGAGCATCGATGTCTGCGTCTTTGCCTGCAGGTACGCAACCCTGTTCTCCGAACCGCTTTTGTAGCGCTTGAAGACCATGGCGGTTACCTTCTGTGAGAGTCGGTACTCTGCTTCAAGCAGGCTGAGGAGTCTGCTCTGGTAGACATAGTTGGTGTAGAGGCTCTCAAGGCTTCTCAGATAGCCTGCACGCCCCTCCATCGCGTACGCCTGTGCCAGAGAGAGGTTGGCGTTAGCGGTTGCCTGTACGCCCTCATAGAAGCTGCCGGTTCGTACCGGCTGCGAGAGGCTGACGGAGTAACCAAATTCGTTGGAGCCGGTTTTGGGGTTGTAGTCTGCGCCCCCGACATAGAGAGAGGGGTTCTGTGCCCTCAGTGCTATGCCGTTTTGCGCGTTGGCCATCTCCACCTTCAACTGCTGCTGTTGCAGCACCGGTGAGTGCTTGAGGGTGTAGGCCTTGAACTGTTCATAGCGCATCCCAAATAGAGAGAGGGAGAGCGTTGTAAAGAGTATGAATGTCTTTTGCATTGGCAAAATCCTTTGTATGCTGTTTTTGTAAATAGCGTTCTCTGAAAAAACGGTTTCACTCGACAGCTCTGGCAGGTGTAAACGGCAGAGCCGCCCTTCGGGTTGGGTGCACCTTTGTCGCCATCGAGTGAAACCTCGGTAATCAATGATTCAGAATGTTAATAAATAAGTAAAGTTCGGAAATACCGAACCGCCTAATCGAAAATAAACGGGTAAAAATTAAGTGTATATGGGAGGTTTGTGTTCTGTAGTTTCAAAAGGTGGCGTATATGCCGTTACTTTTGTCTGTGGTGTATCCTGAAGTGCAGGTACTTCCAGCGTAGGGAGTGTCGTGTCGAGGATGGCCATAAAGTGGAAAAAGTGGTGCATTTTGCACAGATCGCCGCAGTCGTCACCGTTGCTCTGTTCGGAAATGAACTGGGTTGCGGTGGCATGGTGGCATTCCGTATGGTCATCCTCCATGGCGATGAACGCCGCATGGGTGATGTTGAAAGAGAGTGACAGCAGTAAGAGCAGTTTGACGATGGTCGCTTTCATGCGCACTCCTTTCGGTTTGGGGTTAGTATAGCCAAAAATATCATATACTCAGCTTCCACAGCAGCTGCCGCCGCTGCATTCGGACTTTTTGGTAAACCACGGCTTGGCGATGAAGTAGAGCACAAGTCCCCACAGCACAACTGCACTGAGCGTAGCGATGATACCGCCGTGTTCATCCATATGCACGAGCGATGCAGGGTCGATGTTGGAAGCATCGAAGACAAAGTCAAGCCCCAGTCCGAATATGACACTGCCTATGACGATGGTGCCAAGGTAGATTGCCAGTGAACGGCTGCCCAGCATCTTTTTGACCACACCGATCGTGACGGTGTTTGTCGCAGGTCCTGCCGAGAGAAAAACAAAGGCCGCTCCCGCACTTACTCCGCTGAGCATCAACCCCGCGGCAATGGGCAGTGATGCCGTAGCACAGACATACATCGGTACGGCAATGGCGATGACGATGAGGTAGCTCAGCCAGTTATACGTTTTAAGCAGTTCGCTGAGATTGTCCGGTATGGCCACGGTGATGAGTGCTCCCAGCAGCAGTCCCCAGAAGAGCGGTTTGGCGATGTCCCCAAGCAGGGTGATGAAGGCGTACTTCATGGCTGCAACGAACGAGAAGCCTTTTTTCTCTTCGCTGTCGCAGCAGGAGGGTGCTTCCGGTGCGGAAGCGAATGTGGAGTTAGGAATTAGGAATGAGGAATTATAGTTCGCATCACTCTGTGATGCTTTCATTTGAAAGGATGGTGCGGTTTCTCGCGTAGGGTGCTGTACCCCTACAGCACCAAAGGCCGGTTTGGGTGCAGGGCTTTGTTTCTCCGTTTCACTCTTTTCTGCTTCATCCGTTCTGTCAAAGATATTGGTTAGAATGCCTGCTGCAACGGCGATGATCATCGAGGTGACGATGCGGTAGAGGGTAAATATCCAGCCGAAGATACCGTAGGTGGCCAGAATGGAGTCCACACCGGTAATGGGGGTGGAGATGAGAAAGGAGAGGGTAGCCCCCTTGCTTGCACCTGACTTCTTGATGGAAGTTGCTAGAGGGATGACCCCGCAGGAGCAGACAGGAAGCGGAATGCCAAATAGGGTGGACTTGACCACCGAAGAGACATTGTCGCTGCCAAGGTGTTTGGTGACGATGCTGTCAGGTACGATCTCATGTAAAATACCTGCAAAGACAAGCCCAAACAGGATGTAGGGTGCCATAGCGATGCTCAGCTGCCAGAGTGCTTCAAGAAAATGTGATACTTCCATTATGGGCTCCTTCAAGATAAGTTATGGTAGAATCATATAACAAAATTGTTATATAAAACTTAAATGGAGAAAATTCATGGAAAAGATCGTCACACTGGCAAAAATTTTCTCAGATCCCAACCGTGTCAAAATAGCGGCACTGCTGCAGCGTGAGGGGGGTGTCTGCGTCTGTGAGATTTGCGACACCCTTTCACTCTCCCAGCCGCTCGTCTCAAGACATCTCAAACAGATGCGACAAGCAGGTATTGTTACCGCCGAACACAGCGGCAAGTGGATGGTCTATGCGCTGAATGATAAAGAGAATGAAATACTGCTATGCTGGAAAGATGCATTTCAAAAAGTGCTGTCTGGACTTCCACCGCTTGTTGCATGCAGCAGCTACAGAGGGCAGAGTGATTGATAATGGATGATGGATGATGGAGGATTGAAAATGAGGTGTAGAGGTCATTCCTGCGAAGGCAGGAATCTTTGCGTTGATCAACTGTTCATCGTCAAGATTGCCCGCATCGGGTGTGGGATGACAATAACCCTATGCTTCACCCCTTGAATACCAGCGTAAACTTCGTTCCCTCTCCCTCTTTGGAGTCAAGCTTTAACCCGATACCGTATTCATCGCATATGCTTTTGACAATACTCAGTCCCACACCAAAGCCACCCGAGTATCCGGTACCGCGTGTAAACTTTTTGAAGATTGCTTTCTGGTGCTTTTCATCGATACCAATGCCATTGTCTTCGATGGTAAGTGTCTGTCTTTCTAAACGCAGTGTTATCGTTGAGTTTGGCGGAGAATACTTGATCGCATTGCCGATGAGGTTGCCAAAGAGCAGATTCAGTTCGGTTTTTGGGATGACACAGGAGAGGGGTGCTGCTTTCAAATCCAGCGTAATACGTTTGATCTCCGCTAGGGGTCGGTAGTACTCTACACTCTCCTCAAGTACGGACTTGATGTCGATAGCCTCATGTGCGGGCTGTGGGTTGTTGAAGTTGAGGTAGGTCAGCGAGCGGTAGATGTCGTAGAGCTGCCTGGTACTCACCGAAATATTCTTGAGTGTTCTTGGGGTACAGTTACCGCTTTTGAGTGCCTGTTCCGTGGACATTGAAAGTGAGCTGATAGGAGTGTTGAGCTCATGGGTAATGTCGTTGATGAAACGTTCAACCTGTGCGACACGCTGCTGTACCGGCCGCAGAAATATTTTTGAAAGTATCCAGGCAACGGTGATGACCAGCAGGAAAACAATGCCCATCCCAATCAGCACGCGTCGTTTCAGTGTAGCCAGCGCTTTTTTCAAAAGGTTGGTTTGTACAATGACATAGGCGATACCCATGTGTTCTTTTGGTGCGTCCGAGATGAGGATGTTGTAGCCGTTTATATTGAAGTAGCCCGGCTTTACAGACAGGTTTGGAATCAGCAGTTTTCCTTCGACTACCCTGGAGGATGTATCGATAAGTGCCATTTCGATCCCTTTGGGTATTTTGATGGGTGCCATCGGTGTTCCGTGCATATGGCGCATAATAAGCTCTCCGGTTTTTTTGTCGGCCAGATGCTCGAGCTTGTAGTGTATTTCATTCTCAAGCGCATGTTTTTGTGCTGTGTAGTACCAAAAACCGGTCAGCAGGATAAAGAGCAGCGAAGAGAAAATATAAAGCCCCAAAAAGGAGTAAAATGACCTGCGTTCGAGTTCATTCATACCGGTATCCCATACCGCGCTGTGTAACGATCTTCTCTGCACCGATGTACTCTCTGAGGTTTCTGATGTATGAGCGCACCGTCGCGTCGCTTGGAAGCTGTTCGAACTCCCATAGATTCTGCACCAGCTCCTCCTGTGAAATGAGCCGCCCTGCATGGGCGATGAAGTACTCCAGTATCTGCGCCTCTTTGGGTTTGAGCTGTATCGTTTCTGTATCGGTACGAAGTGTATGGCTTTTGGGGTAGTAAATACGTGCCTCATCGATCTTCACAGGATTCTCCTGTTCGATGCCAAAAAGAATTTTGCTCTTCTCGATGCGAAGCCGCAGCTCCTCGAGTTCAAAAGGTTTTCGGATGTAGTCGTGCGCTCCCGCATCGAAACCTGCCTTGAGGTGTGCCGTATCTTCATATGCTGTAATGATGATGGCAGGTGTCGTATCGTTGAAACTGCGCAGTTCTTCAATGAGCTCTATACCGCTTTTGCCCGGCACGTTAATGTCGAAGATGAAGAGGTCATAGCGCTGCCTGTCGATAAACTGCTGCGCTTCTGCCGAATCAAACACCCTGTCAACCCGGTAATGCTGCTCCAGATAATCGGCAATGATATCCCCCAATACCGGGTCATCTTCCATCAGTAATATCTTCATACATTTTTCTCCATACAGCCATTGTACAATAACTTTTCTATGGAGAATGGTAACGGAGTTTCGTGCAGGGAGTGTGCAGATCTTCCGTCACTCTCAGAGCCTATAAATTATAGTTTACCATCAGCCTGAACTGTTTGAAATCCTGAAGCTTGTTTCCTTTGTCATCTTTTCCGGATTCAAATACCACATCTGCAAATGCGGCGGTAAGGGTAATGCGGTCGTTGTAGGTGTACTCTATGACAGCATCCGTTTCATGTGATTCGTACAGAAAAGCTTTATCTGCTTCGAAGTGGCCGTAGGCAATACCGGCATTGAGTCCGTCAATACCGATAGCACTGAAGTGATAGCTGCCACCGAGCATCCATGCTTCACCGGGAGCACCGAGCATATCGAGTGTCTGATTTTCCATAGAGGTGAAGAAGGGGCCGCCGCCGAGGCTGAAGGGTGACGCACCTGTAGCGCCGTTGTCTTTGTTGTAGGCACATAGAATGTGAACACCGGTCTGTTCCAGTGCGAGTTCTGCACTGAGACCGAATGTGTTAGCATCCTGTGTGCCAAGCAGTGCCGCACCGCTTTGTTTGGCACTGTCATACTGTAACCCCAGAATAATCTGGAGATTGTCTGAGACAATGTAGCTGTATCCAGCTTCGGCGTACACGACATCGGCAATATCTTTGAAGTTGTAATACCAAAGACTCAGTGTCAGATCCTCGATGCCCTCATAAACGGCACTGCCGTAATAGACACCGTCGGTTGCTTCATCGCTTCCAAGGGTTTCATAGATGCGCACGAAACGGGAAGCATCCACACCGTTCTCCCAGCCGCCCATGGTTCTGATAAACCCGGCCTGGAGTGTCAAATCATCAATGTCTGTATTGGTAAGCGTATAGGCTTCGAAATAGTTGGGGATCATACGGATATCGTCACTGTCTGCATGGGGCGTGTCGAGTATCTGCCGTCCCAGTTTGATTTCGGTGTTGCCCCACTTGCCGTCAAGGTAGGCTTCAGAGAGCATGATGAAGCTTTTACCCTGTGCATCGAAAAAGTCCGGGTTGACATTGGCAGGGTTCTGGTTGATGCCGAGGTTCAGTACCGTGTAGGCAGACAAACCTACCTCAAGCCCGTTCCATCGCTTTGTATCGAGGTGAAAGTGCCCGCCGAGGCCATAGGCACTCGATGTCGGATCATTGTTGTCAAAGGTTATGTACCCCAACCGCAGCTGTCCTTTTGCATGTTCAATGGGTGTGTTGTTTCCCATAATACCCCTTACACTCCTTGGTTCAAAGGTATGGTTATTCACTCCGACAGTTTGGTTTTGATCTGCATAAAGCGTTGTGCCTATGAGCGTGATGGCAAAAGGCAGTATGTAAGTTGTTTTCATTGTTTCTATCCGTGCTTGTTTTTTCTTTGTCATTTTTGGCTGAACCGGGAATCTTTGTGTAATAGCTTATCGGGTTTTGCTCCTACAGCATCTTCACCTCTATCTTCTCCGCTTCCTCTTTGCGAAGCGCAAGCAGTGTACCGCCAACTTCAACTTCCATGGTCTGTTTGGCGATGGAGCAACCCTTGACGGTCAGCTCTTCGCCACGCATGACACCAAACGATGCCAGCCTGTCTTTAAGTGCTTTGTCAGCATGTATCTTGACAATTTCAGCTCTGTCGCCTTTGTGCAGTTCATCCAGTCTCATGTCCTTTTTACCTCCAATTTAAACTTCAAACTTCTAATTTCTAATTTCTAATTTCTAATTTTCTCACGTTCCCATAATCATTTTTGTAACATGGTATGCAAGGAAACTGAGTGTCCATGCTGTTGCAGTGGTCATAATGAAGAGGTAAACAAGATATTTTACACCTCCAGCCTCTTTGGTAAAGACAGCCGATGCAGCGAAGCAGGGCAGGTAGATCATGACAAAGACAATAAAGGCGATGGCAGCGGGCAGCGGGATCTGTGCGCGTATCTGTGCCATGAGGCTTTTACTTGCCTCGCTGACCTGATCACCCAGTGAGTAGAGCACGCCAAGTGTCGAGACGACCACCTCTTTTGCAGCAAGTCCCGCCTCAAGCGCCACTGCCATCTTCCAGCTGAAACCAAGCGGTGCAAAGAAGGGCTCAGTTGCTTTTCCTATCTGCCCCAGATAGCTCTCTTCCAGCAGTTTAGCATTGAGTTCGTTGGTAAGCTTCTGCTTTTGTACCGGGCTTTGTACCTGTGCTATCTTGGCGGTGTACTGGGCTTCTAAGTCAGGATGTTTGGGGTAGTTGCTGGCAAACCAGACCAGTACCGAAGCAGCGAGAATGAACGTTCCTGCTTTGTTCAGGTAGCTCTTTGCCTGTCCGTACACCGTGTGCCAGATGAGTTTGAACGAGGGCAGGCGGTACTTTGGCATCTCCATAACAAAGGGCTCATCTTCACCTTTGAAGACGAACATCTTCAGCGCTTTTGCCATCAGCAGCCCCAGCATCGCGCCGGAAATGTAGATGAGAAAGAGAATGTTGCCCGCATGTTCCGTGCCGAAAAAGGCGCCGGCGAAGAGGACGTAGATGGGCAGACGCGCGCCGCAGCTCATAAAGCCGATAATGAAGAGGGTGATGAGCCTGTCTTTTTCATTTTTGAGCGTACGTGC
>Ga0256829_1003385_pt1 | contig 11122 bp, 11 predicted proteins | sample 131447metaG_FD_185979 | JGI IMG/M metagenome (GOLD analysis project Ga0256829, IMG submission 185979) | Hydrothermal vent microbial communities from Lau Basin, Pacific Ocean - 131-447 | ecosystem: Environmental > Aquatic > Marine > Hydrothermal vents | place: Pacific Ocean: Lau Basin | collected... | reverse complement strand
CATTGTTTGTATTTTTTGCACCAAATGTATTAGGACATTCAGATAATTATATACCTGCAAATCCTTTAGTAACACCTGCACATATAGTACCAGAATGATATTTTTTATTTGCTTATGCAATTTTAAGAAGTATTCCTGATAAATTATTAGGGGTAATAGCTTTAGCTGCATCATTATTTGTACTATTTACATTACCTTTTTTACATACTTCAAAAATAAGAAGTATACAATTTAGACCAATAAGTAAAGTATTCTATTGATTTTTAGTAGTAGATTTCTTTTTATTAACATATATAGGTCAATGTCCAGTAGAAGAGCCGTGATATACAATAGGTCAAATATCTACAATATTTTATTTTGGATATTTTTTAATATTAACACCTTTATTAGGTATATTAGAAAATAAATTGTTATTTAAACAATAAAGGAAAGATGCTAGAATGGTAATAGGACTGATTGCTACTCAGTTGTCATAAAGATGACTTGTAGGTTCGATTCCTACTCTTTCCGAGTGCGATGGCTGAGTGGTTAAAGCGGATGTCTTGAAAACATTTTTCTTCGGATGCGTTGGTTCGAATCCAACTCGCACTGTAATAAAAGATATAAGAATTGAAGTAAATGGGGTATTAGTTAAACTGGTAGAATTTGCCTTTTGCACGGGCAAGGAGGTTGTTCAAGTCAACCATACTCCATGGTCTTTAGTAGCTGAGTTGGTTAAAGCGTGCGACTGTTAATCGCGAGATCAGGGGTTCAAATCCCTTCTAAAGAGATCTTGAATGGAAAAATAAAGTTCGATTCTTTAACAAGATAATATTGCGTTTGATTTTGGCGCAGGAAGAATGCTATACAAAGGGATTAATACATGCAAGTCAATTGTTTATATATATAAGTAAAATTAAAAAATAAACAAGGCGAACGGGTGAGTAGAATCTTGGTAGAAACCTTAAAAGAATGGATAAAAAATTTTTAGAAAAGAATCTAAAAACAATGAAAACAGAATTTATAAAAACTTTTAAGAGAAGCCAAGACCAGATTAGTTAGTTGGTAGAGTAATGGTTTACCAAGACAAAGATCTGTAGCTGGTATGAAAGTATGAACAGCCACATTGATACTGAAACACGGATCAAACCTGGAATTACCGGGGCAGCAGTAATGAATATTGCACAATGTTCGAAAGAGTGATGCAGCTACTTTGTGATTAAAAATTAATAAAGAAATATGATGAGAGAAAAAAGATGTCCATATTTCTTATAGGGCCGTCTAATACACGTGCCAGCAGACGCGGTAATACGTGAGGCTCAAGTATTTTCCGGTATTATTAGGGGTGTAAAGGGTGTGTAGATGGATATAATAATATCTAGAGTATTATAGAGGATTTCGGAATTTCTAAAGTAATGGTAGAATATATTGATATTAGAGAGAACATCAAAGGCGAAGGCAGAAATCTGGGTAAATACTGACATTGAGACACGAAAGTATAGGTAGCAAATAAGATTAGATACCTTAGTAGTCTATACTGTAAACGCTGAAAATTAAATAATAGATTTTATTATTGTAGATAACTCGTTAAATTTTCCACCTGAATACTACGGTCGCAAGACTAAAATTTAAAAAAATTGACGGTTTGGAAAATCCAGCCGGAGGATTATGTGGTTTAATTCGATGATCCGCGAGAAACCTTACCTGGTTTAGTATTAATTAGAAATTAATTCAGATGTTGCATGGTCGTCGTCAGTTTATGTTTTGAGATTCAAATTCATTTTTTTAATAAACGAAACCCTGTTTATTAGTTTACTAATATTATTCTAAATTAAATAATAAGAACTCTAATAAAAGAAGGATGACGCCAGACCCATATGGCTCTTATAACCAGGGCTACACACGTAATACAATTATTATTACAAAATTTAGTTAATCTGTGAGGATGTACTAATAATAAAAATAATATTAGTTCGGATTATTGATTGCAACTCATCAATATGAAGTCGGATTCGGTAGTAATCTCTTATCATAATGGAGAGGTGAAAAAGGCAATTCCATTCGTACATATTGCCCGTCACCTCAGAGAATTTAAAAATTACCTAAAGCTTAAGTTAATCATAATTGTTTATTTATTTATTTTATTATTTATTTATCTTTTATGATTTCTTTTGTTAAGGAATTTTGGAAACTTTGAGTAAGTCGTAACATAGTAGCGGTTCGGGAACGAGTCGCTGGATGATAATGGAGAGAAATACTAATGGTTGGTATGTTAGGCTCATGACCTGAATGTAGTAGGTTCGATCCCTACCTCTCTAAATTTATTTTGGTTCTTTTTAGTTTTTTTTTTATTATGGCTTTTAATGCTTTTGAACAATTTAATATTGTTAGATATATCCCTCTTTCTTTTTTTGGTTGAGATATTTCTATTACTAATTCTACAATATTTATTTTTTTAACTTTATCTCTATTATATTTTTTATATGTTGCTTTAGTTAAAAATGCTTATATTACTCCTACTAGATGACAATCAGTTATTGAAATTATATATGAAGTTATTCTAGAAATGGTTAAAGATAATATTGGTAAACAAGGTGCTAAATACTTCCCTTTTATTTCTACTATCTTTTTATATATTCTTATTTTAAACTTATTTGGAGTTGTTCCTTATACTTTCTCTGTTACTGCTCACGTTGCTGTTACTTTTGGGTTTAGTGTAAGTATCTTTATTGGTGTTACTCTTTTAGGTATTATTAAACATAAATTAAATTATTTTTCTATGTTTATGCCTGCTGGTAGTCCATTAGCTTTAGCTCCTTTCCTTATTGTTATTGAAATAATTTCTCATATTGCTAAAGCAATTTCTTTAGGGATCCGATTAGCTGCTAATATTACTGCTGGACATATCCTTTTCTCTATATTTTCTGGATTTGTTTGAACAATGTTAACTGCTGGTGGTTTAATGACTCTTGCTAGTATCGCCCCTCTATTAATTTTATTATTTATTACTGTTCTTGAAATTGCTGTTGCATTAATTCAAGTTTATGTATTTAGTTTATTAACAGCAATTTATATCAGTGAATCTGAAAGTCTTCATTAATTATGCCACAATTAAGTGTTGAAACATTTGTTAGTCAATATTTTTGATTATTAATTGGTTTTTTTACTCTATTTTTTTTCGTTTGTTTATTTTGAATTCCTAAAATTTCTAATGTAAAAAAAATTAGAAAAATCTTAGATTCTTCAGAAATTTCTTTATCTACTGTATATAGTCATTCTAGTTTATCATTATTTAATAAACATAAATGCTAATACAAATCCTTGAGACTCTTGTTAAATTCTTAGGTTTAATTGTTCCTTTATTAGTTGGTATTGCTTATCTTACTTTATTTGAAAGAAAAGTTCTTGGTTCTATCCAATTAAGAAAAGGTCCTAATGTTGTTGGTCCTTTTGGTTTACTTCAACCTTTAGCTGATGGTTTAAAGCTTTTCTCTAAAGAAACAATTCTTCCTACTCATGCTAATTTATCTATTTTCATTATCTCTCCTATTGCTGCTTTCTTTTTAGCATTACTTTCTTGAGTTGTTATTCCTTTTAGTGAAGGTGTTGTAATTGCTGATATTTCTATTGGTATGTTATTTCTTTTTGCTGTTTCTGCTATTAGTGTTTATGCCATTCTTATGTCAGGATGATCTTCTAACTCAAAATATGCTTTCTTTGGAGCTATTAGAGCTGCTGCTCAGATGATTAGTTATGAAGTTTCTATGGGTTTAATTATTTTATCTGTTATCCTTTGTGTTGGTGAATTAAATTTAATTTCTATTGTTAATGCACAAAAATATTTATGATTTTTTATACCTTTATTCCCTGCTTTTTTAATGTTCTTTGTTTCTGCTTTAGCTGAGACAAATAGAGCTCCTTTTGATTTAACTGAAGGTGAATCAGAATTAGTTTCTGGATTTAATGTTGAATATTCTGGTATGACTTTTGCTATGTTCTTTTTAGCAGAATATTCTCATATTATTTTAATGTCTTTAATTACTTCTTTATTATTCTTTGGTGGTTGATTACCTCCTATTTCTTTATTATCTTTTATTCCTGGTTATTTTTGATTAGGTATGAAAACTACATTATTTATGTTTGTTTTTATTTGAGTAAGAGGTAGTTTCCCTAGAATGAGATATGATGCATTAATGGCACTTTTATGAAAATCTTATCTGCCTTTTAGTTTAGCTTTTTTAATATTAGTTTCTGCTTTTATTATTTAAGCGTATGTAAGTTACCTGGTAAACTTTTTGTCTTCCAAACAGATTAAAGGGGTTCGAGTCCCCTCATACGCACATGTTATTTTATGATTATCCCATTGAACATCAATTAAGTTTTCAAGACCCCGCTAGCCCTATTATGGAAGAAATTATTAATTTCCATAATTATGTTATGATTTATTTAACTTTTATTGTTATTGGTGTTGTTTGAATGTTATGAGAAATTGTTTATAATTTTAGAAAAGTTAACAAATTTATCTCTCATAAATATTTAATCCATGGTACAGTTTTAGAATTTGTTTGAACTGTTACACCTGCTGTAATTTTAGTTGGTATAGCTTTCCCTTCTTTTAAATTATTATATTTAATGGATGAAGTTATTGATCCTGCTATTACTTTAAAAGTTACTGGACATCAATGATATTGAACATATGAATATAGTGATTATATTAACCAAGATGGTATTAATATTGAATTTGATTCTTATATGGTTCCTGAACAAGATTTAGAATTAGGACAATTAAGATTATTAGAAGTTGATAATAGAGTTATTGTTCCTGTTAATACTCATGTTAGAGTTATTGTTACATCAGCAGATGTAATTCATTCTTGAGCAGTTCCTTCATTAGGAGTAAAAGTTGATGCTATCCCAGGTAGATTAAATCAATTAAGTTTCTTAGCTTTTAGAGAAGGAGTATATTACGGACAATGTTCAGAAATTTGTGGATTACAACATGCTTTTATGCCTATAGCAGTTGAAGTTACTAATTTAGAATCATATTGTGAATTCATCGAAAGTATTCTAGAAGAAGAAAGAGATGAGTAATAAAAATAAATTGAGAAAGTTATAAAGTAAAAACGAGTATTCGATGAAAGACTAGGGTATTCTTAGAAGGATAAAGAAAAAAACCAATGGAGAAACGTTGAAATTGGATAATCCTAAAGGAAACTAAAACATATGACAACAACCCAGTGAATTGAAACATCTTAGTAACTGGAGGAAAAAAAATCAAAAGAGATTGCGTTAGTAGTGGTGAACGAATATGCAAGAGTACAAGGAGTACAATGATGAAAAATGTTGGAAAAAAGGAGAACCAATCTTCTAATACTAAATATGAAGAATACACCGATAGTGAAGAAGTAACGTGAGTGAAAGTATGAAAGAGATATACAAGGTATAAATTGAAAGAGAGCAAGAAATCGGATATTTACGAGCAGGCAGAGTTAATGATAACAATGCCGTACCTTTTGTATAATGGATTTGCAAGTAATAATAATTAGCAAGATTAAGTAAAAACGTAGTCGTAGGGAAACCGAAAAAAATAGTTAATTGTTATTAGACCCGAAACCAAGTGATCTTGACAAATGCAGTTTGAAAATCAGGTAAAACTGAAAGGGAGGAACGAACCAGTAGTTGTTGCAAAAACTTTGGATGACATTTGTTAAGGGGTGAAAGGCCAATCGAACTTGGATATAGCTGGTTTTCTGCGAAAAATATTTAGGTATTGCGTGAAAATAGATTATTTGAAGGTAACGCTCTTATTTAATCAGGGGGGTTCGAAAGAACTTACTCTATTAACTTAACCGGAAAATGTCAAATAATTAATATTTTTGCAGGCAGACTTTTGGTGATAAGATCATAAGTCGAAAGGGAAACAGCCCAGATCTAAAGTTAAGGTCATAAATTATTACTAAGTGCGAAAGATCAGTGTATTCACATAGACAACTAAAAAGTAGGCTTGGAAACAGCCATCTTTAAAAGAAAACGTAACAGTTCATTAGACAAGTGAAAATGCATCTAAAATTTAGGTGACTATAAGTAATAAACCGAAACTTAGATTAATTTTAAGGTAGCAGAACATTCTATATTAATAGAAGAGACAATGCAAATATGAGTAACAAAAATAAATTTGAAATAAATTTACACCGAAATCTTTAGGTTTCCAATTCTCTGATAAACATAATTGGGTTCTAATCAGTCCCTTAGATAATTCCGAAAGGAGTAATTAATGGGTTTTTTTTATAATGACTCTTGAAAAAGACTGGAAAAAATGTAAAAAATAAGACTGTACCAAATCTGAAACAAGTAAGATAGTAGAGAATACTAAGGTGATAACTTAAATATATTTAGGGAACTCGGCAAAATTTCTCCGTACGTTCGCAATAAGGAGACGACAGACATAAAATCGGGATGAACGACTAGTTATCAAAACTACAGCTTTCTGCAAACATGTAAATGGAAGTATAGAAAGTGAGCCCTGCCCAGTGATTGTATCCGAAATTATTCTGTGAAAGCTGAATTTATAAGGACAATTAAATGGCTGCAGTAACCATGACTGTACAAAGGTAGCGCAATCAATAGCCAATTAATTGTTGGCAAGTATGAATGGGTTAACGATTTATCCACTGTCCCAAATATATGGTTAGTGAAATTGAATTTGTAGTTAAGATGCTACATAACTGTTGCAAGACAAGAAGACCCTACGCAGCTTTACTGTTATTATTATTCGTTAATAGAGTGATTATTTGCATAGTATAAAGAGTTTTATCTATTCATTTTAATCTTTGGATCTAAAATTAGATTTCCTGTGGAATACTCTTCTATTTTCATTCTATTTGACTATTATTTTATAATAAGAGACAGTTTTGTTGGGGTGACAGCCTTTTAAAAGGTAACAAAGGCTTACAATAGGTCTATTCATAGAATTTAGAAAATTCTTTTCAGAGTATAATAGCATAAATAGGCTTGACTGTGAGTATGATAATACGAACAGGTTCGAAAGAAGGTTATAGTGACCCGCAAATTCTTTATGGAACGGTTTGCGATCATAAGTTAAGTTACGCTAGGGATAACAGCATTATTACTTCTTAGAGTTCTTATCGATGAAGTAGTTTGTGACCTCGACTAAGGGGCGATTATATTGTGAAATATAATGTCAGTACGAGCTATATGCTGGAACCTCCATGTATCTTTTATTGCTAAAATTTGTTTATATTTATAGATACTATTTTTCTATATTTTTTTATTATATCTTATTTTAGAAAAAATATAAAAGTGTGGACAATCAGCAGGGAAGTCCTCTGAAATTAATATTAAATTTGAGTATATTTTTTATTTTAAATAGGATTTTATGACCCCTCAACGACTATACGCTCGATCCTTATTACTCTGTGATAATATAAGGATATGATATAGTCTGATCTATTAGGCGACTAATAGCTATTTTATAGATTATAATTTATATGATACAAAAAGATATTTTATTAGGCACTTTATTAGGAGATGCTAGTTTACAAACATATACTAAAGGAAAAACTTATAGATTACGATTTTTACAATCTGATGATCATAGAGAATATTTATGACATTTATATTCTATTTTTAAAGATTATTGTGGTACAGAACCTAAATTTCAAGTTACTAAACAAAACTATAAAAGGTGATACTTTAATACTAAAACTTATGATTGTTTTTTAGAATTTTCTAATATTTTTTATTATGAAAATAAAAAAATATTAAATTATAAGGAATATGATTATAAAATATATGAATATTGTTCCCCAAGAAGTTTAGCTTATTGATATATGGATGATGGTTATAAAAGAAAAAATTCTAATTCTGGTTTATTATGTACAGATAATTTTTCTTATGAAGAATTAGAATTTTTAAAAGAATTATTAAATAATAAATTTAATATTCATGTTTCTTTTCATAAAAAAGGGCCTAATCATAGAATATATATTCCTAGTAAGAGTTTTAATAATTTCAGAAATTTAATAAAGCCTTATATAATTGAAAGTATGAAATATAAATTATAAAACATACATGCGATGTTGAATCGCCGCATCCTGGGGGTTGTATCTGCTCCCAAGGGTTGGACTGTTCGTCCATTAAAGCGGTACGTGATTTGAGTTCAGAACGTAAATTCATTGCGTTTATATACGAGTAATTGTATATATTGTTCCAGCTTATATCGGTGAAACCTAAATTAGGGTGTTGAACTCACACTGTATTCTAATATGGTAATACCGAGGGAAAAATGTAATTATGACTTACTTTTCAAAAGAATTTCCAAAAAATTGAAAAAAACTAGATAAATCATTTTGATCATATTTAGCCGGTTTTATTGATGGTGATGGTAGTTTATTTGTTAGAATTATTCCTGTAAAATCTGATATAAATTATAAAATTATTATTTCTATTGGCTTATATCAACATAAAAAATATATATTTTTTTTAAATAAAATATGACAAATTTTTAATAAATCAGGAAATTTAAGAATTAGACCAAATAGTGATATGGCTGATTTAGTTATATCAAATAAAATTCTTATAAAACAAATATTAACTAGATTATATCCATATTTAATTTTAAAAAAACCTCAAGCAAAATTATTATTAAAAATAATAAAAGAATATAAGGATTTATCATTAGAAAAAAATTTATCATATAAAAAAGCTGCTTTCTTAGAGGTTTGTAAGAAAATAGATAAAGTAGCTGATATGAATAATAGTAAAAATAGGAAATATACATATGAAAGTGTATTAAAAAGTTATAAACATTTACCTGTAGAGACTTGGAAAAAGAAATTTCCAGATAACTAAAAATCCTCTTAGTTATAAAACGCTGGCTCCTTAAAAAAAGGATGAAGATATAGTCCACCTCCTTTTGAAAAAAAGGAATAGGTGCGTGAGACAGTTCGGCTTATATCTGCAACAGTATTAAACTATCTTTCTGATTTTCATTGTACGCAAGGATCTGAATTTCCATCCCTCTGGTGTATCTGTTGTTTTACATATAAATTATTAAAGCATCGCAGAGTAGCTACGGATGTCCTTTTAAAGTCTGAAAGCATCTAAAGACTGAAATAGTGAAAGATACTTAGTTTATAATAACTGTGATAGACTATCACTTTGATAGGCAAAAAGTAAAAGCTTATTTGTACTAATAGTTATAATATACTTTATAACTTTGGAAACATGATGAAATTGGTAGACATGATTGTTTTAGGAACAATTACTTATTAGTGTGTAGGTTCGAGTCCTACTGTTTTCAATATGTTATATTTAAAAAGATTAAAAAAAGATTATTATAAAAGAAAAACTTTTAAAGAAAAACAATTTTATATTTTTAAATTAAAATCTTTAATTAATAATCAAATATTACCCTTTAAAACTAGATTTTATATTAGACAACTTCTTCATGTATTTGTAAGAAAACATGGTATTTATCAAACTCAAATAATAAATAAATGTTTAATTACTGGTAGAAGTCGTGGAATTATTAAAGATTTCCAAATATCTAGAATAGTTTTTAAGAAATTAGCAGATAATGGAGATTTATCTTGAGTAAAAAAAATAATGAGTCTATAGCTCAGCTGGTTAGAGCGTATCACTTTTAATGACAAGGTCGAGAGTTCGAATCTCTCTAGACTCTTATGAAAGGTCCCTTTTTTGATCCCATTACTATTTCTAGATCTTCTACTATTTTACCTAAATTCTTAGGTAAAACTATTTTTGTTCATAATGGTAAAGAATTAAAATCTTTTGGTACTATTACTATTGATCATATTGGTAAAAAATTTGGAGAATTTGTTTTAACTAAAGTACCTGCAGTTTATAAAAGATAATTATGCTTCATTCTTCGTCTTTACCTAATTTGTTTTCTCATAAAATCTTCTCTCATATTCATTCTCTTCCTACTCTTTTCTCTTCTTTTTTTTATTCTTTTAAACTTTTTGTTTCTAAACCAGTTGTATTAAACTCTTCCCATATTCTTCTTCTTATTTCTGGTTATAAATCATTCCCTTTTATTTCATATTCTTCTTCTCCTTCTTTTTATTTTTCTCCTTATTCTTCTTTATTTCATTCTTATATCCTTTATCAGTCTTCAGTATATTTATATTTAGATAATTTATTATGAATATCTGCATTTATTCGTAGATTAATTAAAATAAATTTATCTATTGTTTTTGTTTCTCATATAAATCATCATTTACATTTATTTTCAAGTTATATTGTACATAAATTAATTTTAAATCCTTCTAAATTTAAGAGAATTTGTATATAGAATGGCAATAAAGGAAGTTCAACTCTTCCTCTATATAAAAAATGTTAAATTTATTAAGTAAAATAAAAATAATCGATAATACAGGTGGAAAATTAGGTATTATAATTAAAAGGTTGAAACCTAAAACAATAAAAGCATATGCTTCAATTGGTCATATAGTGTCAATTAGTATGAGAAAATCAGAAGGAAAAATAAAAAGAAAAAAAGTTTATGAAGGTATGATTGTTAGAACTAAAAAAAAAGGTAATATGATTAATAAACAAAAAATTGGTGGTCATTCAATAATATGAGATGATAATGGAGCAATTTTAGTTAAGAAAGATAGTACACCTATCGGTACAAGAATCAAAGGCCCTATATGTAAATCATTAAAATATAAAAACATGAAAATTGGTGCTTTAAAAATTTAAAATGTTACAAGATTATATTACTAAATTCACTACAGAAAAATTAGACGTAAAACCTAAAATAAAAAAAATAATTGTTAGAAGTAATTTAAATAATAAAAAATTTACTAATATATATAAAAGTAAAGATAATAAAATGCAAAAAGAATTATTAGAAAGATATAATATATTTAAATATATGCTTCTCCAAACACCTAAAATAATAAAAGCAAAAAAATCAGTAGCAAATTGAAATGTAAGAAAAGGTATGGATACTGGTGTAATGGTAACAATTAGAAATGAAGAAAATTGAAGAGAAATATTATTAAATATATATCCAAATATAGTAGAAAAAAAATTTTCATATAAAAATATGAAGACTTCAGAAATGGGATTAGGATCTATTGGAATGTTTAATAAT
>Ga0256829_1003384_pt1 | contig 11123 bp, 8 predicted proteins | sample 131447metaG_FD_185979 | JGI IMG/M metagenome (GOLD analysis project Ga0256829, IMG submission 185979) | Hydrothermal vent microbial communities from Lau Basin, Pacific Ocean - 131-447 | ecosystem: Environmental > Aquatic > Marine > Hydrothermal vents | place: Pacific Ocean: Lau Basin | collected... | reverse complement strand
AACTGTACCGGTTGTCGCATACCGTTAAAGGTGGTCACCATATGCACCCCTATCTCGTGATTGGCCAATACCTTCAGTTGATTGGCACTAAAGCGATGATTCTTCTTTAACACCAAGGTCTGGGTATTGTTCAAAACCATAGCTGCAGCACTTAGTTTAGTACTCAGTTTGATCTTGAACTTAAAGTCGTAACGCTTGGTAAATTCTTTAAAATAGGCCTCCGCTTCTTCTACCCCATAAACCGGAAACATCTCATTGTTGTAGGGTTCGTCTTCAAAGTGCAAGATAAATCGGGCGTTCTCTACATCGCGCTGGGTTGGAGTTCCAAAACTTCTAAGGGAATTGTAGTAGAACTTCTTGCCCTGACCAATGGTCTCTATACACTTTATCAGTGCAGCGTATTCATCTATAACCTCTTTGTAAAACCCATAGCTTGCCTCATCTTCTATCTCATCTATTTTAAGCGAGTAGAGTTCTCGCTGCAACAAATGCGGATCAAAATCGATCTTACGATACCTGAAGTTCGGTTCTGTACTAAAGCGATGTGCAAAGAATTGCCTTTTTTGATCTTCAATGTTTATTGGGTTGACATAGTTTAACAGCTCTATCTTTCGCACCAAGTGATGCAATTGCTGATCTATCTCAAATAACTTCGGATGGGTGTCTTTTAGGGAATCAATCATAAATTAACGCGAAAATTCATTGTAAAAGGCCGTAGCATGGGCCTTTACGCGGTCTCTCATCTGCTCTTCGATCGCGTGTACTACCTCCGGGAAAATGATCTGTTTAAGCTCATCGCAATAGATCTTCTTGTATTCCGTAGCCAGTACCAGAGTATTGTCAAAATTTTGGGTGATGTATTTTAAGAAATAGCCATTGCCAAAAAAGGTATCGTTGATCTTACTAGTGGTCACTGCTACTCCTGGTAGGTCCAGTTCTGCTAAACTGGCTCGCCATGACTCCACATGAGCTCCAAAACGATCGTTGTCGATATTCTTGGTCCCTAGGTTGATCACAGGTACCTCTCTATCCCAGCGCTTCCAATTGTAGGAATGCATATCATAAACAACAACGCTTTTATGCTTTTTCTCCAGCTGCTGGATAAGTGCATGAACTACTTGGTAAAAACTATTGTGCTTGTCTAAACTTCGTTGCTTCATCACAGGAGCCAAAGGCTGTCGCCAGAGCTGTTTCCCCCAGGCATCATCGTAAATGGCCACCTCAGGTGCCCTGTTTAAGTCATATTCAAAGCGCGAATCGCAACCGGCTATGATGATCGGATGACTAATCACCATGTTCTTGGTCTCCGGATCTTCTTCGAACCAACGCTCGTATTCTGTGTGTAAACAGTGTTCCCAAAGTTCGTCGCGAAATTGGTGCCCGTCATGTACGGCTCCGCAGACATAAGGAACGTAATCGTCTATCTTAAGGGTAAAGGAATAATCTTCTGCAACCGCATGAAATGGGCGCTCCGCCTTAATGTTGGCAATGATCTGTGCTACTGAAAGTCTTTCCATTAGGCCTCGTCAACGTGTTTACGCAACTTGGTGCGGCGTTCAAATGCTTTTACGCGCTCTAAGACTTTATCTTCTACAAAGTCAATGACTTTTTCTTGTAAACGTGTCTTGTAAACTTTGTTGATATAGGTGATCCCACCAGGAGACATCACATTGACCTCTACCAATTTACCATTGATCACGTCTATACCGACAAAGTACAAGCCGTCTTTGACCAATTTCGGGCCAATTCTACGGCAGAGTTCCTTCTCTTGTTTGGTCAAAGTGTGTTTTTGGACAGAGCCACCGGCACTGACATTCGAGCGGTGATCTTCTTCTCCAGGTACGCGCTTCATAGCGCCAATAGGACGTCCGTTAAGCAGTAGAATACGCACATCGCCCTGATCTGCTCCTTCTATATAATCCTGAAGGATCACATAATTGGTGGTCCCATCGTTGTTATCTATATAGAAATCTAAAAGTGAATTGATACTCAGCATAGCGCGTTTCTCAATAAGGATCACTCCGGAGCCACCAAAACCATTTAACGGTTTAAGGATCATCTTCTCTGGCCCTTCTTTAATGATCTTTTTCAGATATTCTTTGTTCTTGGTCACATGCGTACGCGGAATGATCTCGTTGTTCTCATCTTCAAATACCGCCGTGTACAGTTTGTTGTTTGCTCTGCGGATTCCGTCCAGATCGTTCATAATGAAAACGTCATCCTTTACAGAATCCAAGAAATTCAACATGATCATGTCTAAAGGTGGATTAGACCGCAGTATGATCACATCAAAACCAGCCAGGGGCAGCATCTCTTCGTAGAGCTCTGTTTTGGCGTGGAAAGACTTTAAATTCTTGGATACCTTATCCGGTCGTTTTATACAGCGGCAAAAAGCATAAGCAACACTGTCGCGTATGGTTAGATTGGCCGGCGTGGTTATTGCCGTACCGTGGCCTCTACGGACAAACTCATGAATAAGGGAAAGGGTTGTATCGTTTTCTGGGTCCATTTCTTCCCAGGGATACATGATAAAACAAACATTCATAATGGCTGGCGATTGAAGTTTATCGAACTTTTCTGCAATTTACACCGTAATGATATAAAAATTAAATTAGCGACCTATGAATTTTTACTGGCAATCGTACTTTTACAAAAAACATACTTTATGGATACTGAAAAGATTATAGAACAGATTAGTGAATTAGCCACCCAATACGGCATAAAAGTAATTGGTGCTATTGTCATATGGATCGTCGGATCCTGGATCATCAAGAGATTACTCAAGGTGGCCAAGAAAGCGATGAACAAGTCCAGTTACGAGGAAAGTCTTCAGAAGTTCTTATTGAATCTCTGCGGATGGATCCTAAAAGTATTACTAATCCTGGCCATTTTAGCAAACCTAGGGATTGAAACCACCTCCTTTGCCGCGGTTCTAGCTGCTGCAGGTTTAGCCATTGGTATGGCGCTTCAAGGCTCGCTATCCAACTTTGCGGGTGGAGTGATGATTATGATCTTCAAACCGTTTAAAGTCGGAGATCTAATTGAAGGGCAAGGAGAATTGGGTGTTGTAAAAGAGATAGAGATCTTTACAACTAAATTAACCTCCCCAGAAAACAAGTTGATTATTCTTCCTAATGGAGCATTATCCAATGGTAATATTATCAACTACTCTGCTCAAGGAACGCTTCAGGTGCGTCACACTATTGGCGTTTCTTATGATTCCGATATTAAAAAGACCAAGGAAGTACTTATGCAGGTGCTCACAGAACAAGCGGAAGTACTTAAGACTCCTGCCCCTACTGTCGATGTCAGCGCGCTGGCTGATAGTTCGGTGAATTTTGCTGTAAGACCTTGGGTAAAAACAGAAGATTATTGGACTGTTTACTTCAACACTTTAGAAAAAGCGAAAATAGCTTTAGACGCTGCAGGAATAGAAATCCCATACCCACATCAAGTGGAAATCCAAAAGCAGGGTTAACAACTGCAACTACAAAGACAAAAGGGCCTTTACGGCCCTTTTTTAGTTACATCTTACCACTATATTATCTACTAGGATATATTCCGAACCAGCCCAGTTCTGAGCTCTTATTCGAATCACAAGATCTGTACCCGTTAGCCCTGTTAAGGTTGTTGAGAAATTTACCAAGCTACCATCGCTAGCAAAGGTCTCGTCGAACACAAAGGTATGGTTTGGCGTACCTACTAGCGAGAAGCTAGGTACTTCTATAAAGGCGCCTCCGTCTATGGAATATTCGATATCCAAGTAGTCGGAATTATCGAATCCGCAGTTATAATCGCCACTATGCGCTGTGGTGTCGTATTCAAAATCTCCTCTACCGCTAACATCAAACCCAATTACAATATCAGTGTAACCAGTTATGTCTATAGTAGTTGTTTCGAATTGAAACACGCCATTGGTATCGCGCATCTCTAAGGCGCCACCGGTGACTAGGCCGTAATCGCTTGCATCCACCAAAGTACCTGGTAAAGCGGGAGTTGTGGATCCAAAACTGTCAAAACTGGTTAAGGTCCATTTGGTTACACTCGCCGGATAATCACCATTGGCCGAAGATGCACCGGTAACCCCGGAATTTTCAGCATAAGAATTAAAGTCCTCCTCGTACAAGATATCTGAACAACTGGCCACAGTTTGACAGCTAATACTGCGCCACAGGTGTTGCACGCCATCATAGATATCCCAGCAGTGCTTGCCCGTTATCGGGTCACTTACATATACCATAAGGCCATCATCGGACGCATCCGCAGTGCTTACCGGTATACTGGCCTGTTGCGCCTCGGTAACCACAGGCATTAAAAATCCACCATAGTTCAAGGTCTTTAAATTCTGAGATTCCAAATGTAAAACGGCCGCAGTGTTTGGAACCGTTGTTCCTATTGCTACTTGACCAAAGGCATTTAGTCCAAAAAGAAGCGATAAGGCTATTGCTAACTTGGAAATCATACTAATTGATGGTTTGGGAAGTATTGATACTTCCAAAAGTACTGCTAGTAGGTGAAGACCAGGTAAAATCGCTGTACTGACTTCCTGTACCCCTTAATTGTAAAGACTCGGTTGCAGCCGTTGAGTCGCTCTCTGCAACGCCGACATCAACTGAAGTCATGCCACTGGCTGCTCCATCGGTCGCAGTGAAAGAGCCTTCATAGCTCAAAAACTGAATCACCGTACCAGAAGGATTTACTAAGGCGAAGCCATCTGGACCGTTTTGTAGTGTGGAAGTAAAAGCAAGGGTACCGTAACCACTGCCTTCATCGGGTATGGTTCCGCTAAGACTTATAGTTGCGTAGACAATACCTCCTGATCCGTTGTATAGCACTACAGACCAACCGCTTAGATCAAAACCAGCCTCTCCGGCTATCTCGACAGCTTCATTGGCGTCGGCGCCATTGTTGTCATAATGGAATTCATTGATCCAAGGATCTGCAACTATGATCGGCATACAGTAAACATCATCCCAGACAGAATTCACGCCATCCCAGATCTGGACACAGCGTGTACCACCATCTATTAGATAAATCATTAAACCATCGTCTGCTGCGCCGGCAGCGATAGCCGCCCGCTGTGTAAGGTCTACGCGAGGAATAAGTAGTCCTCCGTAATTGGTGCCGTCCGCACTGCTATTTATATCCAATACCGCGGCATCACTGGGGGTAGTTGTGTTTATTCCAACCTGGGCCGTGAGTGAGCTCCAGTTTGTGAGGATGAATAAACACAAAAGAGTCATCTTTTGCATTGTTAATCAAATCGGATACCCTGCAAAATAATAAAGTACTGACAACAATTGAGTTATCTGTGAATTAAGTTATCAAGAATTTATAAAAGTGTTGAAAAGAAATCAGATTTAGACCTTATTTCACTTCTTCGTAATGGTCATCCCAATCTTTGGGTTTAGGCTCACCCAGCTTTCCAACAGATTTAGCCACTAACATAGACACTGTGGCATCTCCAGTAACGTTTACAACAGTTCTACACATGTCAAGTGGTCTGTCTACAGCAAAGATCAAAGCCAAAGCAATCGGCATCATTTCTGCTGGAAAACCAACGGCTTCTAGTACAATGACTAACATAACCATTCCGGCTCCAGGTACTGCTGCAGAACCAATAGAAGCCAAAAGTGCAGTTAAGACTATAGTCAATTGATTGCTGAAAATAAGTCCTTCTGGCCAGAGCACTTGCATAATAAATACCGCTGCAACTGCCTGATACAAACTGGTTCCATCCATATTTATAGTCGCTCCAACTGGTAAGACAAAACTCGATACCTCTTTATCTACTCCAATGTGCTCTTCCACCCTTTCCATGGTCACCGGAAGCGTTGCGGCACTAGAACTTGTAGAAAATGCCAACAACTGCGCAGGGCTTATTTGCTTTAAGAACCACAAGGGATTCTTTTTGGCAATGAAGGCTACCAGTAGCATATAAAAACAGATCATTAGTAGTAAGCCAGTCACAACAACGCCAGCATAGTACAGCAAGCGTTTTAAGATTTCTGGATCGTCTGCAGTTACAACTACCTGAGCTAAAAGCGCAAAAACGGCAACCGGAGCTGAAAGCATAATAAGGTCAACCATTTTTAAGACCACGTCGTTCAAAGAATCGAACAGGTCTTTTAAAGGTTTTGCAGCTTTCTCACCAATTAAGAGCATAGATATACCGAACAAAATGGTAAAAAAGATCACCTGCAACATGAGTCCGTTATCGCTAAAGGCCTTAAAAGCATTGTCGGGCACCATTTCTACCAAGAATTGTAAGGGGCCTCGGTCTTTGCCCGCTTCTTGGATCTTGGAGGTAACCCCTGAGTTTTCCGCATAGGTCTCTGAGAGTTTCGCTACTGTTTCTTCGGATATGCCATCGCCGGGTTGGGCTAGATTCACCAACACCAATCCTATAGATATGGCTATTACCGTGGTTAGGATGTAAGTTACTATGGTTCTCAAGCCGATATTTCTAAACTTGGAAATATCCTTTAGATCAGAGATTCCTTTGATCAGAGAAGCCAATATCAAAGGAATAGCGATAAGTTTTAACAGCTTTACAAAGATGGTTCCGAAGGGATTGATCCAATCTCCAACAAACTCCTTACCTCCGGTGACCCCGGTCATGATAAATCCGAAGATAATTCCTAGAAGCATCCCGATAAGGATCTTCCAATGTAAAGCCATTTTTTTCATCTGTAATAAAGGTTTGGCTTACAATTTAGCCAATTTATTTAATAAGTAAGCATCTGCTAAAACCAAGGCAGCCATAGCCTCAACGATGGGTACTGCTCTAGGTACAACACAAGGGTCATGGCGGCCTTTGCCCTGCATTTCTACGAGATCGCCAGAGCTACTTAAAGCCTCTTGCTTTTGCATGATAGTAGCCACAGGTTTAAAGCCAACCTTAAAGTAAATGTCTTCTCCGTTGCTTATTCCTCCTTGAACGCCACCGCTGTGATTGGTCTTTGTAGAACCATCTGCATTAAAAAGATCATTGTGCTGACTCCCTTTTAATCGCGTGCCCGCAAAACCACTTCCGTATTCGAATCCTTTTACAGCATTGATAGAAAGCATTGCCTTTCCGAGCTCTGCGTGCAATTTGTCAAATACAGGCTCACCCAAACCAACTGGAACACCTTGAATAACACAGCTTATACTTCCTCCAACAGTGTCTCCTTCTTTGCGAATTTCGCGAATCAAGGCCTCCATCTGTGCTGCCATCTCAGGATCTGGACAACGCACAGGGTTGCTCTCTGTTAAGTTAAAGTCTAAGTCTTGATATGGTTTATTAAGGCTGAGCTCACCCACATCAGAAACATAAGCATGGATACTGATACCCGCTAACATTTGCTTGGCCAAGGCTCCGGCTACTACCCTGCAGGCAGTCTCTCTTGCAGAGGATCTTCCTCCTCCGCGATAATCGCGTAAGCCGTATTTCTGCTGATAGGTATAATCTGCATGAGAGGGTCTGTAGGTGTCTTTGATATGACTGTAGTCTTTAGACTTCTGATTGGTATTCTCAATGACAAACCCAATTGGAGTTCCGGTGGTCACCCCCTCGAATATACCCGAAAGGAACTTGACCTGATCTGGTTCTTTGCGCTGGGTAACTATGGCGGATTGTCCAGGTTTTCTGCGGATCATTTCTGCCTGAATGGCATCGAAATCTACCTGTAAACCCGCAGGGCATCCGTCAATGATTCCCCCTAGAGCTAGTCCGTGAGACTCTCCAAATGTAGTAAGCTTAAATACGTTTCCGAATGTGTTTCCTGCCATGATTTGCTTTGAATTCCAAAGGTAACAGTTCACCTTGAATTTAAAAAGCCTCTCTCGGCTTAATATTGCGGAAACAAAACCCTATTTGGGATAACAGTTTTGCAACTTAGTCATAATAAATCACTAACTGATTCTCATTAAAAAATTACGCCCTTTGTATTACAAAATCAGCAGTATTGAAACGCAAGGTAAAAGTAGTTGTAATTTCAGATGTCCATCTGGGCACCTATGGCTGTCACGCCAGAGAATTGCTGTACTATTTGAATTCAGTACAGCCCAAGATCTTGATCCTAAACGGTGATATCGTAGACATCTGGCAGTTTAGAAAGCGGTACTTCCCCAAGTCGCATATGCTCGTTATAAAGAAAATACTCGCCTTGGCCGCTAAAGGCACCAAGGTCTACTATTTAACAGGCAATCACGACGAGAAACTGCGCAAGTTCACCGATACACGGATGGGAAATCTGCATATCATGGACAAGCTGGTCTTAAATTTAGATGGCAAAAAGGCTTGGTTCTTTCACGGCGATGTCTTCGATGCCTCGATCAAGCATGCCAAGTGGCTAGCTAAACTGGGGGGTTGGGGATACGATCTGCTCATTTTAATGAATCGCGGGTTGAATTGGCTGCTGAGTCTTTTGGGGCGCGATAAATACTCGCTGTCTAAGCGGATCAAGAACAGCGTGAAATCCGCAGTAAAGTTCATCAGTAACTTTGAAGACACGGCTGCAGAACTAGCCATAGAAAATGCATATGATTTTGTGGTCTGCGGTCATATCCATCAGCCGGCAATCCGAAAGGTAAAAAATAAGAAAGGACGAACCTTATACCTCAATAGCGGCGATTGGGTAGAAAATCTGACTGCTTTAGAATACAACAACCAAACTTGGAAGTTGTTCTCGTACAAAACACGGGAGCGTGTGATGAAGCTAGACCGCACGGTTAATACAGAAACCGATCTTATTCCAGAAGCCTTTTCTGCCATGCTGAGTACAGCGTCTAATTAAGCTTTCAAGGCGCGTTTTAATATAGTGACCGGATGCAGCGCATGGCGTTTGGTTCCATCGGCTATTTGATGCCTGCAACTGGTGCCGTTGGCAGCAAACAAAGTGTCTGAGGTGGCCTTGATTATAGCCGGGAACAGGGTTTGCTCCCCTATTTTCATGCTGATGTTGTAATGTTCTCTTTCATATCCGAAGCTGCCTGCCATTCCGCAACAACCCGAAGGAATTATAGTGGGTTTATAATTCTCAGGAAGATTCAGCATATCGAAGGTACACTTCTGGTCACTCAAGGCCTTTTGATAGCAGTGGTTGTGGATCTTGATGCGCTTCTTTTCTTTGGTAAAGGCTTCGGAGCTAATTCTACCTGCTGTTGCTTCTGCTGCAATGAATTCTTCGATCAGTAGTGTTTTCTGTGCAAGTTCTTCTGCCGCCTGCTTATCTGCACTCATATAACGGTACTCGTCCCTAAAACTCAAAATAGCAGAGGGTTCTATACCTACCAACAGATCGTGCATACCAAGTTGAGGAGCAAGCTTGCTCACATTGATATTGATCTGCTCAGTAGCCTCTTCTAAATAACCTTTAGACAATAAGGCTCTTGCACTATTATGGCCACGGATTGGCTTTACCACATAACCAAGCGCAAGGAGTAGATCATAAGCATCTTGGGCGATCTCTTTGTCAAAATACTCAGAGAACTCATCGATAAATAAAAAGACGCCCGGTTTATCTGAGTTTAGCATTGTTTCCGGGCCATTGAACTCAAAACGATGCGCACTCAACTTGGGTAATTTTCTTTTAGGAGCAAGACCGAAAATACTCTTAACAGCATTGGTAAATAAGCCCGCAATAAACAACCGATTACTGGTCTTAGGGAAGTTTGACAGCCAAGCCATTCGCTCGTCGCTTTTAGCAAAGAACCGATCTCTTTTGCTTTCGCCTTTTGCCTTGCGGTATTGGTATTGGATTTCCGCTTTAAACTTGGCCACATTAACATTGCTGGGGCATTCGCTACTACAAGCCTTACAGCTAATACAGAGGTCCATGACCTTTTTAAGATCCCTGTGCTCAAATGGGTTTTTATACTGCGGATCTGTAAGTAATTCTCGCAATACATTAGCCCGAGCTCTAGTAGTGTCCTTTTCGTTACGCGTAGCGTGATAGCTGGGACAAAGCGTTCCATTTCCGGGTAATTTTCTGCAATCCCCAGAACCGTTGCACTGCTCTGCAGCCCTAAGCAAGCCTTGGCTTTCGCTAAAATCTAAGAAGGTATTTACCTGAGGTTCTTCTCTATCGGGTTCGTATCGCAAATGGGTATCGATATCCCAGGCATCGACAATTTTGCCGCGATTAAAGATTCCTTTAGGGTCCAACAACTGTTTTACCGCTTTAAGATATCCGTAAACGGTTTCCCCTAACATTTCGGGCAGCAAGGAACCTCGGACTATGCCGTCACCATGTTCTCCAGAAAGTGATCCGCGATACTTTTTAACCAGTGCGGCCACTGCCTCGGTGATCGTTTTAAACTTCTGGATGTCTTCGCTTTTCTTTAGATTTAATATGGGGCGCAAATGCAGTTCGCCCGCTCCAGCATGGGCATAATAGACCACCTCTTGGTCAAAGTCTTTCATCAAAGCCGTAAAATCTGTAATGTAGTCCGACAAGTCTGTTACTGCTACAGCAGTATCTTCTATACAGGCCACGGCCTTGTTATCGCCAATCATGTTCCCAAGTAGTCCTAAACCGGCTTTGCGCAGCTCCATCGCCTGGTCGATCTGCTCCCCTCTTAAGACCGGCATGGCATAAGCCTTGCCAGAAGTTTGCAAGCTTGCCAAAAGCGAGCTTACTGCAGTTTCTAATTGCTGCGGACTGGATTCACAGAGTTCCAACAAGAGTACCGCTTTAGGGTCGCCTGAAATAAAAGCCCTATATGGGCGATACTTGGCATTATTGATTGTACAGTCTAAGATCTTCTTATCCATCAACTCACAACTGTACAAAGGGTGTTGCATGGTTGGAGCAACATCTGTTAGGCAAGCTGCAACGCTATGGTATTGAGGTGCCACCAAGGCTTTGTAAGCTGGTGGCAGCGGATCCAACTCCAAAGTGATCTTGCTAACCAGGCCCAAAGTACCTTCGCTTCCGGCAATGAGCTTGGCAAGATTAAAAGGCTTGTCACCTCCAAAAGGTTGCATCTGGTAGAGTATGTCTAAGGCATAACCGGTATTTCTTCTGTGAATTTCTTCTTTGGGAAAGACTTCAAAGATCGCTGCAGCCACTTTTTTACTATTGAACCTTTCTAGCAATCCTTGATAAATACCGCCCAAGGTAGAACCTGAAGCAATT
>Ga0256829_1003383_pt1 | contig 11129 bp, 8 predicted proteins | sample 131447metaG_FD_185979 | JGI IMG/M metagenome (GOLD analysis project Ga0256829, IMG submission 185979) | Hydrothermal vent microbial communities from Lau Basin, Pacific Ocean - 131-447 | ecosystem: Environmental > Aquatic > Marine > Hydrothermal vents | place: Pacific Ocean: Lau Basin | collected... | reverse complement strand
GCAAGATGCTTTTTATAGTGATACGGCACAGATTGCAGATGTTGTGTTTGCTGCTGCTACATGGGGAGAGAAAGAGGGCGTTTATACAAACTCTGAGCGAAGATGTAACAAGGCGAACAAAGCAGTAGAACCACAAGGAAAATCAAAAAGTGATTTTGACATTATCATCGAGTTTTCAAAATATTTTGAAGGTGTTAATGAGATGTTGTTCCCAAATTGGAGTGAACCGCGTGATGCTTTTGAAGAGTGGCGAAAGGTATCCAAAGGGCAACTTTGTGACTATAGCGGGATAAGTTATGAACTTTTAGAAGAGCATGGCGGGATTCAGTGGCCTTGTAATGAGGAAAATCCCTTGGGGACAAAAAGACTCTATACTCCAGATATGCCTTTTGTTACCAAAGATAAAAAAGCAAAACTGCTCTGTTTAGAGTGGTTCCCTATGGCAGAACCGATAAGTCCTGCGTTTCCTGCTATGCTCAATACTGGAAGAACAGTGGAACAATGGCACACACGTACAAAAACAAGAAATATAGCAATCTTAGACAACTTAGCTCCTGAAGCTTGGGTGGATGTGAGTCCAAAAGATGCCGAAAAGTTGAAAGTCAAAAGTGGTGATAGAATGGCAATCTCAAGTGCGAGAGGTCGTGTTGAAAATGTTGTGGTTCGTGTAACAGGGAGTGTTCGAGAGGGAAATATTTTTATCCCTTTTCATTTTAATACTCAACTTGTCAATACCTTGACAAACGATAGTTTTTGCCCAAAATCAGGTGAACCAAATTTCAAACAGACTGCGGTGCAACTCCACTCCCAAGAAGTGCCTGATGGGTTAGAGTTTCAAGAACAAGTGATAAGTGGAGAGATAACCCATGTCAAAACAGCTTATGAGGGTGTTGCGTTTAAAGAAAGAGAACGAAGCCAGAAATTTTAGCTATTTTGAAATCCTAGTAAGAGAAGTAAAGCCATAGTACTGATACTCATAATGATAAAACCTGTTCTATAAAATAGAAGTGGAGAACGTTCCATAATGCTGAGGTTCTTTGCAAAAAAAGGCTTTACTTTTTGTGGGTATTTTAACTCAAAATCCATTTCTGAGTAATGCTCATACCTTCTATCTTTATCTATCGCAATGGAACGCAGGATGACACTATCGAGCCAGTTTGGGATGTTTTTGTTATAAAAACTTGGTTTTTTTGCCTCTTTAAATGTTGGATTTTGAAAAGGTTCTATCTCTCCATAAGGATACTTACCTGTAAGTGCGAGATAGAGTGTTACCCCAATAGAGAAAATTTCAGTAGATTCACTAATGGCTTCATTTTGAAATCGCTCAGGAGCGAGATAACTTGGTGTTCCTGCCTGTGTATCGGTAGAAAAAATCTCTGTAATACTCCCAAAATCTATAATTTTAAATTCTAAGTTTTCATCATCATCTTTGGCAATCATAATATTTGGTGGCTTAATATCCCCATGAACAAGGTCATATTTGAGTAAAAACTGTGCCATTTTTATAAGAGTAGAGGCAAGTTCAATTGTATCATCAATTGTAATATGTTTATGATGTAAAAAACTATCTAAATCTTCACCATTAAAAAGTTGCATCACATAGTAGCGATGGGTTCTGTTCTTTGGAATGACTGCTTTTGGAAAAAAGTTTGCTTTAAGCCTTTTAGCATTCCAAGCTTCTTTTATAAAAAGGTCTAAAATGGCTTCATTCTCAAGGGCTTCATGGGGAGCAAATTTGACAACATAATGTTTTGTTTTTTTAGAACAGAGCCATGTTCTGTTATTTTGAATGAGTGACTTTTCTAAAATATAACCATCAATATTATCTCTCTCTTTGAGAGATTCTGCGATTGTGAGCTTTTGTTGTTTGAGAATTTGTGCTTCACTTACATCGCCTATTGTAACAACAACTGCTGTTGTATCATCGGGTAAATTATCTGCTTCTTTTTTAGAAGCTTTTTTTATAAGTGAATGCGCTCCAAAATCAATGTTTTTCTCAATCTCTTCTTTCTCTAAGACATTGTAGAGTCCATCACTACAAAGTAAAATTTTATCACCCTTTTGCAGAAGGTTTTCAAAATAATAAGGAGTAACATCTTTGCTAATGCCAACAGCTTGTGTTAAAACATTTTCAAATCCAACTTCATCCATAGCATGGTCATGTGAGAGTTGGTTCAGTTGTGCATCACGATACAAATAAACACGACTATCTCCAACATTTGCTCCATATAAACGATTCCCTTCAATAACCACTATTGTCAGTGTTGTTACAAGTTCTGAACTTTCATAATTTATTTGTGATTCTTGGTATAAAATAGAGTTAATTGATTGTGTGAAAGAGAGAATTGATTTTTCAATACTCCATGTTTTTGGTCTTTTTTTGAGATTGTTTATGAGGTAGTTTGTAACTCGTTTTGCAGCTTGCGCACCTTCTGTAGCACTTCCAACTCCATCACAAACAATTGCAACTGTAAGTTGTCCAATACTCTTCACATCATAAAAATCATCGCCAGTGAGTTCCTTGTGTTTGGCAAGTGAAAATCCTGAACTTAAAATATTGTTTTGCATAAGGTATTTTATCTAAAATTGGATTAAAAAGAGAATAGAAAAGGGGAGACTTATATAGAGGGGGAATCTATATAAGTCTAAATGTTAAATTTGTATTTTAATAAAGAGTTGTTCTTTAAATTATGCTGTAATTTTTTTGTAAAGTGTATTAACTTTGTCAGCTGGAATTACCATTGGAGAACACATGATTTTTGAACATACTGCTGTTGCTTCACCCATGTAACCAACGAAATCTACTACTACATCATTTGCTTTGTCATCAAATACAGATGTAAAAATTTTCTTAGCTCTTTCATTACCACTTACTCTTGCATCTTTGATTGCAGTTTCTGCATCAGTATAAGTATCTTTTACTGTATCAACACTTGATTTAGCAGCATCTGTTACTGTATCAATTCCTGATTTTGCAGCATCTGCAATTTTAGTTGCTGTATCTTTTACAGAGTCAGTTACTTTTGTTGTTGTTTCTTTTACTGAATCAACTACTTTTGTTGCTGTTGCTTCAACTTTTTCTTCAACTTTTTTTACTGCAGTTACTTTTTTCTCGACTTTAGGAGCTGCTACTTTTTTCTCTGCTTTTGGAGTTACTTTCTTTGCTACTGTTTCTTCTGTTTTTGTTGCTGTTGCCATAATATATCCTTAATATTTTTATAAAATTTATTTTAATTATTAGTTCAATTAATGTTTGAACTTGAGTGAAATTATATGTAATTATATATTAATTTAAGCTTATATTGTAGATAAAATTTTCTAATTCTTTTTTATTGAGTAGTTCTTTTCCTATGAAAAAGTATTTTATAAAAGTAAAAGCAGATATAAAGCGATAATTCTATATAATTCACGGATTTTTAAATATATAAGGGTGTATGTCAATGGCTAATAAACGTGTTTTAGTAAAGTTTTCAGGTGAAGCTCTCGCTGGTGAGGCAGGTCATGGAATTGATACACAAATTCTAAAGTATATAGCAAATGAGATTAAATCTCTTGTTGATGCTGGAATTGAAGTTGGAATTGTTATCGGTGGTGGAAATATTATTCGTGGTGTGACAGCTGCTGAAGATGGGATTATAAAAAGAACATCTGGTGATTATATGGGAATGCTTGCAACTGTTATCAATGGTGTAGCGATGCAAGAAGCGTGTGAATATAAAGGTCTTGAAGTACGTATGCAAACGGCTATAAAGATGGAGCAAATTGCAGAACCGTACATTAATCGTAAGGCGAATCGTCATTTAGAAAAAGGTCGTGTTGTGATATTTGCAGCAGGAACAGGAAATCCTTTCTTTACTACAGATACAGCAGCTACACTCAGAGCTGTTGAGATTGGGGCAGAAGTCATTATAAAAGCAACCAAAGTTGATGGTGTTTACGATAAAGACCCAGCGAAGTTTGATGATGCTGTAAAGTTAGATGAATTAACATATGATCAAGCCTTGCAAGACCATATAAAAGTAATGGATGATACCTCAATTGCACTTGCAAAAGATAATAAACTTCCAATTATTGTGTGTGATATGTCGATTAAAGGAAATCTTTTGGACATTTTGAATGGTAATATGACAAATTGCTCTATAGTAAAATAGATAAAAATAAAGGAAAAAAATAATGAGAATGAAAACAGAAGAATTAACAGCACAGATTTTAAATGATAACCCAGCTTTAGATAGCTACAAAATTGCGATTGCTGTATCAACAAGATGTGATGAACTTGAAAATGGTGCATCAAGCAAATTAAATATTGACCCAACAACTATAAAGCCTGCTGATTTAGCACTTATGGAAATCGCTCAAGGACTTGTTGTTATTAAGGGCTTTGAAACAAACGAAAAGTAAAAGTAGTAGTACATGGGATTGAGTCAAATACAAATAGATAAAATTAAACATCTAAAAGATGTTGACTCAGCATCAGCATATCTGTTTTCTCAAATTGAGAAGACACCCCTCTTAGACAAAGCATACCATTATGCGATACAAGCACACAAAACACAACTCCGTAAAAGTGGTGAACCTTATATTGTACACCCAATTTTAGTAGCTTCTATTGTAGCTTCTATTACAAACGATGCTTCTATGGCTATTGCTGCTTTGTTACATGATGTTGTTGAAGATACATCTACTACTATTGAGGAGATAGAGCATCTTTTTGATAAAGATGTTGCACATTTGGTGCAAGGGTTAACAAAAATTGATAAAATTCGCGATGCTGAATTAATCCCTTCTTCTTCAAATGAACGCCTTGTTGTCTCAGCACTCTCTTTTCGTAAAATGCTGTTAGCGAGTATTGGAGATATTCGTGTTTTAGTAGTAAAGTTGTGTGATAGACTACATAATATGCTTACTTTAGATGCTTTGCAGGAGCATAAACAGCAAAGAATTGCAGAAGAGACTCTTGTTGTGTATGCACCAATTGCACACCGTCTTGGGATTAGTTTTTTAAAAAATATTTTAGAAGATTTGAGTTTTTCTTACCTTTTTAAAGAGGAGAAACATCATATAGATAACTATCTTGATACAAATTTTCATGCTATAGAGATGCGACTCAATGAATTTAAAGAGTCTATACATAAATTACTTTTAAGTCATGGATTTTGTGAAGATGATGTTGAAATACTTTCCCGTGTGAAACATAAATACTCTATATATCTTAAAATGCAAAGAAAAGGTGTGAGTATAGATGAAGTGCTTGATCTTTTAGCCATTAGAATTTTAACAAAAGATTCTGTAAAATGTTACAATATTTTAGGGCTTATTCATCTGCATTTTCAACCATTAAGCTCGCGTTTTAAAGATTATATTGCCGTCGCAAAAGATAATGGTTACCAGACACTCCATACAACTGTTTTTCATCAAAGTGCTATCTTTGAAGTGCAAATTCGCACTTTTGAAATGCATAAAACTGCGGAACTAGGTGTTGCGGCACACTGGAAATATAAAAGTGGTGGAAACAACATCAAACTTGATTGGCTCGATAATTTGCAGTACCAAAATGAGTCTGTAGAGGACTTTTATGAACTAATTAAAAATGATTTATATAGTGAAGATATTGCTGTATTCTCTCCCTCAGGAGATGCTTTTACTCTTCCTCGTGGAGCAGTTGTGTTGGACTATGCCTATGCAGTGCATTCTGAAGTAGGAAATAAGGCAGAATCAGCACTTATCAACAAGACAAAAGCCTCTCTTCTTACAGAAGTGAAAAATGGGGATATTGTTAAAATTATTACATCTGAGAAGTTACAGACACGGTGTTCTTGGATAGATGCCGTTAAAACTTCGCGGGCACAAACAAACATGCGCTTAAATTGTAACGCTCGATTACGAGAGATAGATGCAAAAACAGCTTTAAATATCGTTGCAACAGCAATGGGTTTAAATCACACAAGAGTTCAAGAGTGGTTCACAAAGAAAAATCAAGAAATAAATATAAATATCCCCTCCGATATAGAGCATTTTAGAAAAGTGATAGCAGAATATAAAACAGATATTAGTAAAAACAGTCGATTCCGTAGATTTTTAGGAAGACATACCTTAAAGCTCAAGTCCAATGTTATTTCAGGGGTAGAGATATTTAGTACAAGTAGTGTAAATAGTGTTATTTTTGATTACTGTTGTCATCCAAAAACAGGCGATCAAATTATGGGATTTTTAGATAAATCCAAAGTGCATGTCCACCATAAAATGTGTAAAAGTGCAACAAAATATTTGGATGCAAAAAAGCCAATGGTTTTTGTACGCTGGGAAAGAAAAAATGTTTATAATTATAAGTTGATTGGTTCCCTACATAATGAAAAAGGGGCTTTAGCAAAGTTTTTAACATATCTTGCAAAAATGGAGATTGATATTAGTTCCATAGAGCTTGGAAAAGATAATGATGAGTACACAAAATATTGTGAATTAGAGTTTGCATCAAAAGAGGAAAATTTAGCAATATTAAGTTCAAAAATAGATCAAAAAATAAAAGTAATTCATCTGATACGTACAGATGATGCCTATAAATAAATAAAAAAAGAGAAGAGACATGATAGAAAATGCAATGAAAGAGATTAGTAGAGGCTGTGCTGAGATAATTGACAATGAGAGAATAGAAAAGCTTCTCAAAGCTTACTATGAAGAGGGAAAAACATATACAGTCAAAGCTGGATTTGACCCAACTGCACCAGATTTGCACCTAGGACATACTGTTCTTTTACAAAAACTTGCTGCGTTTCAAAAGTATGGAGGGCGAGTACAGTTTCTTATCGGAAGTTTTACAGCGATGATTGGAGACCCGACTGGAAAAAGTGTGACAAGAAAAGTACTGACTCAAGAGGATATTGTAAAAAATATTACTTCGTATACGACACAAGCATTTAAGATTTTAGATGAGAGTAAGACAGATATTGTGTATAACAATGAATGGCTTGATGACTTAGGGGCTGGGGGAATGTTACAACTTGCATCTAACTTGACTGTCGCTCGTATGTTAGAGCGGGATGATTTTTCAAAACGCTATGCTTCTCAAACTCCGATTGCTGTGAGTGAGTTTATGTACCCACTCCTCCAAGGCTATGATAGTGTCCATTTACAATCAGATATAGAAATAGGCGGAACGGATCAAAAATTTAATCTTTTGATGGGACGACAACTTCAAAAAGCATATGATATTAAAAAGCAACAAGCTGTTTTAATGATGCCTATTTTAGAAGGGCTTGATGGTGTACAAAAGATGAGTAAGTCACTTGGAAACTACATTGGTGTTACAGACCCTGCGAATGATATGTTTGGAAAAGTTTTAAGCATTAGTGATGATTTAATGTGGCGTTATTTTGAGCTTTTGAGTGCAAAAACTTTAGAAGAGATAGCACAAATGAAAACATCTGTAGAGGAGAGCTCTTTACATCCTAAAAAAGTAAAAGAGGAATTGGCACTTGAAATCACAGCACGTTTTCACTCTCAAGATGAAGCAAACACAGCTAAAGAGGAGTTTGATAAAGTCCATGCAAAAAGTCAAATACCAACAGATATAGAAGAATTTTCTTGTGAAGGTGCAATTTGGATAGCAAAAGCCTTGCAAGAATGTAACATTGAGCCATCTACTTCACAAGCAAGGCGAGATATTAAGCAAGGTGGTGTTAAAATAAACCAAGAAAAAGTAACTGATGAAAAATTACAACTTACACAGGGTGAATACTTACTCCAAGTTGGAAAACGAAAATTTGCAAAACTAAAGGTAAACTAATGAGCTTTAACTCAGTAAAAATCGGAAAATATACTATAGAAAAACCAATCATTCAAGGTGGAATGGGTGTTGGAATTAGCTGGGATCAGTTAGCTGGAAATGTTTCAAAAGAGGGTGGACTAGGTGTTATTAGTTCTGTTGGAACTGGATACTACAAAGATAAAGAATTTGCTGGAAAGTTAGTAGCAAATCGTCCATTAAGTGAAGTAAACTTTTACTCTAAAGATGGTTTTGAAGCGATTATCAAAAGTGCAAGAGAGATTGCAGGCGATAAACCACTCGCTGCGAATATCTTATATGCAATTAGTGGATATGGAGATGTTGTTCGTAATGCTTGTGAACTTGGAATTGATATCATCATTACAGGGGCAGGGCTTCCTACCAATATGCCAGAGTTTACTGAAGGGTATCCTGATGTAGCACTTGTGCCTATTGTCTCTTCTGCAAAAGCTTTAAAAATTATTTGTAAACGTTGGAAAAAACGCTACGATAGACTTCCTGATGCTGTCATAGTGGAAGGTCCTAAATCTGGTGGACATCAAGGGTTTACCTATGAGCAGTGTAAAATGCCAGAATTTCAACTTGAAAATATTGTCGCACCAGTTGTAGAAGAAGCAGCCCTTTGGGGAGATATGCCAATCTTTGCTGCAGGTGGTGTGTGGGATAAGAATGATATAGAAGAGATGATGGCACTTGGTGCAAAAGGTGTGCAAATGGGTACACGCTTTATAGGCACTTATGAGTGTGATGCGCATGCGAACTTTAAAAAAGTTTTACTCGATGCAAAAGAAGATGACATTCAACTTATGGGTTCTCCTGTTGGGTATCCTGCACAAGGTGTTGTAACAAAACTGACACATCTCGTAGCCAAACGTGAAGGTCCAGATATTAAATGTATCTCTAACTGTGTTGCACCATGTAATCGTGGTGAAGAAGCAAAAGAAGTTGGATTTTGTATAGCAGATAGATTAAGTGATGCTTATGAGGGGAACTTAGAAACAGGGCTTTTCTTCTCGGGTACAAATGGCTATAAATTAAATGAAATAATCTCAGTACAAGAGCTTATGACAAAACTTACAGAGGGTGAATAAGCATTAAATGTTTCGTTCTTTTGTTCTTTTATTTGTAGTAGTACTCTCTTTACATGCATTAAGCAATAATGAGATTTTAAAAAGAGCAAATGGCTTTTTACACTCAAGCAATAAGAGTAATCAGTTTCGTGCATATAATGATTATAAAAATCTTTATATTCGTGCTTTAATGAAGGATGATACAAAACTTCTTCGTAATGCCTTATCGGGCATTGTAAAGAGTGGTACGAAACTTCATATAGATATACAACAGTATAAAAAAGAGTTACTCTCCTTTTCAAATACAAAACCAAAAAAGAGAGTAAAAACTTTTAAAAAACCAAAAAAAAAGATACAAGTAAAAGCATCCAATAGATTTAAATCTGCAACTTGGAAAGATGGAAAACTTGTGTTGAAGTTTGCTAGTAAACTTAATAAGAAAAGTTTGAATTACTTCTCTAAGTATAATACAAAGCAAAAAAAATATCAGTATATTTTTGATATTCACGCCTCTATCCGTTCTTCACAAACATTAAGAAAAAACAAGATAGATAAGATAAAAATCTTACAACAAAATTTTCAAACAATGAGACTGCTGATTGAAAATAAAAACAGACTCAAAATAAACTTTAAAAAAACAACTACAACAATTACAATTAGCATAAAAACAACGAATGTAAAAAAGAAAAAAATAAAATTGGTCTCACAGCCTACTATCGCTCCAAAGCGTTTAGATAAAAATAAAATCATTGTTATCGATGCTGGTCATGGGGGAAAAGACCCTGGTGCTATTGGGTATAAACACTATCGAGAAAAAGTGATTGTTTTGAGTGTTGCCAAATATTTGCGTGATATTTTGAAAAAGCGTGGGTTTAAAGTCTATATGACACGAGATAAAGATTACTTTGTAAAACTTAGCAATAGAACGAAATATGCGAACAAGAAACATGCAGATATTTTTATCAGTATTCATGCAAATGCAGTCTCTGCAAAAAATGCAAATAAAGTACAAGGTTTAGAGACATACTTTTTGTCTAAATCTCGTTCTGCACGGGCAAAAAGAGTTGCGGCAAAAGAGAATAAAGCTGATTTAAGTGAGATGGATTACTATGGAAAAGAGAGTTTTTTAAGTACCATTAACTCTCATAATATTGTTGCTGCAAATAAACTTGCCATTGATTTGCAACGTGGTGCCTTAGCTTCACTCAACAAAAGTTATAAGTATGTGAAAGATGCAGGTGTGAGAGAAGGACCTTTTTGGGTACTTGTTGGTGCACAAATGCCTTCTGTTTTAGTAGAAGTAGGCTTTATAACACACCCGAGTGAAGCAAAAAGATTAGTGAGTGCAAAGTACCAAAAAAAGATGGCACTAGGACTTGCAAATGGAGTAGAGCGTTACTTTTTAAATAATTAATCTATTTAATGATTAAAAATTAATCATTAATGATATTTTTTTTTGAAAAATCTAGCTAGAATAAGTTAAAATTATACTAGGGAGAGAAGTGTGCAAACTTTACTTGAACTATTTCCATTTATCCATGATACTATGCTTGAACTTGAAAAGCAAAATAAGTTTATGAATAAGGTTACCTTGACTGGAAAAATCAATGCTTTACATGTTGCTGCAAATCTGTTTGAATTTACAGATAAAACAGCTGTAGTTTTTGATGAACTAAAAGTGGAACTCATAGAGGCACTTTTACGAGAAAATATTAATAAAATTACAAATGAACTCTCTTTTAAAGCAAAGACTGCTATTGACATCTTAGTACGTAATCTTTTTGAGAGAACAGCAGATGTAGGTTTTTTTTCAACAGATACTTTGATTATTGAGTTCTTAACAACAGACAATATTGCGCAAAACTCCATGACTCATTACTTGCAAGAGTATGCAAGTAAGTATAGTGTGTATAATGAAATTGTTATTTTTGATACTTTAGGCAATGTGAAAGCACACTTAAATGAAGAAAATCTGATTACTAAAAGTAAGGATAGCATTATTAAAGATGCTCTTTTATCTGATGACTACATAGAACGGTATACTCATACAGATATTTTTAAAAAACAAGAGCAAACTTTAATCTATGCACAAAAGATTACACATCAAAATAAAGATATAGGTGTTCTTTGTTTATGCTTTAAGTTTGATGATGAGCTTGAAAGTATATTTAATAATTTATCTCATAACAACGAGAGTATGAATATCTCAAATAAAACAGAAGTTTTGATTTCTAATGAGAATAAATTGTACACACCCTATAACCCTGATATATATA
>Ga0256829_1003382_pt1 | contig 11129 bp, 12 predicted proteins | sample 131447metaG_FD_185979 | JGI IMG/M metagenome (GOLD analysis project Ga0256829, IMG submission 185979) | Hydrothermal vent microbial communities from Lau Basin, Pacific Ocean - 131-447 | ecosystem: Environmental > Aquatic > Marine > Hydrothermal vents | place: Pacific Ocean: Lau Basin | collected... | reverse complement strand
AGGGTTAACTGTTTATATTTCATAGTGCATTCCTAGTTTTGTGGTGAAAAAAGGATAACCTATGATCGGTTAACCCTCTCTTTCACGTTACTTTCTCAGAAATTGCACTTATTGTTTGAATTGGCGACCTTTTTATATCGGTTTGTCGGAGATGATGATTTTACTTTTGCCCGCAGGTCTTTTGCGGCGTGTGTTTTCTGCAGGAGCAGTTGACTCCGAGAGCTTCTTTTGTGCTGCGTTGTGTTTCATTTGAGCTTGCAGCTGTGTGTGCAGTTGTGCTACCTGCGCTTCAAGGCTTTTGATCTTTTGCTGCTGTACTTTGATGACATTGGCAAAGTCGGCGCAGTAGGTCTGAGTATCGAATTCGATACCGCTGATGTAATATTTTTGAAACTTCGGCATCGCAATGTCGGCGGAAAAAAGAGCGGCAGAGAGCAGGGAAAGTGCTAAAACGTATTTCATAGGTATTCCTTTGGTATTTCTGTGAGGCTATTATAGCCGATGTGCCAAAAAGATGCAAAAGGACAATGAAGCGGAAAATGCGCTACTATAGCATGAAAAAAGCACTGGAGTGTTTATATGTCCAAAATACGTAACTCCCTGTTTCTCATTGCTTTGTTTGGATTAACGCTATTTAGTGTAATGCTGCTGCTTGTGCTGACAACAGGGCATGCACCACAGATAGATGCACGGGTACACACTGCCATGGCGCAGTGGCGTATGGATGCACTGGTACCCCTGGTCAAGATGCTGACCGATATGAATAGTTTTGCGGGTGCGGCACTTTTTTCGGTTCCGGTGGTGGTGTTTTTCGCCTGGAAGCGCTGGTATCGTGATATTGCCTACTTTTTGACAGCAACGCTGGGGGCAACAGCGCTTTTTATTGCTGTAAAGCTGTCAGTAGGGCGCATACGTCCTGAAGCTTCGGTGCTTGAAGCTGGCGGTTACTCTTTCCCTTCCGGACATACGACGATGGCTACGGCTATGGCATTTGCACTCTATTTTGTGTTACGGGACAAAACCGCTTCGAAGCGTTTACAGTGTTTACTGTGCTGTCTGGCTTTGGGCTGGGCAGGGCTGATCGGCTGGAGCCGGCTCTATCTGGGGGTGCACTGGTTCACCGATGTTGTCGGCGGTTTTGGGCTGGGGCTTTTCTGGGTGACGATGTTAAGGCTGCTGTGGCTACAGAAACAAGAAGGGACTACCGCCGATTGATCGTACGGTTTTCCGCAGCGCGTGTGGTATCTTCAAAAAGCACAACCTTGATGAGGTCTTCACGCTCAACAGTACCGATCTCCTCTCCAAAATAGGCAACGGCATTGCTCTCACTCAATGGGGTGAGCATCCCCGAGCCTATCTTGTTGTTGCGTGTGGGGATGAATACACCGTTCTCGATGTTTCCGATGACAATGTTGGTACGTCCGGGTTTGAGCCTGAGGTCATGGGAAAACTCGGCATAAGTGAAAGTGTGGTGAACTGTTTGCGCACCGGCAATTTTGTAGAGTACCGGAATACTTAGCGCATGTACGGTCAGCATGGTGGTCAGTGGGTTGCCGGGCATTGCCATGACAAATGTATTGCCCATGGCGCCCATCATCGTCGGACGGCCGGGTTTGAGGCTGATACCGTGAAAGAGCGGCTCAAGCCCGTTGGCAAGAAAGGCATCATAGAGAAAGTCGGCATCTCCCATACTGATACCGCCGGTAGTAATGACAGCATCGTAGCGTTTCAGTGTTGAGATGAAGTCTGCACTCGCCTCCAGACTGTCAGGAATGGCGCCGGCATAGGTAGGGGTGAACCCAAACGATTTGAGCAGAGCCGAGATGCCAAAGGCATTGGCATTGTAGATTTCATCTTCATTTGCATGCTCCCACGGCTCCTTGATCTCATTGCCGGTGGAGACAATAGCGATGCTTGGCTGCCGAAATACTTCAACCGCCATAATCCCCTGTGCGGAGAGCAGTGCAATGTCGGCGGCACGCAGCAGATGGCCGGTCTGGAAGAGTGTCTCACCTGCGGAAAGCTCTTCACCCTTTTTCCTGAAGTTGCTTCCCGTTTTCATATCGGCCGGAAGCGTGACCGCTTCATCTGTGACATCACTACAGTGCTCGATAGGCGCGACCGTGTCAACATCACCTGGCAGTTGTGCACCGGTCATGATGCGGTAGCACTCTCCTTCGGACAAGGAAGCTTCCGGTACTTCGCCTGCAAAGATGGTACGCTGTATAGTCAAGCGTTTCCCTGCGTCGGCAGCTTTGAAGGCAAAGCCGTCCATGGCCGAGTTGTCAAAAGAGGGAAGGTTTTTGCGTGCTGTTACTTCCTTGGCAATAATGCGTCCGAGTGCTTCGGTAACGGTGATGATTTCACTTTCGGTTTTAGCGGTTGCATGGCTTACTGCTTTTTCATAAGCATCTTCAAGCGATAGCGTATCGAGTCTGGTCACGGGTGGCTCCTGGCGTCAAGGTGAGGATTTGGCATTTGCGCTATTATATCCCAAGCCTATTGGAGAATGCCTTAGCAGTTCATTAATCCGCTTTGGACGGGAAATTGGCTATACTTTTCAAATGAATTTCTTACGTAAATCCCTTATTGTCGTTTATGTTTTGTCATTGTTCACAGCCGGTACCGCAGCATTGCATGCAAGCGGTGAATACCACCCGTGGATTGAAAAGCAGATGCAGCTGATCTATGAGAGCAGAGACAACACGATAAGCAATGCAAAAATGAAGGCGCTGATAGAGAAACGTGACGCTCTCTATTCTGATATTTTTCATCGGATTTTACTGAACAAAAAACTGCTTTACAGTGATATTGAAAATCTTGATAAAAAGATTTTCCTGCTTGAAAAGATGATAGCCCTGAACAAGAGACGGGGAAATAAAGAGGCGGTACTGCGTGATGAAGTACAATTGAAGTCCTACCGTCTGTTAAAGCTTCAGAACAGGATGGTGCGCAAGATCTTCAAAGCACTTGACGATGATGATATTGTATCGTTTGAAAAGCGGATGCACGATATTTTTGCACAGGGATGGCAGGAGATCGGTAAACTGGACAACAGGCATCATGAGTATGAAGAGATCCTGAAGCAGAAGCCCAAAAACCGTTTGATAAAGCAGGTACAGCAGAATATCCGGGAGTTCTTTGCACTGTTGGAGATCAACAGTGATATACTGCGCTACTTTTCAGACAACACAAGAAAGCTCTACCGCAGAAACAAGTATGCAAAACTGCATCTTCTCAAACCGGCGCTCTACATAGAAGACATTCCGGAAGTCGGGCGGCTCAACAAAATGCTGCTGCCGTACGGACTGAGTGTGACAAAACTGCTGCTGATGCTGTGTATTACGCTGGTAATTATGTTTGTCCGAAAAGTACTCATTGGAGCGGTAGAGAAGGTATTGCTGCGTATGCGTGTGGTGGGTTCCTATGCAAAAGAAGTACTCGATGATATCCGTGCACCCATATCACTGCTGTTGCTGCTTATCAATCTGCAGTTGATCTTGTTTATTTACCATGAGTTCAGTTACGATGCATCAAGTGCCAGGGTTTTTGGCATATGCTACTCCATGATCATTACCTATATTATTTTCCGTACGCTGAACAGTATTGCAAGGGTAAAACTTGAGCATATCGACCAGTCTCAAAAAAAGGTCAAGAGTGAACTTTTCAATATTACGATTAAGATCGTCAACTTTATTGTGATCATTATCGGTTTTCTTTTTGTGATGCACTTTGCGGGTGTCAACCTTACCGCCGTACTCTCCGGACTTGGTATCGGCGGTTTTGCCGTTGCCCTTGCAGCAAGGGAAAGTCTTTCGAATTTCTTTGGAACCATATCGATCCTTGTCAGTGAAATCTTTTCCCAGGGTGATTTGATAGAAGTAGACGGCCGTCTGGGGAGCGTTGTTGAAATTGGCTTGCGTGTGACAACCATACGAACGCCTGATAATGCGCTTATTGCCATCCCCAATGCAACATTGGCAAATAAAGAGGTACTTAACTGGAGCAAACGGGTGGTAGGACGACGCATCAAGATGAAATTGACAGTGACCTACGAAGCAGACAGAAAAGCCCTTCAAAAAGCGGTAAAAGAGATACGCCGAATGTTACAGACCCATCCGGATATTGCAACAGATAAAACAGACTATAAAGAAGAGTTCAAAAAGAGCCCGAAACTGGTCTCCAAAGAGGATGCACTCGGTGTCAAGCGTACGCTACTGGTTTATTTGGATGAATTCGATACGTTAGGGGTCAGTATTCTTGTCAGTGCATTTAGCAAATCGACGGTATGGGATGAGTGGCTGCGTGTCAAAGAGGATGTCATGTATAAAATTATGGAGATATTTGAACACAATGGTTTGAAATTTGCGTATCAAACGATTACGATTGAGAGATTAGAAGAGAATTGTGAGGTATCCAATGATCAAAAACACTAAATTACTGTGGAGTGCTATGGTCTATGCCATGATGACAATGGCACTATTGGGGGGAGGAAAGATCGACAAGCCTTCAAAGCAGGAGGAGATTCGTGACACGATTGTTGTGCACGGTATGGTACTGCACGGACGGGTGATGGGACTTGGCCCCGAGAGGCTTGCGTTCAAACTTAATTATGCCGAAGGCATCAATCATATCAAGTATAGTGACATCGAATCGATTCATACCAAATACAACTATCATATTTCCTTCAAACGTATCGATATAGAGGGACGTGTCGTTGCCATTGAGGAGGGGAAATACCTCAAGGTCATTGGCAGTGACGGTCATTACCGTACGATCAAGATTGCCGATATTGACAACTTTGTCATGTCGACACAGGATGATGATTCGCTGGAAAACCGTCTGAGAAACAAATTTCCCTACACGAAAGGGACATTGGCACTTGGATTTGAAAAAGAGAATGGCAACAGCAAGAAGAACAAAGTGGATGTCCGGATCAATACCCGTTACAAAAAGGCTGAGAGTGAAGTACTTTTTTATCTGGACTATGCCTATGAAACTACTGAAACAGAAAACTCCGAAAAGGTGCGAAACAAAGATGAGCTGGCAAGCTTCCTGACATACAAATATCATAAAACCAATCATGATTTTTACTATGCAACGATTGCAGCCGAATACGATAAGCCAAGACATATCCAAAGCCAGTTCGTACCATCGGTAGGATACGGGTACCGTTTCAAGTTTGGAAAGTCAAAATGGCTTGAACCCTCCATCGGTATAGGGCACGCAACGGTTAACTATACCGACTCCTATCAGGACAAGCAATTCACAGTTGCTGCACTGAACCTTTTTGGAAAGTATCAGTGGGATGAAGTACCTGTACTTCGTACACTTATCGTAGACGGGTTTATGCTTTACTATCCCGGACTTGACTATGAAAAAGACTGGATCATGCGATCCAATCTCAACTTCACAGTACCGCTTTTTGATTTCTTTTCGGTAAAGCTGGCATTCGATTTCATCAATGACAGCAACCCGAACCCGGAGGTGGGAAATAACAAAACGACCACAAAACTGCTCTTTGGAGTCGATTTCTAACATTCTCTTGTTCTGTATCAAGTGGGGAAAATGGAAAAGTTGTTATGATGCTGGTATGAAACAGAAACAAGTATGGATTTTCGCAATGGCAGGACTGCTGTTAGGGGCTTCACAGCTTCCCGGTGCCGATGGTAAAAAGGTTTTTGAGACCTACTGCTGGGGGTGTCACCACCAGACAGCCATGGCGTTTGGCCCGCCCTTTGTGCAGATTGCCCAAAAACGGAGTGCCGAAGAGATACAGGCAATGATCACCGACCCTGAAGCAGTCTCGAAAGTATTCGGCTACAAGCGCAATGCAATGCCGGCTTTCAAGCTGAACCAGGAGGAGCTTGATGCGATTACACATTACATCCTCTCTTACAAAAATGCAAAGGTACAGTAGATGTTCAGACTCTCCAACCTGCTAAATTCCGTTACTGCCGGTAAGCCGGCACGTGTACTTGACGGATCGATCGCCATTTGGAACTTTACCAACCGGTGCAATCTCAGCTGTCTGCACTGCTACTCTAAAGCGGATCTCGATGCCGTCGATACGCTGACAACCGAAAATATCATGGAAACGCTTCCCAAGCTTAAAGCCAACGGGGTGAAGTTTCTTATCTTTTCGGGAGGGGAGCCGCTGACACGCAAAGACCTGTTTGACATTGCCGCGCGCTGCAGGGAGCTTGGTATTGTTACCTATCTTTCGACAAATGGACTCTATGTTAAAACTTCCAATGCCGAAAAGATTCTCGATACCTTTGACTATATCGGCATCAGTATCGACGGTTCTCCGGAAGTACATGACACGTTTCGCGGACTGAAAGGCTCTTTTGAAGCGTCGATGAAGGCCGTTGACCTGCTTAACAGTTACGGCAAAACCAAAGTGGGTATTCGTTTTACAATCACCAAAGACACTTATGATGACCTGCGTTTCATCTTTGAATTGGCAGAAACGCACAACATTCCCAAAATTTACATCTCCCATCTGGTCTACAGCGGACGGGGGCTGGAGAATCTGGAGATGGATCTGAGCAAAGAGCAGCGTATTGCCGCTGTGGAATACATTCTGGACAAAGCGTTCGAGTACCATGAAAGCGGTCGGGATATTGAGATTGTTACGGGAAACATGGAGATGGATGCCATTCTCTTCTACAACCGTTTCAAAGAAAAGTACCCTGAGTATGCCGACGAGATGCTGCGACGGCTCAAAGCATGGGGCGGCAACTCAGCCGGACGCAAACTGCTCAATATCGATAGTGAAGGGTTTGTCAAGCCAGACCCCTTCTTCCCTGTCAAAATAGGCAATATCCTGCGTCAGGATTTTTCTGATATCTGGACAAACAAGCCGACGGAGCTGCTGCAGAAACTGCGTATTCACCCTCGTGAACTTGGCGGAAAATGCAGCGACTGCCGCTATCTGGACATCTGTAACGGAGGATCGCGAAGCCGCGCCTATGCGATCCACGGCGACCTCTGGGCAGAAGACCCGTCGTGCTATTTGCAAGACACAGTGTAGGGTGCGTAACCACGCACCAAAAAGAAGAGATGGAGGATGGAAGATGATAGCTAAATATACAGAGTGTGTAATAAGCACGCACAGAAAAGGATAATGATGGGCAAGGTTTATTTGACAGGAGCAGGTCCCGGAGATATTGATCTCCTGACGGTAAAGGCGTTGCGTGTGGTGCAACAGGCGGATGTAATTATTTATGATCGCCTGGCCAATCCCGATATTCTGGTACAGGCAAAAGAGGGATGTGAATTTATCTATGTGGGCAAAGAAGATTCGCATCATACGATCCCGCAGGATGAGATCAACGAGATCATTTATCAAAATGCCCTCAAGTACAAGAATGTCGTACGCCTCAAGGGTGGTGACCCGCTGGTATTCGGACGCGGCGGTGAAGAGGGCATGTATTTGCATGAACGCGGTATTGAGTTTGAGTTTATTCCCGGTGTCACTTCAGCCATTGCCGTGCCCGAGTATGCAGGTATTCCTGTTACCCACCGGGGAGTGACAGTTTCTTTTAGAGTTGTCACAGGACATGAGTCAAGAAAAGAGAAATCACAGATCCCATGGGAGAATTACAAAACAGACGATACGATCATTTTTCTCATGGGGCTGCACAATCTCGACAAGATTACACAGAAGCTCATTGAAATTGGAAAACCAAAAGACCACCCGGTCGCCGTTATCAGCAAAGGGACGACGCCTGATGAGAAGACAGTTGTCGGCACCCTTGAAGACATATACGAAAAAGCCAAAGATCTTCCTACCCCTGCATTGATCGTGGTGGGAGAAGTTGTGAAACTTCGAGATCAATTAAGCTGGTTTGAGCGTTAAGGGGCGCTATGGCGGAGAGTTTTTATCTTAGATAGTGTATAGTACGCTATTCCAAGATGAGGTGTGTGTATGTATAAACTTGAAGAGATCCCTATTTTCTCTGCATTGGGAGAAAAGTATATCAAAGAGCTTCAAGATATTATTCATATCAAGCGCTTTACAAAAGAGAGTATTGTTTTCTACGAAGGAGATCAGAGTGATTACCTTCATATTCTGATGGAAGGGAGTGTCAAGCTCTACAAAACTTCTCCCAAAGGCTCACAGGTACAGATCAACCGTTTTGCTGCACCGGGGCTCATTGCCGAATTTGCCGTCTTTGAAAAAGAGCCATTCCCTGCCACCTGTGAGTTTGTTACCGACGGTGCTATCGGACTGCTGCATTTTGACAAACTTTACGAATATCTCAACCAGCCGGAATTTTCCCTTGAACTGCTCAAATCCCTGACAGGAAAGGTCAGCCTGCTCTCTGCCCTTGTACGCAAGGAAACCATTCTCTCTTCCGAAGCCAAGGTAGCTGACCTGATGCTCAAAAAAGTGACCATCTTCAATCGTCTTAAAAACAATGAGATCGCTTCCATTCTCAATCTTACGCCGGAAACGTTCTCACGTATTTTGACAAAGATGAAAAAAGAGGGAATCATTAAGATAGAAAGCCATAAGCTGCATATCCTTGATCAGGATGCCCTGATGGCGATCATTGAGAACAATACCATCAAGACCTGTACCAACTGTATTGCGGATTTTAAAGAGCAGATAGGGTATAAGGAATAAGGTTTAAGGTTTAAGGTTTAAGGTTTAAGGTTTAAGGTTTAAGGTTTAAGGTTTAAGGTTTAAGGTTTAAGGTTTAAGGTTTAACATAGCATAAGTAAATATTATACTTAGCACTTAGCACTTAGCACTTAGCACTTAGCACTTAGCACTTAGCACTTAGCACTTTCCTCCCATGCCCCAAACGCATCATCAAAATAGACCAGCCGCTGCTTTTTGAACTCTCTTGTGGAGTAGAGTTTTCCATACTCTTTCAAGCCAGTCTCCTGTGCCATCTCCTTAATGAGCGTGTCACATTCCTCCTGGGTTTTGGCGTGAACCATGGCAAAGAGATTGTAGGGCCAGTTAGGGTATCTCGGACGGAGATAGCAGTGACTTACCGCCGAAAACTCGGCAAGCTGTCTGCCGATCTCCTCTCCTTTTTCCTCGGGAACCGACCAGACGCTCATGGCATTGGCACCAAACCCCGCTTTACGGTGGTTGAGAATGGTGGCAAAGCGGCGCATTACACCGCTCTCTTTGAGCTCGGTTGCAATTTCAAAGAGTTTTTCGTGTGTAATACCCAGTACTTCAGTGATGTCCGCAAAGGGCTCTGCAACGATATCAATATCTTTTTGCAAAGCCTTGATGACCTCAATATGTTCAGGTGTAAGGTCTATCTCCTTGTGGGCAGCCTTGTGTACTTTCTCTTTTTTGGCACGTTTGCCGGTAGTATCCATCTGTACTTTGATTTTGAACATCTTCAGTGTGGGCAAAATAATGGCATCTTCGGCACCACTGCGTTCCTTGAGAATGTCAATGGTCTTTTCAAGTCCCAGTGCTGTGTCGGGTGCTACAGCCATGGTGAACCAGATGTTGTAGTCGTGGTTTCGCAGGTAGTTGTGGCTTACACCCGGGTGCGCGTTGATAATCTCTGCTGCGTCCTCTATCTTCTCTTCAGGAACTTTGAATGCCACAAGGGACGATTTGTATCCCAGGCGTTTGGTATCGAAAATAGCGGAGGTTTGGCGTATGATCCGCTCTTCTTTGAGCTGGCGTACGGCATCCATTACCGCCTCTTCACTGCTGCCAAGTGTATCGGCAAGCTCCCTGAATGGTCTTTGGGTTAACGGAAAGGCGTGTTGCATTTGGTAGAGCAGTTCATCGTGCATGGTTTTTCTCGCTTTTTTTAATGATGAAAGATTATAGTCAATTTTATATCAGGGCACATTGATATGCGTCAAAGCAATTATGATAGACTTTCGGTAGAGTTACCAAAAGAGGAATCAGAAAGGGTATTGAATGGCATACTTCCCCATGTTTATGGATTTGGAAAAACTGAAAGTGCTGGTTGTAGGCGGCGGTAACATTGCTGCGGAAAAGCTTGAGAAACTGGTAGACTTTACCAAGGAGATCACAGTCATCAGTATGGAAGTCAACGAAGAGACAGACAGACTTGTAAGAGAACACGGTCTGACACTTTATGCGAGAGCATACAAAAAAGGAGACATCGACGGTTTTGATATTGTCATTGTTGCCACCGATACGGTCGACCTGCACAAAGCCATTTACGAAGAGAGCCGGGGCAGACGTATTCTGGTAAATTCTGTGGACAATACCGCCTACTGTGACTTTATTTTTCCTTCCTACATTAAGCGTGACGATCTTACGATTGCCTTCTCCACAGGTGGTGCCTCTCCGGCATTTGCCAAGCGTATACGACAGCATTTCGAACGTATCATCCCTGAAAGTGTGGGAGAATTCCTTGCATCCATGAAGCGTTTGCGTAAAGAACTTCCCAAAGGCAAGGTACGTATGGAGAAGTTTGACAAGATGGTCGAAACCTATTTTAAAGAGAATTTTAAAAAAGATTGATATAGATCAAGATTATCTTAATGATAAGCTAATACAATGGGGCAAATCACAAATAGGAGTTATTATGTCTGAATTAAACAAAACACTGATCGAAGTAGAAGGGGCAACGGTTCCTTTCTTTACCTATACTATGGGTGAAACACAGTATTACGAGTTTGATACTTCCAAGTGTGGGCCTCCAGAGCCTATGGTCAATGCAATGGCCGGTCTTAAACTCATTGACGGCCCGGGGAAAAAACTGGTGATGATCAATCACAAAAAACCGATGGGGCTGCTTGACAAGATTGGGGAGAATTATGACATTGAAACCGAAAAGATGGAAGATGGCCGTGTGAAACTGATCTTTTCCTACAGAGCCGGAGCGAGTGAAGGGGCAAACCTTGACGATGCTGCCTGCCATGGATAAACATAAATGAAAGCTATCTCAAGTGACTTTGCACCGCCGCTGAAACTGATATCACCCTTTTTCAGTACAGGGGTGGTGTTTTATCTGCTGGCGATGGGTGCACTGCTCTTTTTTACGCCTGACTTTGCCTATGCGCAAACAGATGTAGCCGGATGGGTGCATCTGTTTCTGCTTGGCTTTGTCATGATGATCATCTTCGGTGCCATGGCACAGCTGATCCCGGTTGTGCTTGAAGCA
>Ga0256829_1003381_pt1 | contig 11130 bp, 8 predicted proteins | sample 131447metaG_FD_185979 | JGI IMG/M metagenome (GOLD analysis project Ga0256829, IMG submission 185979) | Hydrothermal vent microbial communities from Lau Basin, Pacific Ocean - 131-447 | ecosystem: Environmental > Aquatic > Marine > Hydrothermal vents | place: Pacific Ocean: Lau Basin | collected... | reverse complement strand
TTTTACCTTTAAAATTATGTTTTTCTATAATTTGTCTTAACTTTTCAGCTACTATTAAAGCATCTTTATATTCTGTATTAGGCAAAATTGCAATAAATTCTTCTCCTCCCCATCTTCCGACAATATCACTTTTTCTAAAATAATTTTTTAATATTTCACCGATCTCTTTTAATACATAATCCCCAAACTCATGCCCGTATGTATCATTAACCATTTTAAAATGGTCTATATCAAAAAACAAAATACTGCCTTTATCTTCCATTTCTTTTACTTTAATATCAATACCTCTTCTGTTTAAAATTCCTGTAAGTTCATCATACATAGCTTCTTTTGATATTCTTTTGTTTCTTTTTATCAACCATAAAAACAATATACTGAATATTATTACTACTATTACTAAAGCATATCTATATTCATGTTTTGTTTTTTGAATAACTATGGATTTTAAATATTTATTCACAATTTTTTGTCTTTGCATAGGTGTAATCTCATCAATAGCTTTATTTATTTTATCTACAATTTCTGGATAATCATTTCTAACCATAATTTGAACATGAAATTTAAAAGGGGTTTTAAAAGCAAGTTGCAAATTCATTAAATGATTTTTATTTATATTCCATAAAATTACAGGCAAAATATCAACAGCACACTGAGCTTTTTTATTTTTTACCATATTTAATGCCTCTAAAACATTTTTTGTTTCTACATAATGCAAATTCGGATAATATTTTTTCATCAATTTTTCAGCAGTAAAATTTTTACCCACCGCAAGAGAGCTTATATCTTTAATGGAATTAAAATATTCACTATCTCTACAAATAATTCCAAGTGGAAAACTTACATAAGGTTTAGAAAAAATAGCATATTTTTTTCTGTCAGGTGTAGCGGATGTCGAAATTATCACATCTGCTTTTTTAGTTTTTATGGCTTTTAAATTTTCACTCCAATTTGGGTTAATAATAAATTTATATTTTAAATGAGCTTTTTTTGCTATCAATTTCCAAAAATCAACCCCTATTCCGTAAATATGCTTATCCTTTACTATTTGAAAAGGAGACCAGTTTCCTGTCAACATAACTTTTAAATATTCTTCATTTTTTTCTGCTGTTAATTTATAATTTTCAAATAATATTTTGTTAAATCTTATACTCTTATGCAAATATATACCGCTTATTAAAAGAGTCTTATAAACTAAATCTTTTCTAAAATCAAAACTGTTTTCAAAAATTTTATTAAGCGTTTCCATTAATTCTTTGTTTTCATTAATAAAATTTCTATTTCCTACAATAAAATATCTGTTAAAATCAATTCCGTATAATTTTAAAGGAAAATTAAAAATATCAGGCATATCCAAATCTTTTGGATATACAATGCCATCAACCTTGTTTTCTAAAAAATCTGTAAAACTTCCTTTAACGGCTTTATAATTTCCATCACATTTATCAAGCAAAATTTTAGAAGAAAAATCAAGATTTATAATAGTTTTAATTTTACATAAAGGCTTTTTATGAGTTAGAATATATTCTTTAACTTCACCTATAGGAGTAATAATTTCTAAATTTTTGTCAAAAATTAATGGAATTTCATTATAAGAGAGTAAAGCCAATGAATTATTAAAATCTATATTTTTTGCATTATTATATTTTTTAAAATCAAAAATATATAATGATTTTCTATCTTTTATATTACTTAAATTATAATCTTTCGGTACATAAAAATTTAAAGCAAAAAGTCTTACAAAAAAAAGACTAACAATAACGATTCTTAATACACTCATAAACTTCTATCCTTCTGTCCCTAAAAAATGGCCAAATTTTTCTTGTTTCTTTCGCACTTGATAAATCTATATCAGCATTTATAACTTCTTCTTTTTTACCTACTCTTATAATTTCTTCTCCCTGCGGACCAAAAATAAAACTGTTGCCCCAAAATTCAATCCCGCCTAAAACTCCGCTTTCATCTCTCTCTTTTCCAACTCTGTTAACTGCTACTACGAAAACTCCGTTTGACACAGCGTGACCTCTTTGAACACTTATCCAGGCATTTAACATTTTTTCTTTTTCACTTAAAGTATTCTCTTTTTCACAAAGTTCGTCTTTTCTTGTCTCAGGACACATAAGCCATCCAATAGCTGTTGGATAAATTAAAATTTCAGCTCCTTTTAGCGCCATTATCCTAGCAGCCTCAGGATACCACTGGTCCCAACAAACCAAAACCCCAAGCCTCCCGACACTCGTATCAATAGGTTCTATCTCATCACCGGGTGTAAAATAGAATTTCTCATAAAACCCGGGGTCATCCGGGATATGAGTTTTTCTGTATTTTCCTGCTATTTTACCTTTATCAAATACTACCGCTGTATTATAATAAATCCCATCCATTACTTTTTCAAACAGAGATGTTACTAAAACAATATTTTTTTCTTTACTGACATTTGCCCAAAATTTGACATCTTCATTAAAATTCTCGGCATAATCAAAATATTTTGTATCTTCACTTTTACAAAAATACTCATTTTGATGAAGTTCCTCTAAAATAACAAGCTCACCTTTTGCTTTTTTTATCATTGAAAGAGTATGAGAAACCGTCTTTTTTTTATTACCCTTAAATTCCTGCTGAATTAAAGATATCTTCATTAAGAACCTTCTTTTTTATTATTATAGCTTATTATATCAAAAATTAATATATCATTAATTAAAATCAAAAAGAAAATTGATATAATTACTCAAAAAGGAGAATAATGGCGAACTTATTAATCATAGGAGCCGGTGGAGTTGGTAGAGTGGCTGCATTTAAAGCGGCAAAAAATTCAGATACTTTTGAAAACATTATACTTGCTAGCAGAACAAAAGAAAAATGCGATTTAATTGCAAAAGATATAAAAGAAAAATTAAATATTGAAATAAAAACCTATTCTCTTGATGCTAATAAAGAAGAAAATGTAACAAATTTAATAAAAAAAGAAAATATAAACATAGTCTGTCATGTGGCTTTGCCATATCAAAATATCCCTATTATGAAAGCGTGTATCAAAACCGGCACGGCTTACCTAGATACAGCCTTAGCGGAAACAGAAGATAATCCAGATACCTATTACGATTTACAATGGGCACTTGATGAAGAATTTAAAAAAGCTCATACAATGGCACTTCTAGGATGTGGATTTGACCCGGGAGTTACTTCTATAATGGTAAAATATGCAGCTGATTATCTTTTTGATGAGTTAGAAACTATTGATATTTATGATTGTAATTTCGGAGAACACGGAAGGGCTTTTGCTACAAATTTTGACCCTGAAATTAATCTTAGAGAACTTAATCTTCCCGGAAAATACTGGGAAAATGGAGAATGGAAAGTAACTAAACCTTTTGAATTTGAAACAAAACACGACTATCCGGAATGTGGAGATGCTACAAGTATTTTAATTTGGCACGAAGAGCTTGAAAGTATTGTCAAACATTTTCCAAGACTAAAAAGAGCCAGATTTTTTATGTGTTTTAGCGATAAATATTTATATCACTTTAAAGCTCTTAAAAATATAGGAATGTTTGATATTAATCCTATAAAAATATGCGAAACCTGCGAAATTTCACCTCTTCAATTTTTGGCAAAAATACTGCCTGACCCACAGGAATTAGTTAAAAATTATAAAGGCGAAACAAACATAGGAGTTATTGCAACAGGAATTAAAGACGGAGTTAAGAAAAAATATTATATTTACAACATCTGTAACCACGAAAAAGCTATAAAAGAGACAAGCGCTCATTGTGTAAGCTACACAACAGGAGTTCCGGCAATTATAGGATGTAAATTAATGGCTAAAAAAATATGGTGGGCTGAGGGTGTTAAAAATGTAGAAGAGTTTGACGCTTTAGCCTTCTTTGAAGAGATGGAAAAAGAGGGTCTTCCTATAAAAATTATGGAAATAAAATAATGATTTTAGAAATAGAATATATTACAAATACTGGATTAAAAAGAAAACATAATGAAGATTCAATTTTAATTAATAATATTATCATATGCAATACTAATATGAAAACATCTAAATCAATAACAATACAAAAAAATGAAGCTCTATTTTGTGTAGCCGATGGAATGGGAGGTCATTCAAAAGGTGAAGTAGCAAGCTGTTTTATTTTAAAAGAACTTCAAAAACAATATAAAAATATAAACAATGAAGATTCACTAAAAAAAATATTTTTAACAATAAAAAATAACTTAGACAATTTAACTATTCAAAATTCAACTTATTTAAATATGGGAAGTGTCTTAGCAGGAATTTATTTAGCAAAAGATATATATGTATTTAATATAGGTGATAGCAGAGTGTATACTATAAATCATGGATATTTAGAACAGCTGACACAAGACCATTCATTTGTCTTTAATCTATATGAAAATGGGGAAATTATGTATGAAGAGATATCTAAACATCCTAAAAAAAATATTGTAACTTCTGCTTTCATAGCAAATAATACAAAAAATATTTCCCAAATTTTTATTAAAAATTTTCCATTAATCCAATATAAAGAATTTTTTATTTGTAGCGACGGTATATGGGAATCATTAACTATTGAAGAAATGGAAGAGTGTTTAAAACAACCTAATAAAATGGAATTAATAAAAAACAGCGTTCTTAAAAAAGGTGCTAATGATAATTTTAGTGGAATTTATATAAAGGTTTTAGAATGAGTGCTTTTGTAATAGCTCTATCTATTCCTTTATTACCAATATTTGGTGCTATAACAATTGGAGAAGCAGCTATTAAAGCAAGACAAAAAGGCTCTACTTTAAAAGAAGAATTGTCAAATATTTTAAATGAAAATGACAGTCATTTAATAGAAAAATTTCATTCAGAAACTACCATAATTTTTAGGCAGGAAATAGATGATTTTATTGAAGAATTGACAAAATTAAATGTGTCTGAAACTCAATTAAATTCAATAAAAGAAAATTTACTAGATTTATTTGATGAATGGGATAAAATATTAGAAATTAGATTAATAAAAAAAGACAAAATTTTAACCGTTTATGATATTACTTTAAGTGAGTTACAAACATTAAGTGAAAAAAAATTATTAGAATTAAAAAACAAAATAAATGAAATAAAAACAAGTATCCTATCTGAAAATAAAAAAACAAAAAAATATATAAATAATTCTATTTCAAAAGACAATCCTATAAAAAATTTTAATAAAATAGATAAAAATTATAAAATAGAATTATTTCATTATTTTAATAAATTAGCAAAAATTGACAAAAATTCTCAAAAAAAATATCAATCTATGATAATTAATTTAAACAATTATTCTTCTCAAAGAGCAAAACTACTTTTAGATGAAATTAAATTAATATATGCTAAAAGAAAAAAAGAATTGATAATGACTGAAATTTATAAAGAAGAATTAAATAAATTATATTCTAAAACTATTAATTATAAATATAAAAAAGAATTAGAAAAAACGCTTCAAAAAAAAATAATCACTAAAAAAGAATATGAAAAATTATTTCTTAAATTAAAGAAAAGTATTTTATTGCAAGAACAAATTAAAAAGGATACGAAATTATTAGCCACTGATTTATCAAAATTATTAAATGAAACCAATTATACTATAATAGAAAATGAACAAGAATTTATTGATAAATTTTCTCATCATAAAAGAATAATTATTCCTATAAAAAATACAGAATATAAAGTTATTATGCAATTAAACAAAAACAATGAAATACTAACTAGATTTGTAAAAGTAGTAAGTGAAAACAATTTATCAACTTCAGAAAAATTAAGAGATAAATCTGAATTAAAAAAATGGTGTAACATACAAAAAAAAATTTATGAAAAAATTCGTGAAAATTTTGATATAAATATAAACATAATAGAAGATGAAGAAAGTGATGTCCTGTATGTTATAGATAATGAAAAAAAAATCTCAAAGAACCTTTCAAAAGGAAATAAATGGAAAAAACAATTTTAGAAGATAAAACAATTTTAGATACTAATACCTCAACTACTATTGAAAACAAACAAATAAATTCTAGTGAAAAAATTTCGGTTAATTCTGTTTTTAAAGATTATAAAATTGTAAAGCAATTACCTACTATTGGTGCAGAAGCAGATGTATATATAATAGAAAAAAATCAAAAAAACTATATTTTAAAACTTTATAGACATGGTATAGAGTTAGAAAAAGAAAAAATTGAAAAAATTCTTAACCTTAGTAAAAAATATCCTGAAGATATTGTTCAAATATTTGAAATAAAAAAAGACAAAACTTCAAACAGATGGTATGAAATTCAAGAATATGCTAAATATGGAACATTGCAAAATATTATTACAAATCATAATAAATTTGCAAGAGAACATATAAAAGAAATTATTAAAGAAATGACTTTATTATTACAATCTATTCATAAAGAGAATGTAATACATAGAGATATAAAACCTCAAAATATTTTAGTAAGGACAATGGAACCATTAGATTTAATTTTAACAGATTTTGGTATATCATCAATAATTGATGAAGAGATATCTAAAATAATGACAAGTAAAAGTGGAACAAGAATTTATTTTGCACCTGAATCTTTTTCTGGAGTAATTGGTTATGAAGTAGATTTTTGGGCATTAGGTATGATAATTTTAGAAATATATGAGGGTTCTAATATTTTCAAAGGTTTGAACGAAGGTATGATTGCCCATGAAATCTTCACAAAAGGGGTAGAAGTTCCGGAATATCTAGATAATGATATAAAATTACTTTTAAAAGGATTATTAACTAGAGACCCAAAAAAAAGATGGAATGAAAAACAGATTTTTCAATGGCTAAAAAGGGAAAAAAATATAAGCATATTTTATGATTATAATATAAATAATAACACAATTCCTTATAAATTTAAGGATAAAAAATTTTATAATATCAAAGATTTATTAACTTATATGTATAATTTAGAACATTATGAAATGGCTAAATCTCATATAATGAGAGGCTATATTACAAAATGGTTAGAAAAACAAGAATTGTATGACGAAGCAATTATATTAGAAGATTTAAAAAATAATAATAAAGATATAGATATTGCAATATTTAGTATATTTAATTATTTTGTCAATCCTAAAGATTTTATTTGGAAAGGACAAATTATAACTTTGGAAAATTTACTTAAATATCTTCAAAAAAACGATTCATTATGGAATAATGATATAAATTTAATAATTAAAGCTTATGATATTTTTATACAAAATCATAAAAAAAATGACAAATTATATTTTGTCTTGAATAATATAAAATACATTTCTATAAATGATAGAATTTATTTTTTAAAAATAGTAATTGAAAACAAATTAGCTTATTCATATTTAATTCATAACCAACAATTAATAAAAAATAAAAAAATAAATTTTAAAAAAGTTCTTGAATTTTTTAATGAAAATCTTTATGACGATAAAGAATTATTTAAAGAATTAACAAATCTTTCACTTAATTTTGAAGACTTAGATGATGTCTTTTTATATAAAAAATTATCTGAGGAAATGAAAACTTTAAAAAACGAAAGCTCTAAAAAAACAAATAATACAATAAAAATTGAAAAATTTATTTCTGATAAAAAAGCAGAATTAATTAAAGAATGGGATAATATTAAAACAAAAATAAATAATAAAAAAATTATTTTACATAATCAATTAGACTGTTTTTCAAAAAAATTCAATTATTTAAAAGAACTAGAAATTGATTATGAAAAAAAGCTTATAGAAAAAATGTATTTATCTATTTTAACTATAGGATTATTGATATTTTTTCACTTTTTTAAGCATTTAAACTTAGATATATTTATTAAATTAGCTGTCACTCTAATTATATTATTAATTATAATAATTGCTCTTATTAAAAAATTAAAATATAATTATTCTTTATTTATAGAACCATCAAAAAAATGGAGAAGTTTATGCAAAAATTCATAAAAGAACTAAAAAAAACATTACCTATAATTCCCCAATTTATGTTATGGGGAAATATTTATGATATTTATCCTTATGAACAAAACGGAATTATTCAACCTTTAAAATTACATTTATATCTTTCTAAAATTTTAAAACAAGAAGAATATGACATTATCTTATATTTCGAACCTTTATATGGCTTAAGTATTTTAGAAGGAAAAGAAGAAGATTTTAAAATTTTTTCAAATCTAAAATATTCAAAAAAACCACAAGAAATGACTTTAGTGGATTTTATAAAATCACTTGAAGAAATAGACAAAAATAATGAAGTTTCAATTGCAACAATATTTAATTTTTCTTCAAGAGTTACAGAAGCTTGTTGTCCTAAAACTACGAATGAATTTTTTTATAGAGCTTTCAGATTAATGCATTCAACCATTCCTAAAAAGACAAAAAATTCTTCTTATGTAAAATACAATCCTTTAATATTTTTATTTGACAAAGATAATGATATACCCGCATGGTATATAAAAGATAATCCTAAAATAAAATCTATTCCCATTCCAAAACCGGATATTAATACAAGAACTACAATAATTAAATATTTATCAAAAAGAATAAAAGGTTATAATGAGCTTTCAGATGATGAAAAAATAAAATATGAAAATTTTTTTATAGAGCAAACTAACAATTTATATATGCATGAAATTTTATCAATTATATCTTTAACTATAAAAGATAATATTACTTATAATAGAATAAGTGAAGCAATTAATATGTATAAACTAGGTGTAGTAGAAAATGAATGGTCAAAAATTCCAATAAAAAAATTAAAAAATAGTGAACAAATAATTTCAAAAAGAGTTATCGGTCAATCATATGCAGTAAATAAAACTGCAGATATTTTAAAAAGAGCCTATTTTAATCTATCCGGCTCTCAATTTTCAAAACATTCTAATCGTCCAAAAGGAGTAATGTTTTTTGCTGGACCAACAGGAGTTGGTAAAACAGAACTTGCAAAAAGTATCACAGAACTAGTATTTGGAAGTGAAGATAATTATATTAGATTCGATATGAGCGAATTTGCACAAGAGCATGCAAATCAAAGATTAATTGGAGCACCACCTGGATATGTAGGTTATGAAACGGGAGGAGAATTGACAAATGCTATAAAAGAAAATCCTTTTAGTGTTATTTTATTTGATGAAATAGAAAAAGCACATCCTAAAATTATGGATATTTTTTTACAAATTTTAGATGATGGAAGATTAACTTCTAGTAAAGGAGAAACTGTATATTTTAGTGAAACTATTATTATTTTTACTAGTAATTTAGGTATGTATGAATTAGATAAAAACAATAATAAAATTCAAAATGTAACTATAAATATGGAATATGAAGAAATAAAAGAAAAATTACTCTCTTCTATAAATGATTATTTTAAATATAATTTAAAAAGACCTGAAATATTAAATAGAATAGGTGAAAATGTTGTTGTATTTGATTTTATCAGGGAAAATACAGCTATTTTAATTCTTGAAAAAATGTTAAACAATATTTTTGAAAATTTAATGGAAAAACATAAAATTAAAATTCAATTCGAAAAAAATGCATTAGAAAAATTAAAACAAGAAACAATAAAAGATTTAACTATGGGAGGAAGAGGAATAGGTAATAAATTAGAAGAAATATTTATCAATCCTTTATCTAATGTATTGTTTGAATTAAATGCAAAAGAAAATAATATTATAGAAATTAAAGATATCATAAAAGAAGAAAACAGATGGAAAATAATAGCCAATATATTTACATAGATTTATTACATTATCCTTTAATAAGTTTAGGACCTGATATAAGAATTGGCGTATGGTTACAAGGATGTAGTATACATTGCGATGGATGTATGTCTAAACATACTTGGAAGAAAAAAAAAGAAAACTTAATCAATATTAAGAAATTTTGCAAAGAAATAACATCTATTAATATTAAAAATATTACTATTAGTGGAGGAGAACCTTTTGACCAACCAAAAGCTTTATTTCATCTTTTAAAATGTATCAGAAATGATGTTGAAGATATATTAGTTTATAGCGGATACAAATATGAATATATAAAACAAAATTTTTCTTATATTTTAGAGTATATAGATGTTTTAATAGATGGACCTTTTAATAAAACATTACCCACAAATAAAATTTATAAAGGTTCTAAAAATCAAAAAATTTATATATTTAATAAGAAATTAATCGATAAATATCTATTATTTATGACTCAAACAGATAGAAATATACAAATTATAAATAAAAATAATAAAATGTATATTTTAGGTATTCCTCATATTAATGATTTTACAAAAATAAAAAATAATTTAAAGGATAAAAATGGCTAATTATAAAATATGCAAAAGATGTGGTGCTTATAATCCAGTTGATGAAGCAATGTGCATAGAATGTATGGGAATTGATTTTGTTTTTCCTGATGAAAATATAGAAGAAATAACAGATAATGAAAAAATTTGTGATAACACAGAAGCAACTTATTTAGATGACACAGAAGCAACCTATTTAGATAATCCTAAGAATCTATATATTATAATTAATAACCAATCTTATTTAGTAGAAAACAATACAATTATCGGTAGAGAAAATTTTTTAAAAAATATTTTGCAAGAGTATAAAACAGTTTCTAGGTCTCATGCTAAATTTTTATACGATGGAGAAAATTGGTATATACAAGATTTAAATTCTACAAATAGCACTTATGTAAATGGAGAGAGAATAGATTATAAAAAAATTTCAAATAATGATATAATCAATCTATCAACAAAATTTGAATTAAAAACTAAAATTCAATAAAGGAAATAAAATGGCAAATTTATTAATAATCGGAGCTGGTGGAGTTAGCAGGGTTGCAACATTTAAAGCTGCAATGAATAATCATATATTTGAAAATATAGTTTTAGCCAGTAGAACAAAATCTAAATGCGACGAAATAGCAAAAGATATTAAAAAAAGACTTGGAGTTGAAATAAAAACATATCAAATAGACGCAATGAATGTTGAAGCTACCGCAAAACTTATAAAAGATACAAAAAGTGAAATTGTTTTAAATGTGGCACTTCCTTATCAGGATTTAGCTATTATGGATGCTTGTTTAAAAGCCGGGGCTCATTATGCTGATACGGCAAACTATGA
>Ga0256829_1003379_pt1 | contig 11131 bp, 8 predicted proteins | sample 131447metaG_FD_185979 | JGI IMG/M metagenome (GOLD analysis project Ga0256829, IMG submission 185979) | Hydrothermal vent microbial communities from Lau Basin, Pacific Ocean - 131-447 | ecosystem: Environmental > Aquatic > Marine > Hydrothermal vents | place: Pacific Ocean: Lau Basin | collected... | reverse complement strand
TGCGACGCCTGTCAGGGCGTCTGCGAAGACTGCCCACAAGCCCTGAACGCACCGCAGACGCTTGAGGGTGTGCAGGTTTGGGATCTGGCGGGGCGCATCGGTGGCCAGATCCGGGTGGCGCCCTCTGGTGCAATCCTTGGCTGGGACATGGGCGCGGCGCTGGCGCTTGCCCGGGCGCTGGGCGTCGATCCCGCGCCGGTCGCAGAACTGCTGCCCACGATCGAGGCGGTGATGGTGGGCAAGATGAATGAACAAATGGAGCAGGAAATTGGCTGAAAAAAAGGTCAATGTCCGGCTTGCCGCAGTCGGCGGCAAGCTGGTCAAGGCCGAGTTCGAGGGCATTGGGAATGCCGCCAAACGCGGTTTCGGAAAGGCATCCCGCGAGGTGGAGCTTGCAAACGCCAAACTGGCGAAGTTCGCCCGTCGTGCGAAGATCGCAACCGGGATCATGGCCGCCGCCGCTATCAGTGCCGGGGTATCCATGGTGCGCTCCAGTCTCCAGACCATCGACGCGCAGGCCAAGCTGGCGGCCTCATTGGGCACGACCACCGCCAGCATCCAGGTGCTGGCGCGCGCCGCCGATCTGGCGGGTGTGTCGCAGGGCGAGGTCGAGCAGGCCACCATCATGATGACGAAAAGCCTGTCCCAGGCCGCCCAGGGCACGGGCCCTGCGGTGAAGGCATTGCAGCAGCTGCATCTGTCGGCCCAGGATCTCGCCAAGCTGCCGATCGATCAGAAACTCGTGAAGATTCAGGACGCGATCAAGAAATACATCCCGGCCGCGCAGCGTGCCGCCGTCGCCTCGCAGATCTTCGGCGCGCGTGCCGGGCTGATCTTTTCGCGCATCGACAGCGCGGCCATCCGGCAAGCGAAGAAGGATGTAAAGGACTTCGGGGTTGAAACGTCGAAAGTCGATGCCGCGCAGGTGCAGCGCACGAATGACGCCCTTTCGCGCATGGGTCTCCTGTGGAAGGGCATCTCCAACCAACTGGCCGTGGCAGCGGCTCCGGCGCTCGAGGCGGTTGCAAACGCCATGGCGGCATTCGGCAAGACCACCGGGCCGCTCGGGCGTGCCATCAAGGGGTTATTCAACCACATCGGCGAACTCGCCACCATAGCCGCGACCTTTGCCGGGGTCATGGGCGTGCGTTTTGTTGCTTCGCTGGCGGCTGCGGCGCTCGGAGTTGGAAAGTTGGCGCTCTCGATGAGAGTTCTGAAGGGGGCAATCATCCGCACCGGCATTGGTGCGCTGATCGTTGGGGCCGGCGAGTTGATCTACTGGTTCGGTCAGCTGGTAAAGGGAACGGGTGGGTTCGGGAATGCGTTGGGCCTGCTGAAGGATCTGGCGGTCGAGGTCTGGGACCGGATCAAGAGCGGGGCCGTGGCACTTGGCGCCCGAATGACGGCGGTGTTTTTCGACCTCAAGGCGGATGCAGCTTCCGGCATGCAGAGCGCGATCCGCAGCGTGATTTCCTTCGGGAACAAGGCGGCAAACACCTTCGAGGGGGCTTTCAACGCCATAAAGGCCGTCTGGGGAAAGCTGCCCGCAGCGATCGGCGATCTGGTGTTCCAGGCCGCAAACAGCCTGGTCAAGGGCATCGAACACATGATCAATGGGGCGATCGACCGGCTGAACTGGTTCGGACGCAAGATCAATGACTTCTTCAAGTTCATCAAGTCGCCCAGGCGTGTCGGGCTGTTCGATCACATCTCGATCGGCAGCATCGACAACCCATTTGCCGGCAAGGCGTCGGCAGCAGGCAAGGCAGCGGCCGAGGCATTCCGCCAGGCATTCCGCGACAACCCCCTGAAAATGCCGGATACCGGGCTGGACAAGATTGCGCAAAAGGCGCTGGAGACTGCCAACATGTACCGGCAGGCGGGGTCGGATATCGGCAAGGGTGTCCTGGCGCCGCTGAAGTCGTGGAAAGCATTGGGCGATGCGATTACTTCGGCTGCCGATCTTGGTAAGAGCGCGATCGCAGACACCGGTACCGCAGCCGCTGGCCTGGCGCAGAAGCTCGCAGGAAGCGGAAAATCTGTCGCAGGTGCAGCGGCAAAGGCTGCGAATTCGCTTAAGGATAGCCTGGGTGGGGCATTCCGGGATCTAGTGAAGGGAACGAGGTCGCTGGGCGACGCGCTCTCCGGCGTGCTGAACAAGCTGGCCGACATGGCCATCAATTCGGCGTTCGAGGCCCTGTGGAAAGGTGGGCTTGGCAATGCCGTCACCGGAATATTTGGCGGTCTGTTTGCAAACGCCAATGGCAACGTGTTTGCGCACGGCCTGATCCAGCCTTTTGCCACAGGCGGTGTGGTCTCCAGCCCGACGCTGTTCCCGATGCGCGGCAGCACCGGGCTGATGGGCGAGGCGGGCCCAGAGGCGATCATGCCGCTGACGCGTGTTGGCGGCAAGCTGGGGGTGCGCGCAGCGGGCGGGGGTCTCCAGCGGGTCGAACTGATCGTACGGGCGGAAGAAGGACGGATGTTTCGCCCGACGGTCGAGAGGGTCTCGCATGACACGGCGGTGCGGGTAACACAGCAAGGGTTGGACACTTATGACCGGCACTTTCTGCCCGGCCGGATTGACCAGATCGCCCGCGATCCGAGGGCGCGCGGCTGATGGCGCTGAGCTTCCCCCTGTCGCGCGGCACATTCTGGGCCGGGCTGAAGATCGCCGAGGCCCGTCCCAGCCTGCCCGATGAGCGTGAACTCTACCGAACGGCTGGCGGCGAGGTAATCACGGCCGAACTTGGTGCGCGCCTGTGGCGGGGCGTGGCAACGCTTGCGCCCATGCAGCCTGCCGAGGCCGAGGCATCGCTCGCGCTCATCAGGATGCTGAACCAGAGCGGGCGCAGCTTCCATGCCAGCCCCGCGGGCCACGACATGCCTGCCAATGATCCGGGCGGCCTGATGCTGGGGGCCAGCACGGTGACGATCGCAAGCCTGCCAGCGGGCAACCGCGAGCTGGCGCTGACCGGCCTGCCCGCCGGGTTCACGCTGGCAGTGGGGGATTACCTGTCATTTGCCTATGGCTCGAGCCCGACGCGATATGCGCTCCACCAACTGGTGGGTAGTGCAGCGGCCGATACGACCGGCCTGACGCCTGCATTCGAGGTCGTGCCGAACATTCGGCCGGGGGCCGCAGTCGGCACGGCGGTCACGCTGCTGCATCCCTCGTTCAAGGCGGTGATCGTGCCGGGCAGCGTGCAGGAAGGCCGCCTGGCGCGCGGGCTGCGCAAGGGCATCGGCTTTGCCTGGCAACAGACCTTGAGGTGAGATCATGCGCCAGCTTGGACAGGCAACCATCGATCATGCGCGCGCGACCGACGGGATTGTTGCCCATCTTCTGCTTTGGGTGACGGCGAAAGATCGCGCAACGGGCCAGCCTGCCACCATGGGGCTGTGGACCGGGGATGACGTGCAGGATTTCGTGATCGACGGACAAACGCGTAGCTATTTCGGGGCGGGCAGCTTCATCGATGGCGACCCGGTGACGATGGAAACGGGGCTGAAGGTCAGGATGCACCGTGTCCGCTTTGCGCCGGTCACGGCGGAGGCGGCCCAGCTTGTGCGGGGTTACGACACCCGCCTGGCCCCGGCCGAGCTGCACCGGGCCTTGTTCGATCCGGTGACGATGACGCTGATTGATACGCCGCATCGGTTGGTGCGAGGGTGGATCAATTCCTTGCCAATTCCGACCCCAGCCGAGGGCCAGACAGCTGCCGGTGAAATGATCATCGCGTCCAGTGCGCGCGCCCTGACGAAATCGCTGAGCCGCACGTTTTCAGATGGGTCGCTGCGGGCGCGGGCATCGACGGACGGGTTCTTCAAATACACCGACATAACTGGCGAGGTGGAAACAAGATGGGGCGCCTGACACGCCTGCCTGACTGGCAGGCCCGTCTGCAGGCCTGGCTGCTCGAGGTCGGGGGCAAGCCATTCAAGCCGGGTCGGCATGATTGCGCACTGTTCGCGGCAGGTGCCGTTGCCGCAATGACGGGCGAGGATCCTGCGGCCGTGTTCCGAGGGCGCTATCGCACATTGCGTGGCGGTTTGCGGGTGCTGCGGCGCGCGGGCTGGCGGGATCACATTGCCTTTGCGGCGGCGCAGCTGGATGAGATCAACCCGCTGCTGGCGCGTCCTGGCGATCTGGCCGTTGTGCCTGCGGACGGGGGCGATGCGCTTGGCGTCGTGCAGGGTGAATGGATCTATGTGCTGGGGTTGCAGGGCATGGGGATGGTGCCGCTGACCGCCGCAACAGGGGCGTTTCGTCTATGAGAGTTCTGTTCTGGCTGGCGCTGTTCCTGCTTTCGGGGGCAACAGCTGCAAATGCCAATCCTCTGCTCAACGCCATTGGCAGCATTGTTGCCGGAACCCAGGCATTTGCGGCATCGTCGGCGCTCGGGGCGGCGCTTGTTCGCCTGGGCGCGGGCATCGTCCTGTCTTCGCTGGCGCGCGCCATGCGCCCGAAACCCCGCGATCCCGGGCTGCAGACCCGCACGACCCTGTCGGGTGGCACCAATCCCGAATGGATCATTCTCGGGCACTATGCCACGGCGGGCGTGCTGGCGGCACCGCGCCTGACCCACGGGGCCTCGCATGAATATCTTACGCATGTGATCGCGCTGGCGGGTGCTCCGGGGCATGGCCTGCTGCGCGTGGCGATCAATGGCGAATGGGTCGGCCTCGGCACCACGCCGCATCCCGATTACGGCGCGCCGGTTCAGGGCAAATATCTGGGCAAGGCCTGGGTCAAGTTCTACGACGGCACGCAGACGGCGGCGGATCCGATGATGCTGGCCAAATATGGCAACCACCCGGATTTCCCGTGGTCGGCCGACATGATCGGCAACGGCATCTGCTATGCGATCGTCACCTGCAAATACGACCGCGAGCTGTTTGCAGGCTTTCCGCAGCTGCGCTTCGAGCTGTCGGGCATCCCTCTTTATGACCCCCGCAAGGATGCAAGCCTTGGCGGTGTGGGCACGCATGTGCTGAGCGACCCCACCACATGGGAGGTCAGTGAAAACCCGGCGGTTCAGATCTACAACATCATGCTGGGCATTCCGCTGCCAGGCGGTGACCGTTGGGGCGGTGGTCTGGCGCAGGCTGATCTGCCGCTGGCGAACTGGGTGGCGGCGATGAATGCCTGCGATGCGCCGGTCACGCTGGCCGCAGGAGGGACCGAGCCGCAATACCGGGCTGGCTTCGAGGCGCGCGTCAACGAGGAACCTGCATCGGTCATCGAGGACCTGCTCAAGGCATGTTCCGGCGAGATGGCCGATATCGGCGGTATGTGGAAGATCAGGGCCGGCGCGCCCGCATTGCCGACGCTGGTGGTCACCGATGATGACATCATCATCACCGCGGATCAGTCATTCGCCCCGTTCACCGGCCTGGAAAACACCCATAACGGGATCACGGCATCGCATCCCGACCCAGACGCCCTGTGGGAGGCCCATGCCGCACCCCCGCGCTACAATGCCGCCTGGGAGGCTGAGGATCAGGGGCGCCGGCTGGTGGCTGACCTGTCGCTTTCGGCTGTACCTTACCCTTTGCAGGTGCAGCGCCTGATGGAGGCGTGGATCAGCGATGAGCGACGCTGGCGGAGGCACGAGCTGACCTTGCCGCCGATGGCGCTGCAGCTGGAGCCGCTGGATGTGATCAGCTGGACATCGGCGCGCAACGGGTATTCCGCCAAGGCATTCGAGGTTGGCGCCGTGGTTGACGCGCCGCGCAGCCTGATGCAGCGTGTCAGCCTGCGCGAGGTTGACCCAGCGGATTACTCCTGGAGCCCGACGCAGGAGTTGCCGGCGTCCAGCATCACGCCGACGAACACCCTACCTGCCCCTGTTGCGGTGGCCCGCTGGACGGTGCAGGGGGTGTCGATTGCCGATGCCCAGGGCACTGCCCGTCGCCCGGCCTTGAGCCTGCGATGGGATCCGACGATCACCGCGCAGGGGCTGCAATGGGAAATCCGCGTTAGCGGCAGCACTACGCTTGCTGCCAGCGGCACGGTTCTTGATCTGACCGGCGGTGAGGTTGTCGTCAGCGAGGGGGTGCTTCCCGGCCAGAGCTATGAGGCGCGGGCGCGGCTGGTCAGCGATCACCCGACCGCCTGGACCGGGTGGATCGGGGCCATCGCGCCCGATGTTCGGCTGGGATCGTCTGATCTTGGGGCAGGTGCAGTGACGGCTCCGGCGTTGGCGACCGACGTCAATCAGATGATCAACAACGCAGCCCAATCTGCCACCGCAGACAAGACAGCGGCTCAAACTGCGGCCGTGGCAGCTCAGGCCGCAGAAACCAATGCCAATGCGGCTGTAACTGCCGCCCAGGCGGCAAGGGATGCGGCCCTGGCCAGCGAGACCAACGCAGCCCAGAGCGCGAGCGCGGCAGCCGCTTCGGCCACGCAGGCATCCACCTATGCGTCGAACGCATCGACCAGCGCATCGAACGCGGCAACATCAGAGACAAATGCGGCAGGGAGCGCGGCATCTGCTGCCAGCGATGCGGCTGTAGTTGCCTCGGCAAAGGGCACGATCATCAAGCTGACAAGTGACCCGGATTTCGACAATCCGACTGAGACGGTCTCTTGGTATGGGTCTGGGGAACTTCCGACTCCCATCACGTCCTATGCGGATCGTCAGGTAGTCGCAGGAACCGATACGGTTGTCGGCGGCAAGGAACTGGTGATCCATGATCGTGCCGACATCTTCATGCGCAAGGCGTTTCCGCTGGACCGCACACGGAGATACAGGCTGCGGCTTCGGATGAAGGCAGACGCGCAGGCGGATGTTGCAAATGCCCGTTTGTATCTAGGTGTGCGCGCTCTGCTAGGGGACTACACGGATGTCCCGACTTATCCAGCGTGGAACGGCGGGACAACTTGGACAAACCCGAACCTGTATCGCGGTGCGGCGAAGGTCACCCCACCCCTCAATCAATGGGTCGAATATGTAGGTGAGTTCTGGGGGAGCGAGGTCCGGCAGGATGCCGTTTATATTCGCCCGTTCATCTTTGCGAACTATGGATCGCCGTGGAACACGGTAAACGGCAACATCCAACGCTTTTCGCATTTTTCGCTGGAAGACATCACGGCGGAATACAACGCCGCTCAATCCGCCAGCGCGGCAGCAACCAGCGCCTCGAATGCCGCCGCCAGCGAGACTGCGGCAGGGCAGTCGGCAAGTGCGGCCCAGACCGAGGCCACAAACGCTGCAACCAGTGCATCTAATGCGGCAACGTCAGCGTCGAATGCCGCCACCAGTGAAACCAATGCAGCAGGAAGTGCGGCGTCGGCGGCGAGCGCCACATCGGCTGCGGCTCAATCGGCTACGGACGCGGGCAACAGTGCAACAGCGGCCTCGAACAGTGCGAGCGCCGCACAGACCAGCGCGACAAACGCAGCACAGTCTGCATCAGCGGCCCAGTCTTCCGCCACTCAGGCTGCTACAGATGCAGCCAACGCGGCGACATCTGCCTCGCAGGCTTCGACCTCTGAGAGCAATGCCGCAGGCTCGGCTGCACAGGCGGCGACCTCGGCCACCAACGCGGCCAACTCGGCGACCAGTGCGGGTAACAGCGCGACAGCCGCGTCGAACAGCGCGTCCACGGCTTCGACCAAGGCATCACAGGCCGCGACCAGTGCGTCTGCGGCACAATCGTCTGCCACACAAGCGGCCAGTTCTGCATCTGCCGCATCTGTTTCAGAGACTAATGCTGCTGCCTCCGCGACAAACGCTTCCGGTTCTGCCGCTGCTGCCCAATCGGCCAAAGAGGTGGCTGTCAAATCCATCGGGCAGGGGGTTTCTCCCGACCCTGTATTCTCAACATGGGGCGGCTCTGGTTCTCCGAATGGCTATGCCCTTGCCGTTTCACAGGGATCGGCCACGAAGAACACAGCCAATGCGAAATACGGTGTTGCCATCGACTTCACCACGGCCAATCCGCCCACGATAGAGAACCCGTGGATCGGCCTATATGGCAATGCGTTTGATGGCACGAGTGTATCAGCCGTGCTGGCGACTTTTGAATTCGAACTTGTTTCTGGTGCGTGGCAAGGCTCGTTCCAAGCATATTGGGTTCCGACCGGGACAGGTGGCACACAGGCCGGAGTTGATGTCGCCATCAGCGCACATCTGCTCTCCCAGACAGGTGTCGTTCAGCGCGCGGAAGTCATGTTTGAGCGCCCGGCGAATTTTGTGCCCGGCACTGGACCGACGATCATTCGGGTCTGGTATTCGCCCGCATCCCTGTCCGGTGACGGTCGAGGCTACAACAAGACACGTCTCCATTATTTCGACTGGAAGCCGGTTTACAAATCGGCTTGGACCTCGATTGTCCAGAGCGCAATCAAGACGGTTGATGACATCAAGGCGTCGGCACTGGCGTTCCGGGCAAAGGCTGGAATAGCCGGAGCGGAACTTGAACTGGTTGCTCTGAGCAACCCAACTGGAAACCCGACATCGACTGCACGGATTTCGGCCGACAACATTCTGCTCGATGGTTCTGTCCGCGCCAAAAAGATGACCATTGACGATTATCTGGACATCAATGCCATCACCGGCGCGTTCAGGGTCGGCAAGCAGAGCGCGATAGATTTCGTCAATGACGGCATGTATATCGGGCGCACCAATGACGGTGGTGGTGTCCTTGGTTTCGGCTTCCACGCTGGCAGGGTCTCCGGCGGGGTCGAGGAATACATCCAGCACACCAAGGCCAACGGTCTTCGCATCAAGAACGCCTCGTTCTTCATTGGCGCAGGTGCGGCGCAGTCCAGCACATATTCGTCCAGCCAGACCGTCACCATTCCGGCAGGAACACAGTTGCTTACATTGGAGATCGTCGGCGGTGGCGGCGGTGGTGGTAACGGACAGTATGTCAACCAGACCCTAGACGGCCCAAATGGACCTGCGGTCACAGTTACTCTGAAAAATGGCGCTACCACGATAGCTACATGGACAGCTAACGGCGGTGTTGGTGGTGCTGGCGGAGGCAAGCCTGCAAAACCGGGATGGACAGGTGTTCAAACCTCGCCCCTGACGCCTCTAGGCGATGGTGGTCCCGGCGGTGCGGGGGCCTATATCGGGGGCGGAAAGGGGTCTGCCCCTACCATCGGGATAAACGGTTCTCCGGGCGATGCGGGTCAATATATCAAGATTCAGGATTACGATGTCTCAACATTGTCCAATCCGACGCTTGTTCTGACTTTCGGAACAAGGGCGACGGACTACTGGTGGGGACCGGGCGCTCCAAACGCCGGTGGTGTGCGTGTGCAGAGCAAGAAAAACGTGGACATCCCTGCTGGTCCTGTCGGACTGAAACCATCCGCCACAGGCACGTTTACGGTTAATGCTTACACGGCTGGATCATTCCCTGCCCTGACACCTACACGGGGTATGTGGGTGGTGGATGATTGCCCGAACGGTTGGCAGATCGACCCCGGTGATGGGACGATCATTAGAACAACTCCATACGGAGTGACGTTCGTCGCATCGAACACCCCAACATGGGGAACAACGCATTCACAAACTCTAACGCTGAGGTATTGGTTTTGGCCGATGTAAAGATCATCCGCAAGGGACGGTATCTGCGCGAGCAATATGGGCGCGGGGAAGTGCAGATCATTGACGAGGCTGCGACCCCCGTCCGACTTGGCTTCCTGTGGGTTGCAGAGGGTGCCCAAGGCAAGGGCATAGGCAAGGCGCTCATAATGGACGCGCTCGACCGGTTCGGGTTCATCACTGGCGGGAGCAAGGCTTGGGGGTTCACCCATGCTCCTGCCGCCAATCAGGCATGGCTGAACGACTGGTATGACCGTCTGGGCGTCGAATGGGTTTCTGGCAAGAAGCCCGGCCCTGACGAATGGGGAATGTGGACGCTGAAAACATGACCATGAAGCATTACGCAATCTATGATCCGAAAACGAAGGTCGTTCAGTCTATTGTCTCGACCGACAACAAGGACATCGTGAAGGACACGCCAAATCTGGTGGAGGTTCCGGCAGGCACGGTGATCGACCAGCCTGATGACTGGGTTTATGTGCCCTCGACAGGGAAGCTGAAATTCGTTGGGCGCGTTGTGCAACCTGACGAGGTGGAAACATGGGTCAACGAGCAGCTTGCATCCTCCGACTGGACGCAGTTCCCGGACAGCCCGCTGAGTGCCGATGATCGTGCAGCGTGGGCGGCCTATCGGGATGCCTTGAGGAAATTCAAGGTGTCCTACAAGCCGGTCAAGAAACCGGCATGGCCGACACCACCCACCGGCAAGGCGGCCTATGCCGTGATTATGAACGACCGGCTGAACCAGTATGCCGAGACACAGGCAGCCCGGATCACACGCGGCAGGGATCGTCTGGCGATGACCTACCTGCAAAAACAGCTTGAAGCCCGTGACGTGCTGGCTACGACAAATCCCGTGGCAGCAGATTATCCACATCTCTCGGTCGAGGTGGGTGTTACGGCACCGGATATTGTCGGTGTCGCCAAGGCGGTCTTGGCAAAGGCGGCTGCATGGAGCGCAGCTAACGCGCAGATCGAACTGGCCCGGCAGAAGTTTCAGGCGGCGTTGAAGGCTGCCAGCACGAATGCGGGAATCGACACGGCCTTTTCCACGGCGCGGAGTTCCATCGATGCGGCGGTCACGACACTGCTTGCCGTCTGACATGCCGCGCTGGCGCGACCTGGACCCGGCCGAGCGGCGCGCCTTCGGTAACGGGCTGGGACCGTGGTGGTTCCCGGCGTGGTTGCGCCGGTTGGCAACCAGCCTGTCGCTGGCCTTTTTTCACGAGGCTGACTGGGCGCATCACGATTACGGCTATGCCCGGGGCGGGAGTGAAAGCGATCGCGCGCGCGCCGATCGGCTGTTCCTGGCGGCCATGCTCAGGGATGGCTCACGGCTGAACACGGTCACCCGGATGGCTGGCGCATCATTATTGGCGTGGTTGTTCTGGGCGCTGGTGCGGCTGTTCGGGTGGACAGCTTTCAATTACCGGAGGGAAAGATGAACGAAACCCGGCCAGAGCTGGTTCAGTGGCTGTTTTCTGACGCGGGTCGCGCTGCCATCGCCGGCGCGGCCGGAGGCGTGGTCAGATGGGTCACGCTGCGTGACAATTGGCGCGAGGGGC
>Ga0256829_1003378_pt1 | contig 11132 bp, 12 predicted proteins | sample 131447metaG_FD_185979 | JGI IMG/M metagenome (GOLD analysis project Ga0256829, IMG submission 185979) | Hydrothermal vent microbial communities from Lau Basin, Pacific Ocean - 131-447 | ecosystem: Environmental > Aquatic > Marine > Hydrothermal vents | place: Pacific Ocean: Lau Basin | collected... | reverse complement strand
GTTACGAGCGTAATATGACTAACGATAGAAAAGGGAATCAAAGATGATAGAAATATCGGGCTTGGCGAAGCGGTTTGCGGTAGAAAACCCAAAAAAGCTAAGTGAACAAGAGAAGAAGGACCCGAGATTACAAGGTCGCTATTTTCAATCAGTGCGTGATGTGTCATTTACCTGTGAAAAAGGTCAAGTACTCGGGTTACTTGGACCTAACGGTGCGGGTAAAACTACTTCGTTGCGCATATTGTCAACGGCACTTACACCTGATGCAGGTTCAGTGAAAATAGCGGGTGAGAATGTGCTAGAAAACCCGCTTATCGCTCGCAAGAAAATCGGCTTTTTATCCAGTTCTACTGGCTTGTACGGGCGTCTTACAGGGCGGGAAAATATTGCTTACTTTGGTCAACTGCACGGTATTGAAGATAACGTCATTGCTGCGCGAATTTCGGAAATGGCCGACCTTCTCGACATGCATAGCTTTTTGGAGCGTCGTGCTGAAAACTTTTCATCGGGGATGAAGCAAAAAATATCTATTGCTCGCGCGGTTATCCACGAGCCCGAGTTGGTTATTCTAGATGAACCAACCACGGGGCTAGATATTATGGCCACATCTACAGTCATGGAATTTATCCAACGTTTGAAAGACAAGGGCACACCAGTCATATTCTCAACACACCATTTAGATGAAGTTCAAGCATTGTGCGATAGAGTTGTGGTGATTAATTTGGGTGAAACAGTATTTGACGACACAGTATCAGCATTCAGTGATTTATCTGGTGGACGTATGCACGAAAGCTTCTTAAAAACACTGGAAGGCAGCAAGGAGGCAGAAAGCAATGTGGTTAATTTTTAAGAAAGAATTCAAAGAATTGATTCGCGACAGAAAAACTATCATGTTCATGGTAGTGCTACCTGTATTGCTATTTCCTTTGATGATTGGCGTCACAGTGTTCTTTACGAGCTCAGCCATTAAAAAAGCTGAAAGTGAAGTACTACAGTACGCTATGGTGGGTGATGCGTACGCGCCCCACATTGCTCAAGCATTTATTGACGATACTGAACATTTTGAGCTGATAGATATTGGTGATAACACTGATTATGCGGCGCTTATCAAAAATGAAACCTTAGATTTTGTGCTAGTTATACCAGAAGGTTTTACCGGAGACATATTGGCATCAGGGCAACAAAAACTATCGTTGTATTTAAACGATGCTGGTTTGAATAAAGTCATGAGTCGCGTTTCTGATATTACTGATAAATTTGCTTCAGAGTATCAGTCTACGGCCTTTGCGACACTGGGTTTGAATACAGAGCAACAAGAGGCACTTATTGAGCCCCTCGTGATTGAGAAAGAGAATATCGCTGACGAACGAGAAGTGTGGGGTGAGCGCATTGGTGGTTTGTTACCCTACTTTATCTTTTTCCTTTGTTTACAAGGAGCGATGGCACCAGCAGCTGACTTAGGTGCAGGGGAAAAGGAAAGAGGCACACTTGAGACTTTACTTATTTCACCCATGGAGCGTTACAAGCTAGTGTTAGGTAAATTTCTGACAATTAGTGCTGCTGGTTTGATCACCGCTTTAATAACGGTGACATCAATGGCAACGTGGGGAATTGTAATCTCTCAAGGTATGGCCATAGAGTTTGTGGCGGAAATAATGGCGTTGGTTGGAATACTAGACTTTGTGTTGATTTTCTTCATGCTGGTTCCTATCGTCGCTATTTTCGCATCAGCCTTGTTAACTTTATCTATCTACGCTCGTTCGTTTAAAGAGGCGCAAAGTTACATGGGGGCCATGGTGATGGTGATTATATTCCCAGTACTTATTGCAATGATGCCCGGTGTCGAGCTAAAAGGCGGTTGGGTTTGGGTACCGTTGACTAATGTGGCCCTTGCCATGAAAGAGCTGTTCAAAGGTACTATGGACTACTTCGCATTATTTGGAATATTTACGTCAACGGCGGCGATTGCAGCTGTGCTAATTACTTTCTGCGTATATTGGTTCAACAAAGAAAAGGTACTGTTTAGATAATCTCTTGGTCTAGTGGCGGAAATTTGCACCGCCACTAGATATCAACAGCAAACCATTAGATTCAAGCACTAGTGTTCACCTTGCCCAATATACTTTCCCATCCCTCTGGTATCTTTCCTTGTAGTACATAAGAGTAAGCAAGAAGCTCTGCAATAACAAAATAGAGCGTTTCTGGTATGTCTTGGCCAACGTCCAATGTACTCAGTATATTGCTTAGGTAAGGGTCTTCATGCACCAAAACGCCATTTTCTTCTGCAAGTGCTATTATGGCTTCAGCTAAATCGCCATAACCTTTAGACACAACGCTGGGAGCAGATTTGTTATCAACCCTGTTGTACTTTAATCCAATGGCGCGTTTTGCTTTTTCACTCATACCCGCGTCTCGAAGATATGATGAGGGCGTTGCTCTAAAGATGCGGGTATTGCCACTTGTTGCACGCTAGTACTATCTACAATGATACCGATTTCAGTAAGACGTCTTTTAAGATAGGGAAGGGTATCGGCAACTTTTGTCATTAACACTTTATTCGATGTGTAAAAGTCGAGTGTTATATCGTTGTTATTAATTTTAGATTTAGCGAGCAATTGGCCCAATTCACCCACATCCAATTTCATGGTGATATTCCAGAGCTTGCGTTTACCCTTTTGCGTATTTTTATGCTCTTTGCTTTCGGGTTCGCGGTAAATCCTTAATTCTGGAGGTTGGGTGTTCTCTGAAAGCGAGGGAATGATGTAGTAAAAGTTATCTTGACCATTAATTCGTGCTTCCGCCGATGCAAGTTTATTGTGCTGGTGGTTAGCAAGAAGGGTTTTAAGGCTATCTAGTAGTACACCTTTTGAATCAGCCGATGCAAAATCTTGTAGTACCCTACTCGGCGGTGTTTTAACGTCAGTCATTCCAATGGTCTTCGCAATAATATGACTGGGATTGTCTATTTGCTGTTTAAGAGATGGAGAGCGTTGCAGCGCTTTGGAAGCCAGTGATATTTGTAGCATGGAAATTATTCCCTGCATAAATGTTCCTCCAGTGGCAGGGCTTAACAATTGGAGAGGGGTCACTGGTAATGTCGGACTTTGCACCAGTCGAGCTAATGAATCTGCCAGTGGTGGACGATCAACGTTAACAGAAGGTTCGGGGTTAAATTGTTGAATATTACCTAGGTGACTTAAATTGACTTTCATTCTTATCGCTAATGGCAAAAAGGAAGCAGCTAAAACAGGGGAGCTACCTGAGGAACTCTTTACGGTATGAGATGCGGCGCTATTGTTTGTAGTTAAAGTATCAACAATAGGAGGTACTTTACTCACCGTCGTCAACTCCGCCATAGTCGCTTTCACAGATACTTTTGTTATTTCATCTGTTTTTTTGGGGGGGAGCGCAGGGGCTTTCAAAGCTGCATCTGAGTTCGATTGAGTCATCTTGGGCGTTGACCGCTGTATTTTGCCGTTAAAGGCTTGTGCGCTAGGCTCACTTAATTTTGGTGTCACGTCATTAATGCTTGAACTAAGGCGCTGAGTTAGTTTTGTTAAGGGATCGATAGTATCAACTTGAGGCGGAGGTAGCTTAGATACGCTGTTTAAGATAGCACTTAGCTGCGCTAACGCGGTATTAGTAGAGCCAGTTTTGGTCAACAGCGAACGAGACATTTCAACAATTACGCGATGGACCTCTGAGTGTTGAAGCCTTGTTGAGTCCTCTTGATGATGCTTTAGGTTTTGAGCTGTAGAGAGATTTTTAACGGGCTTCTCGATACCAGTTAAAGAGGCGCTGTTGACGGTTTGCCCGAGTAATGTGGAAGTTCCCATACTTTTTTCGGGAGCTTTCTCCACATGAGCTAGAGGTAAGCTACTTAATGTGGATTTCGGTATTGAAATTTGTGCAACCTCGGCTGGTATAAGGGCGTTTGGCACAGAGGGCAGTTTTAATTGAGGCGTGCTTGATGCGGCATGAAGGATTAGTTGTCCATGGTTGGCTTTTACTGTGGCAGCACCTCTGAGTGTGTTTGCTGGGAATAGGTTTGCTAATAATTTGCCTTGAAGCGGGGGTTGTAGAACTGTGTTGGTAAGAAGAGTGATGCCTGATTTGGTCAACCCCTCTTTTATCAACAGTTGCAACGTTTGTTTTGTGACAGGTAAGTCCTGAGCAACCACATTCACTTTGGAACTCTTGCTATGAGTTTGTTCTGGTAACATCGAAACACTTATTTTGGGCGGGCTTTCAGGATGGTTCACTACAGATATCTTAATAGTCTGTCCCAGTGGTAGCGGTTTGCTAGCCACAGGCAAGGGCAACTCTTGACCAGCGGAAAGCTTTACTCTTATGTTCTGTGGGCTTTGTTGAACGAGTTTACCCTGAACTGAGGTGTCCAAACTTAAGGTTGACGATGCTGCTGATGTGATTTGTTGTATGAGCAGACGAACATTAGCTTCGGTAATAGCATTGGTCGACTTTGAAAGCGTTTGAGCAAGTAAAAGCCCAATGCTGTCAGGTTGGCCTTTCACTTTGGCGTATTGCCACTGTTTTGCCGTTGGCAATGTCAGTGCGGGTGGTAATTTTAGTTGAAGTACGTTATTACCTAGCCCTTTAAGCAGCGCATTTTGTGTGCTTTTTACGTTATTAGTCAGTTGCTCCAAATGCACTCTTGGAAGCCCGTCAAGTAGACTCAACTTGACGAGTTTGTCCATCGTTGCACTGTCATTAGAAGTGATTGGCGTCGACGTGGCGTGAGCAATAAATTGAGAAAGCAACGTATTCATAAATCAATTATCGGCGTGGTGTTACTTTTCTTAATAGATTCAGTAATTATGAGACAAAATTTCTGTCCCGTGTTTACTAATTATCCAACAAGTAGGCGTTTGATTTGAAGTAAATCATAATTAATGACTTTCATCTTGGGTTGGAGGTGCGATGGAATTTTGTTGTGGTATACTACGCAGAATTTTTCAAAGCTTATGAAAGGGCGGTAAATTGTCGGGGTTATCTGCATCGCAACTCACGTGTATTAAACGCGACCGCGTACTGTTCAAAGCATTATCACTGCAGGTGTCTAAAGGCGATTTACTCTATCTTAGAGGCCCCAATGGTGCCGGGAAAACCAGCCTATTGCGTATTCTCACTGGTTTGTCGCTTCCAGAAGAGGGAGACGTTGTTTTTGACGGTGTGAGCATATTTTCTTCCCACTCAAATTACACAGAAAAACTAGTATATCTTGGACACAAAAGTGCATTAAACCCAGCCTTGTCTGCGGTGGAAAATCTACACTTTTGGGCTGCACAGCACAGGGTATCTATTAAAACCGCGAACTTATATGAGGTATTAGACACCCTAGGTTTGGTGGGCCTTGAAGAAGTACCTGTGAAATTTCTGTCTGCGGGACAACAGCGTCGTGTTGCATTGAGTCGTTTGTGGTTGAAAACCGCCGAGCTTTGGGTGCTCGATGAACCATTTACGGCACTTGATGTGGAGGGGGTTTCACTGTTAGAAAAATTGTTTGCTAACCATTGTGCAGCAGGTGGAATGATCATCACAACGTCTCATCAGGCTCTGTCTAGTATGGCTGGAAAGTATCGCACCTATGATTTGGAGTATAACCTGTGAGCGCTTTTTACACGGGAGTCTTTAAGCGAGATCTCACGTTGGCGTTTCGTCAAAAAGCGGAGCTACTTCAACCGCTCATGTTTCTTGTTCTTGTGGTGAGTCTGTTTCCCATTGGTGTGGGGCCTGCGCCAGAAATTTTGCAAGTAATAGGTCCTGGTGTTATTTGGGTAGCGGCAATTTTGTCTTCATTGATGGGGATGGAAAGGTTGTTCAGAGATGATTTCCACGATGGCTCACTAGAACAGCTCATGCTCAGCGGTATGAACCTGAACCTTGTAGTTGCCGTAAAGATTTTCGTTCACTGGTTAGTAAGCGCAGTTCCTTTGTTGATACTTTCACCTTTACTTGCGATGTTTTTGCACATGACGTTCGACATGTACATTGCATTGTTAATGACCTTGTTGCTGGGAACGCCATTAATTTCGATGGTTGGCGCTATTGCAGTGGGTTTAACCGTTGGGGTTAATCGCGGTGGGGTGTTGTTGGCATTACTGCTAATTCCTGTATTCATTCCATTATTGATATTCGCCACATCGGCTGTGGATTCCGCCGCACTGCAATTACCTTATCTTTCTCAGCTTGCTATCATTGCGGCCATGTTATTGTTGGCTGTGGCATTTTCGCCCTTCGCGATTACTTATTCTCTTAAAGTGAGTCAAAACTGATGTGGAAATGGTTACATCCTTACGCTAAAACTGAAAACGCCTATGCCCTATGTAATACGCTACTGCCGTGGTTCTGGGCAGGGACTTGTGCATTTTTGTCTGTCGGTATTGTGTGGGGCTTGGTGTTTGCACCACAAGATTATCAACAGTTTGAGTCTGTGCGCATTATCTACATTCACGTACCCAGTGCTATGTTGTCGATGGGAGCCTATGTGGCCATGGCCGTAGCTGCGCTGGTAGGTATAGTGTGGCAGTGGCGCACTGCATTTATGACGATGATAGCCATTGCACCTGTTGGGGCCGTGGTGACTTTTGTCGCTTTGTTCACTGGTGCCGCTTGGGGTAAGCCTATGTGGGGAACATGGTGGATATGGGATGCACGACTCACTTCGGAACTTATTTTACTTTTCTTATATATTGGGATAATTGCACTTTACGGCGTATTTGACGATAAGCAGCAGGCAGGCAAAGCCGCTGGTGTAATGGCTCTTGTGGGGGTGGTTAACGTCCCTATCATCCATTATTCGGTGGTGTGGTGGAATACCCTTCATCAAGGCGCAAGCATTAGTAAAGTGGATAAGCCAGATGTAGCTGATCCCATGCTATGGCCCCTACTTATATGCATTATTGGTTTCTCATTTTTTATTGCAGCCGTGAGTACCGTAAGATTAAAAAGCGAGATTGTTCGTCGTGAGATGCATCGCCCTTGGGTGCAAAAGCTAGCACACAATAACGGAGTAACTACTGATGCAGTTTGATAGCTTTTCAGACTTTTTACACATGGGTGGCTATGCATTTTATATTTGGCTAGCTTACGGTGTGACCTTTGTTGCGCTGGTTGGAATAGTCACCCAGTCAATTCTTGAGCACCGCAGCCTCATTAAAAACATCACCAAAGAACAAGCTCGCCAAGCGCGGATTAAAAAGTCCCAAGCAAAGTCTAAAAAGACTGAAATCGCCGAATCAGAATGAAAGTTTTAGTGAGTTGATAAATGAATCCAAGAAGAAAGCAGAGATTAGCCGCTGTTGGTATTGTAGGTGTATTAGTGTTCGGTGCTATTGGTCTGATGCTTTATGCGCTGAACGACAGTATTGATTTGTTTTACACTCCCAGCGAAATTATTGAAGGGAAGCAGGGGCAAATCCCTCAGGTTGGCCAACGCCTGCGTATAGGCGGTATGGTGGTAGAGGGCACAGTTAGTAGAGATCCTCAATCTCTGAATGTTTCTTTCGATCTTGTCGATATTGGCCCGGTGGTAACTGTTGAATACAATGGCGTACTACCTGATTTGTTTAGAGAAGGGCAGGGCATTGTTGCTACAGGTATTTTGGTATCGCCCACTAAGATTCGTGCACAGCAGGTATTAGCGAAACACGATGAAGAATATATGCCGCCTGAGCTAGCAGAGCAAATGAAAGGTATTAAGCACGTTAAGCCAAGTGAAGTTGATGATTACGACAACGGAGGCGACGAGTTGTGATACCTGAAATAGGAAATATTGCTCTTACCCTAGCACTGGTTGTCTCGATTCTCCTCGCTATTTATCCTCTTTGGGGCGCACACCGACAACACCAAGCTTTAATGGCCACTGCAAAACCTCTCGCCGTAGGTTTATTTATACTCACATTGATTGCCTATGTGTGTTTGACCTATTCCTTTGTGAACGACGATTTTAGCGTTGCGTATGTCGCTCAGCATTCAAATAGTAAGTTGCCCATCTACTACAAAATTACTGCCGTGTGGGGCGGACACGAAGGCTCGTTTTTACTTTGGGTATTAATGCTATCGGTGTGGACTGTTGCTGTTGCCACGTTTAGCCGAGGAATACCTCTACCTATGGTAGCCCGAGTGCTTTCCGTGCTAGGAATGGTAAGTATCGGCTTTTACCTCTTTATGCTGTTAACGTCGAACCCTTTTAATAGTATGTTGCCCTTCTTTCCCGTTGATGGAAGAGACTTAAACCCGCTACTACAAGATTTTGGCATGATCATACACCCACCCATGTTGTATATGGGGTATGTGGGCTTTTCTGTGGCTTTTGCATTTGCGGTTTCTGCACTTCTGTCGGGGCAGTTAGATTCTACTTGGGCACGTTGGTCTCGCCCTTGGGTGATTTCAGCTTGGTCATTTTTAACCTTGGGTATCGCCCTTGGTAGTTGGTGGGCTTACTACGAACTTGGTTGGGGCGGCTGGTGGTTTTGGGACCCTGTAGAAAACGCGTCGTTTATGCCATGGTTAGTGGGAACTGCACTAATGCATTCTTTGGCTGTAACTGAGAAGCGCAAAGCATTTAAATCTTGGACTGTGTTACTTGCCATTGCGGCGTTTTCGTTAAGTTTATTAGGTACATTCTTGGTGCGATCTGGCGTTATTGTGTCTGTTCACTCTTTTGCTGCCGACCCTGAGCGAGGCTTATTTATCCTAGGTATTCTGGTTGTATTGAGTGGTTTTGCGTTGTTCCTATATGCCCTTAGAGCTTCGTCATTAAAAAGTGCCGGTCAGTATAAGGTGTTCTCTAGAGAGGTGTTACTCATTGGTAATAACGTCTTCTTGTGTGCTGCCACTATTGTGGTTCTACTTGGCACCCTTTTACCTCTTGTACACAAAGAACTTGGATTGGGAAGTATTTCGGTAGGCGCGCCATTCTTTAATCAGATGTTTACTGTGTTAATTGTGCCTTTTGTACTGTTTTTGGGGTTAGGACCTCTGACTCGTTGGAAACAGCAATCGGCAAAGGCGCTTCAAAACCAACTTTTGATAGCTGGTGGACTTGCACTTAGCGCTGGTGTGCTCGTTAACTTTGTATACGACCAAGCGGCTTACATGGGTATGCTTGGTATGGTGTTGGTGTTCTGGATTTTGGTCACTACTATTCAGGAAGTGATGCAGCGTATTTCTTCCCAATCAGTAGATGCATCTGCGATTTCTCGACTGCGTAAGCTTACGCCCAGTCATTGGGGAATGGTATTGGGTCACTTAGGCTTTGCGGTGCTACTAATTGGTATCACCCTTGTATCGAACTATGATGTTGAACGAGATGTTCGTATGAATGTAGGCGACTCGCTTACCATTTCTGATTACACCATTAATTTCGATGGGTTAACAAAAGAAGAGGGGCCGAATTATCTCGCCGATGTTGGGGTATTTACTGTAGACAAGGGAAGTGAACAGGTTGCTGAATTAAGACCAGAAAAGCGACTGTATCTCGTGCAACGTATGCCCATGACCGAAGCTGCCATTCACTCCAATTTGGCGCGCGATGTTTTTATTGCGTTAGGAGAGCCGTTAGATAATGGTGCTTGGGCAGTAAGGGTTTATATCAAACCTTTTGTTACCTGGCTGTGGTGGGGTGCACTCATTATGGCTATTGGTGGCGTATTCTCTATTTCTGACAAACGCTATCGTATGGCAAAAAAAGCCAAGGTTAAAAAGCTACTAAGTCGCAATTCAACATCAACCACTAAAGAGGCATTGCAATGAAAAAATCCGCCCTCGTGGTCATTCCTTTAGCTTTATTTTGTATTTTGATTGGGTTTCTTTTTCGGGGGCTATTTTCTGACCCACGTACATTAGACTCTCAAGCGAAAGATAACCCAGTACCTCACTTTGAGCTACCAGATTTAATGACGCCTGCTACCTTGTATACCCCTGAGGTATTTAATGGTGAAGTGACTATTATGAACGTTTGGGGCGTGTGGTGTGTTACTTGCGCTGTGGAACTGCCTTTTCTTACTCATCTTAAAGAATCAGAGCAAGTGCGCTTCGTTGGCTTGTACTTTGACCAAGATTTGGATCCTGATTTTGGTACGAAAACACTAGCCCGTGTGCAGCAAGAAGTTACCACTATGTTAGGAAGGTTCGGTAACCCGTATGAGTTTAATATTTTCGATGTATATAGAGATACCTCTCTTGACCTTGGCGTTACCGGAGCACCGGAACATTTTCTCATAGACGCTAATGGCGTTATTCGTATGCATTATGTTGGCGACATTAATGAGCGAGTTTGGGTAAACAAGGTAAAGCCAGTTTACGATGTTTTGGTTCAAGAGAGAAATGCCATGCTAGTTGATTCGGCTGGAGGTGCTCAGTGAAGCGAGTTCTTTTGGTACTCTTGGTGTTACTATCAGCAAATGCATTTTCAACCGAAGATAGTTATCAGTTTGAATCCGCGCAGCAACGAGAAACCTTTCTCACATTAACCCAAGAGCTGCGTTGTCCCATGTGTCAGAATCAAAACATTGCCGACAGCGACGCTATGATAGCTCACGATATGCGTCGAAAAGTGTATTCACTGGTGCAAGAGGGGAAGAGCGAAAAAGAAGTTATCGATTATATGAAAGCTCGTTATGGTGACTTTGTTCATTATCAGCCTCCTGTCACTTTAGCCACATTGTGGTTATGGCTCACTCCCCTCCTGTTTGTGTTATTGGCACTGACGTTTGTGTTATTACGCAAAAAAAGCGCCGTTAGCGAAGATGTCGAGGAAAAATTGGCTAAAGCAAACGCTATGCTGGAGCAAGAAAAATAATGGGTTGGTCAGAATTTTATATCCTAGTGTCGGGCCTGATGACTTTAGTTGTGTTGTGTGTCGCTTTTCCTTGGTTACGCAAAAAAAATCATGCGAAGTCGGATACCTTGAGTAACACACAAATTGTAAAACAGCGACTAAGTGAGCTTGAGCGTGAAACCAACGAAGGTCTATTGTTAGAAAATGACAAAAATGAGGCGATCAAAGAACTCAAACTCGCCTTGGTGGATGAAAGTGAATTCACGTCTAGTGCAAAAGGTGGTGTTTTAGTTACTATGATTATTGGGGGCCTTGTCGCTATTGGCGTTGG
>Ga0256829_1003377_pt1 | contig 11134 bp, 9 predicted proteins | sample 131447metaG_FD_185979 | JGI IMG/M metagenome (GOLD analysis project Ga0256829, IMG submission 185979) | Hydrothermal vent microbial communities from Lau Basin, Pacific Ocean - 131-447 | ecosystem: Environmental > Aquatic > Marine > Hydrothermal vents | place: Pacific Ocean: Lau Basin | collected... | reverse complement strand
GGACCGGGATGGACAAACCTCTGGTGTTCCTGTTGTTCTGCCAAGAGCATTGCAGGGTAGCTACGTTTGGAACGGATAACCGCTGAAGGCATCTAAGCGGGAAGCCGGTCCCAAGATTAATTCTCCCGGAGCTTTAAGCTCCCTAAAGGGTCGTGGAAGACTACCACGTTGATAGGCTGGGTGTGGAAGAGTGGTAACACTTGGAGCTGACCAGTACTAATTGCCCGTGTGGCTTGACCATGCAACATTAAGACATTGGCTATAATGATTTATATCACCTTTTCTTCGCTCAATTACGGCGTTGATAAAAGACACCATACACATGTATGGCTTACTTTTATCGCCTTGTACTTGAACAAAGCTAAGGCAATCTAAATGCATTATGGACTTTTACTAACATCACAAAATACACAAGCTTAGATTGTTGGTTGAACTGCAAAGTTCCTAACAATCGCACCAGTTTCTTGGTGTCCATAGCAGAGGAGTAACGCCTGATCCCATCCCGAACTCAGAAGCTAAGACCTCTTGCGCCGATGGTACTGCAGCGTTCGCTGTGGGAGAGTAGGTCGATGCCAAGAATTTAACACAAGCCCCCTTGTTGAGCGTAAGCTCCAAGGGGGCTTTTTTTATGCCTGAAAAATAATTAAAAAAGAAATTAACCGAAGTTAAAACACTCTTGGGCAAAAAAACTGGTAAATATGAAGTTTAGATAAGCTGAAAACCCAATATTTAAGACTTGTGCCCACTACTGTCCGACGAATTTTTCATACTTTGTTCGCAATATCTACTCTGAGACAGGAAATAACATTTATGTTCAAACGTCATTCTCGCGCAGGCGGGCATCCTGTGTTTGAAAGGCTTTCTGGATACCCGATCAAGTCAGGTATGACGGATTATGCTTTTCATCGGACAGCAGTAACTTGTGCCGTTTAAAGAGCGCAGCCCGTTTTTTCAATTAGACTTCGTTGCAGATAAATGATTCTTATTTATTTTTATTTGTACTATATGATGTCTTATCCAGCATGTTTTATATTTGCTAACAGACTGTTTGTTTGGCACTGTTTGAGTGAAAAGATGTTACTTTGCAAGATTCCGTGATGTTTTGAAGCTTAATTTTTTTCTTGCTTGGGAGGCTTATTTAACTGTGCTGGTTTGGCAATAGTGTGGGAGACATGACTGATATGAGTATTCCTTTAATGAGGCGTAAGGCTCGTAAGGCTGTTTCTGCTGGGGATTATGAAGCAGCGGCTTTATTGTACACGCAGCTAATGGGCCATGAGGACATGGCTGGCGATATTGATATCAAAGCTCGCCATGCCTTTTGCGTCGAAAAGGCGGGGCATACCAATCAGGCAATAAAACTATATCGAGAAATTTCCGCATATTATGAGGGTGTTGGAGAAACAAGTGCTCGTGAGAGTATTGATAAGATGGTGGCTCTCCTTGAAAACGAGGTGAAGGAAAATCGAGCTAAAACTCAGTATATCAAAGCAGAACAAGATAAAGCTCGTATTGCCGAGGAGAAAGCTAAATTAGAGGCTATTGCGAAAGAAGAAGCTAGAATAGAGAGGGAAAAGTGCAAAGCTATTCAGGATGAGATAGATCAGATTCGTGCTAGAAAGGCTGAAGAAGAGCGTGTTTATTTAGAGAAAATGCAGCAAAAGCAACGGCAGGAAGAAAAAGCAAGAAAGGAAAGCCTTCGCAGAGCAAAACTAGTTGCTGAAAGGGCAAGGCAGGAGCGCTATAAGGGTAAAAATAGCCAAGTCACAGAGCATGAGCTGATCTCACTTCCAGAACTGGAAGGTGTTGAATGGATAGATATGGATGATGAAGGCATATTTGTATTAGACTTATCTGATACGGAAGAGGCAAAACAAGAGAAAGAGGATTTCGAAGATATGAAAAAAAATAATCCTACTTGGATTTAATTTACAGCATGACAATTACTTTATTGTCTGAACATGCGGTCAAAATGCCTTGCATTAGAAATTCAATCGCTTTATGAGATAAGAATATATGCGATACTCTCGCCAGTTGCTATTTTTAAGATTGAGCCAATAGGATTAAAAAATATGTGTGAATTATATATAAGAGCCATATATGTATGGAAGGTGAGCTGATGCTACTTGCTTCTGTGACGCTTCTTTTTGGGATAGGTTTATTGGTTTGGGGGGCAGAGCGATTTGTCGAAGGCTCTGCGGCCATTGCTAAAAATCTTCATGTTCCACCGATGGTGATTGGTTTGACGATTGTAAGCTTAGGAACCTCTCTTCCAGAAATGATAGTATCGGGCGTGGCAGCATTCGATGGTAATAGAGACTTGGGTATTGGTAATGTATTGGGATCTAATATTGCTAATATAGGTCTTGTATTGGGAGCTACAGCTTTAATCGCACCCTTTGCAGTGCGGTCCATGACACTGAAAAGAGAGATTCCTGTGCTTTTTTTGGTAACTTTTTTGGCTTTTGCACTGATGGCTGATGGTGAGTTGAGTAGGTTTGATGGCATTTGTTTAATTGTGGCGATGGTTTTCTTTTTGTTATGGATTACCAGTGTGGCCATGCGTGATAGACATGACCCTCTGGTGGAAGAATTCACAGAATCAATTCCTGATAAAATGAATATGAAAGCATCGGTTATGTGGTTTTGTATAGGGCTTGTGGTGTTATTTGTAAGCTCAAAAATGGTTGTTTGGGGGGCAGTAGAGATTGCTCATGCTTTTGGCGTTAGTGATTTGATTATTGGACTCACGATTGTTGCAATTGGCACAAGCTTGCCAGAGTTGGTGGCATCTGTTGCCAGTGCTTTAAAAAATGAAGCTGACCTTGCTATAGGTAATGTGATTGGCTCGAATATATTCAATTTATTATTGGTATTGGCGATGCCTGGATTGATTCATCCAGGCGTATTTTCTCCTGAAGCATTGCTGCGCGATTTTCCAATCATGTTAGGCTTTACGATTGCTTTGCTGGTTGTTGCATTTGGCTTTAAAAAGGGCGGAAAAGTTACTCGCTTTGAAGGTGGTTTGTTGGTGGCAGCTTATTCATCCTACCTTTATATGCTTTATGTACAGGCGTGAAATAACGCATAAACATCAAATAAGCTAACTACTCTTGTGTAAAATTTTTTGTAGGTAAATCACTAGAGGCGACAAATTTTCAGGCTGATGATAATCGCATTCAAGAATGCTTGAAGGGCTTTGAATATGGGGAAGTAGTGCTTCTTTAATAACACCTGTATTTTGAGTGCCATCGCTGTTGTTGATAATAATCCATGTTGGATCTCGTCCTATACTGCTTAGGTGAGATAATGATAGCAGCGCATGGTTGATGCAGCCTAGCTTTGCACCGATAACCAGTATCACCGGCATGTCAGGCATATCCGATAACCAGTCAGAGACAAGGTAGTTTGGTGTGATGGGAACCATCAGTCCGCCAATTGCTTCGATAAGGCAGAGCTGGTTGCTTTCGAACTGTTCGGAGCACCAGTCTGTTAAGTGTTTAGGATCGATACTTTTCCCTTCCGCATGCGCTGCAATGGAAGGGGCGGCAGGTTGATAAAAGCTGTAACAGTTAATGTCAGATGCATACGCTAAGCCTTGAGTTTCGAGCAAAATCCTTACATCCTCATTATCGCCTTTGCTATTCAAACCGCAGGCAATGGGCTTGATAGCCTTAGCTTTTTCCCTTTGCCTAAGAAGGGCTTGAATGAGATGTTTGCTTACCCAAGTCTTGCCTGCATCGGTGTCTGTTGCGGTGACGAAAACGGCCTTTGACATGCTACTATTGTAGCTCGATAGGGATGACACTTCCCTTTGGCTGATAAGGGGAATCTTTATACCATGCTTGGGCATATAGGGCTTCAAAAGTGGCACGAATCTGCCCATCTTCCATGCGATGTGTCTCGCCATAGCTGGCATCCAACTCTTTGAGCAGGCGGCGACCATAAAGTCCGCCAGAACGCCCTGAAATGGCGCTTGATGATGCCCCCAAGCCTTTTAACTCGCGAACCAAAGCCATCACATTGGGGTATGTTAAGGTGAATAAATCGCTATCAATCACAGGTAACTCAATGGGTAGTTTGTTGAGTTCATCGCCCAAAGACATCACATCGGGAAACGGTAAGACATGCCCTGCTTTTCGCTGTTCGTTATCTACCGCTAGTCCAGCCAATGATTGGCGTAACTCAGCCAGTGTGCGGCGACCAAAGGTGGCAAATAACATCAAGCCGCCTGGCGCAAGAACGCGGCGCATTTCTAGGAGCATGTCACCGGGGTTAGCAACCCATTGCATGGCTAGATTTGAGGTTACCAAATCAAAGGACGCATCTGCAAAGGGCAAAGCACAGGCATCGGCGGCACAATGGTGGCGTTTACCATGCCAAGGAAGGCGCATGCCATGATGTTTGCGTGTGTGTTGCACCATAGGCTCGGATAAATCGAGACCTGTAATATGTGATTTTTTGAATTTTTGGGTTAATAAACGTGTGACATAGCCTGTACCACAACCAATATCGAGAATACGTTTTGGCTCAATTTTGGTGAAATCTAAATGTGCGATAAGTCGATCACCAATTTCACGCTGTAATACGGCATGATGGTCGTATGTGTCTGCAGCACTTGAGAAAGCACGTTTTACATGCGGGCGATGAATATGAGAAGTTTTTAAATCGTGTGACACCATGACTCCAAAAGACTGTGAAATGTTTCAGTTTGAGTTAAGAAGGGTGCGTGGCCGCACTTTTCAAAACGATGTAGTGTGCTATGTGGAATACCTTTGGCAAGAAAATCACTGGCTTGGACAGGGATAATGGCATCCTGCTCGCCATGCATAATCAAGGTTGGCTGGGTTATATGGTGAATGCTTTCGCGCAAATCCAAGCTTGCCAATAATCGTAGCCCTTCTTGCATAGCTTGCTCAGAAGTTGGGTTTCTACGATCAATAGCAGTGTGGGCGATATGATTAAACTGACTTCGTGTAAGTGCTTCACCATGCAACATCAAAGCAAAAAAACGTGACATTGTTTTGGCAGCTTGTTGCTCGATGCCTTGTTGAAAGCCTTGTAAAACGTTGCCCGAGCAACCATGAAGCCAACCTTCTTTTTGAGGGAAACAGGGGGTGCTGTTTACCAAAATCAATGCTTTGATGCGTTCGGGGTATGCTAGGGCGAGTTGCATGCTCAACATGCCACCAAGTGACCAGCCGACCAAGATACAGGGTTTTGAGGGCAGCTGCGTTGCCAGTGCTGCAAGCCAATCAGCACAATCGCCTTCACCCCCATGTCCAGGTAAATTCAAGAAAGTTGCAGTTGGAAATTTGACTCGCTGTTGGTGCCAGATTTGTCTGGATTGACCCCAGCCGTGAATAAAGACCAAAGGACTCATGATAGTTCCTTAAGTGCAGAGGTTAGGCGTTCAATATGCTCTGATGAATGTGCGGCTGAAAGGGTAATGCGCAAACGTGATGTGCCTTCTGGCACGGTTGGCGGGCGAATAGCTGGCACAAAGAACCCTGTGTCACGCAGCTTTTTAGATGCATCAAGTGCCTTGCTATCGTCACCCATCACCAATGCTTGAATAGCTGTTGTTGAAGGCAATAAATTGAGTTTAGTTGCTTGATTACGAAACAGGTTTAAATTTTGTTGTAGTTTTTCTTGTAAGTCACCAGCCTTGATAAGCTTAAGGGCAGCAAGCATGGCGGCAGGCATGGCGGCGGGTAATGCCGTAGAATAAATCATGGTGCGCAAGCGTTGTTTTAAGGCTTCAATCAATTCAGATGTGCCAAGAATAAATGCGCCGTAACCTCCAAAGGCTTTGCCGAATGTGCCGACCTCAATGAGTCGCTCATGTCCTGCAACGGAAGACGTTAGCCCGCGATGATTGTCTCCCATGCAGCCTATGCCATGTGCATCATCGAGTAATAATAGTGTGTTGTGTGTTTCTGCCAGAGATAAAAGCTTTGTAACATCAGCGCAATCACCATCCATGCTAAACACACCATCGGAAACAATGATGCGTTTTTGAGCTGAATGTTTTTGTAGTGATATTGATAATTGGTTGTAATTCCGATGGTTAAATCGGTGTGATTTCGCGCCAGACAAACGAACACCGTCAACTAAGGATGCATGATTTAACTTATCTGAAAATGTATGGGTATGACGGTCTGCCAAGGCTTGAATTAAACCAATGTTTGCCAGCATGCCCGAACCTACAATAAGGCATGACTCATAACCTTTCCATGCTGCAAGCTCTTGTTCCAATTGATGTAGTTGAGGATGATCTCCAGAAATAAGTCTTGATGCCCCACTACCCATACCATCTTTTTGAATGGAGGTGATGGCAGCTTTTTTGATTTGGGGGTGATTGCGTAGCCCTAAATAATCATTGGATGCAAAATTGATTAATGACTGCCCTGCTAGGGTGATATGAATGCCTTGTTGGCTGGATGCAGAGAAGCATCGTTGCCTATCTTTGGGGACAGGGTTGAACCAGTGGCGAGTATCATGTGGCGTTTCAAGCATAGTGGCTATGCTGTAGGGTGAAGTGATGCTGTCAACTATAGAAAATTATTAGGTTTACAATGATGCCAGGAAGCCTAGATGATGACTTGTGCTACGCGCTAGCGGCTCTATTCTGCGAGCATGAATCGTATGCAGCGTGATACCCTTTTTTTGCTGGCTTATTGTGGTCTTATTTTCTTTTTATCTTCACAATCTAGGCTGATTGATACACCCTTGGATTTCCCCAATAAAGACAAACTCATACATGCCACAGCCTATGCTATCATGGCTTATGCGGCTTGGATGGCATTTCGCCATCATATTGAAAAGCATGCATTATTAGCACTAGCTAGTATGCTGTTTGCTTCTATGTATGGCGTAAGTGATGAATTTCACCAGTCTTTTGTGCTAGGGCGTGATGCAGATGTTTGGGACTGGTTGGCTGACACTGTGGGGGCAAGCTTTATGGTGGCAATATTGTATTCTAAACGATTTAGGGTGGTTTGACATGTCAGTATCTAGTTTGCCCGCAGACGTTGTTGCACCTGATGCCTTACAAGGTATTCCGCGCCAACAGACCAATCCAACGCGCTGGCAAGGCGAGCAATGGGGGATGTTTGTTGAAGCCTTGCAAAAAGAGCATATCGAAATACGCGAAAAACATTTTGAAACAGGTGTATATGTTACCGATGCAGGTGGTTTGGCATATGGCTTACCGCATGGCGTGGTGATTGCCAAAAGTGCCGAACAAATTGCGAGTTTAATGAAGCTTGCACAGCAGTTTGAAGTGCCTGTCACCACGCGCGGTGGCGGCTTAACAACTGAAGGTGAGTCGGTAGCATTTGGTGGTGTGTTGTTGGATATGACGGGTATGTCTCGTGTTATTTCTGTGGATAAAGCTGCTCTAACTGTGCGCACGCAAGCGGGTATTTTTTGGCATCATTTGGCAGAAACCTTGCGCCGTGATGGTTTAGATTATCTTTCTGCGCCGTTAAACCTGACATCTTCGGTGGGTGGCACATTGGGTGTGGGCGGCATTGATGTGAATTCCTCCAAGCATGGCTGTAGTGCTGATCAGGCGATTTCTTTACAAGTGGTGACACCGACAGGCGAGGTCGTTGAATGTTCGGATGATGAGAACGCGGCTTTGTTTGAACGGGTTATTTTGGGTTATGGGCAGTTTGGCATTATCACTGAAGCAACACTTAGAATTCGCCCTTACACACCATTGCGTATGCATTATTTTTATTATTCATCTCTTAAACCTTGCGTAGAAGACTTGTTGAAACTCGATCAATCGCAAACCTGCGATTACACAGGTATTTTAACCATGATGGATTCGGCAATTACTTTGCTGGTGGCATTTGATTCAGATGAGCGCGAAGCTGCATTTATGGTAAACATGAAAGATAGACTGCGCGGTTATGGTGAGTTGGGTTTTGCTTTACGTTTGGCAGCCAGCTTTGCTTTGCGCCCTTGGAAGTGGAAGGAAGCTTTGTTTCTATTACAACGAAAAAAAGAACTTTTTCCAGACTTGCAACCAGAGCACCATATGCATGAAGGCAAGATGTATGATCGAACGGCGGTATTTTCCAAAGCAGTTTGGAAACATTGGGGTGAGCGTCAAATGGTGATTCCTGATTTGGCAACCAATGCCGAAAAATTCATTGAAGCTGTTGAGCGAGGCAATGCTGTTTGCCGTAAATACTTCCCTTATTACACATTGTACTGCGTTGGCATTCGTTTGCGCGAAGAGCATCAGGCACATTATGAACTTTCCAGTATCCCTTCCGATGCTAAGGGTTTTGCGTATGGCTGTGAATTTGAACCGATGTACAATGGGCAGGAATATAGCCGAGATACACTACAGTCTTTTAAAAATGAAATTTATGATGTGGGTGTAGAGCTTGAGACCAGTTATTACCGTTTTGGTGGTATGATGAAAGGCTATATTCGCCGCGCTTTGGGTGATGAAATAGTGGAAAAACACTTAGAACTCAAAAAAGAAGTAGATCCTGCCATGATTTTGAATCGGGATGTTATTTTTTAATCGTGTTGTTTACAGGTTGTTTATAATGGAGTAGCCATAAGTTGTGGAATGACACAAGTTTTTGGGGTTATTGTTATGATTGAAGTTGAGAGGGTGAAAGTATGCGAACACATCATATTATCAATGACGTAACGAAATTAAACCCTGTGGCTATAAAAGGGGTTTTATATCCTGAAAGTGTTGAGGAAATACAAGCTGCCATTTGTTGTTATGATGTAATTTCTATTGGTGGTGGTCATTATAGTATGGGTGGTCAAACAGCCCATGAAAACTCCATACACCTTGATATGAGAAACTATAACAAAGTGTTATCTTTAGATACGAAGAATAAAGAAATTACTGTGCAGCCAGGCATAACTTGGAAAAATATCCAAAAGAAAATTAATAACGAAGGCTTGGCCATCTCTATTATGCAAACGTATGCAAATTTCACGGTGGGTGGAAGCATAAGTGTCAATGTGCATGGGCGTTATATTGGTGCAGGACCTTTGATACTTTCGTTAATGGCGCTGAAATTTATCAACGCTCTTGGCGAAGAGAAAGTGGCAAGCAGAGAGAAAAATAAAGACGCTTTTTCTATGATTGTTGGTGGTTATGGAAGTGTTGGTATTATAACGGAAGCTACACTAAAACTAGCTGATAACGTCAATATGTCACAAATAAGCCATAAAATGGATGTTGATGCTTATATGCAATCATTAGCAAGTATCACGCAAGATTCTAAGTCTATTTTTCATAATGCTGATATTTATCCTCCACATTATAGTCGGGTGAACTCAGTTACGTGGGTGGAGACAAAAGAAGAGCCGACTCATTCGGAGCCTTTACAACGTAAAAGGCGTTTTTATCCTTTAGAAAAGTACGCTCTATGGGCAATTTCAAGCACTCCTTTTGGACCTCTGCGTAGAGAATATTTGTATGATAAGTTTATTTTTTTTAAGCAACGGGTACACACACGTAATTTTGAAGCCAGTTATGATGTCGCAGAGCTTGAACCTTTAACAAGAAAGTATTCAACCTATGTATTACAAGAATATTTTATACCCGTCCCTCATGCGAAAGATTTTATTAAAAAAATTGCCAAGATTTTTCAGGAGTATGGGGCGAATATTATCAATATATCTATACGTCACTCCATTGCTAATAGTGAGGCAGTACTGAGTTGGAGCCGGCAAGAGGTGCTTGCTTTTGTGGTGTATTATAAACAAGGAACATCACTTGAAGAGCAAGAGTCTGTTGCGGTGTGGACACGAAGGGCTATTGATGCAGCAATCGCATGTGAAGGCACATATTATTTGCCATATCAGCCACATGCGACCAAGGCTCAACTTAAAAAAGCATACCCAAGTTTTGGGCATTTCGAAACGCTAAAGAAGGAAATGGACCCTGCTTATAAGTTTAGGAATGCATTGTTTGATAAATACATTTATGCAAAGAGAAATGTCAGAATGCTTAACCATTATGATTTGGTTACGCGTGTGCCTTATAAAGATAAGCTCTATGATTTTTTACGTTTTGTGTTTCGTTCAGATGAATGCAAGGTCTTTGCTTCAACTATTAAGGCGCAACGAACATGCAATAGTGAAGAAGAAATATACAAACAAATACAGCAGGAATGTGCTATTGGCTTGCGATCACTTTGCTACCCAAAGGTTGTAAAACACCTTATCCAACAAATGTGGATACAAAACAGAATGCTGTATGAGCAAACCCAAAAAATTGTTGATGGGAATCATTTGCAATCCTTGTTAAGGATAGAACCTACGGACAAGAATCAAGCGACAAAACATTATTTGAATAATAAAGGCATTAAACTTAAAAGTCTGTTTGGGTTCTTACCTAAAAAACCAAATAAATCCTACTTTATTAAGGACAGCCCCTTAGATACGATGCTTGAGTCATTGGAGGAGAATGCATTCGATGTCGTTACCGTATATGGAGGTTTGCACCATTTGGAGAAAGAAAATCGCGAGCGTGTACATACCTTGATTCATAGGGCACTTAAAGTCGGCGGTATTTTTATTCTAAGGGAACATGATGTTAAAAATAAAGAGATGTTTTCTTTTGTATCGCTGATTCATGCGGTGTTTAATGCGGTGACCAATGAATCATGGGAAGTGGAAGCCAATGAAGTGCGAGAATTTGAATCGATTAGTGCTATTGTGAAGTCTATAGAATCTACAGGTTTGCGAGATATGGGCTTTCGCTTACAGCAATATGGCGATCCAAGCCTTAATACTTTGCTTGGTTTTAGAAAGTAGGTTGGATATATGAAGTATTGCGCACTCCTTTTTCTTTTTTTATGTATAGCTGGAGAGGGGCTTGCAGAAGAGCCAAATGATGCGCGACCAGCCGACCAGACCTATCTGACCTACCCCGAGTGGTTTTTAGTCTTTAGTCCTGATGAGTATGCATATTTTTTAAATCATCATAATGCTTATGATTTTCCATATTTTGGGCATTTATCTCAATTTTGGGAAGGTTACCGTGTGATGTACAATAAAACGCTTGAAAAAGGTTACCAGCTTAACATGGGTTATCATGTGATGATTATGGTGATTGGTTTAAGCACGACGGTGGAGTATG
>Ga0256829_1003376_pt1 | contig 11135 bp, 14 predicted proteins | sample 131447metaG_FD_185979 | JGI IMG/M metagenome (GOLD analysis project Ga0256829, IMG submission 185979) | Hydrothermal vent microbial communities from Lau Basin, Pacific Ocean - 131-447 | ecosystem: Environmental > Aquatic > Marine > Hydrothermal vents | place: Pacific Ocean: Lau Basin | collected... | reverse complement strand
TCCGCAGAACAGAACGCTTGCATCTGCCCGCTTCCAGAAAATAAAAGAAGCTTATGATGCTTTGCGTAACGAAGGATTACCGCTCAGGCGATCCGCAAATGACTGCTGATTGGGAGAGCACAGATGGCAGGCAAAGACTTTTATGAAACTCTGGGCGTCAAAAGCGACGCATCGGCAGATGAAATAAAGAAATCCTATCGCAAACTTGCGATGAAATACCACCCGGATCAAAACAAAGACAATCCGGAAGCTGAGGAAAAGTTCAAAGAAATCAGCGAAGCTTATGACATCTTGAAAGATGAACAAAAGCGCGCAGCCTATGATCGCTATGGAAGTGCCGCCTTTGACGGCAGTATGGGCGGCGGCGGTGCTGGCGCAGGTGGCTTTGGCGGCAGTGCATTTTCGGACATTTTTGAGGATATGTTCGGTGATTTTATGGGCGGCGGCGGTGCACGTGGCGGCAGCCGAGGGCCAATGCGCGGATCTGACCTTCAATACACTTTGGAAATGACATTGGAAGATGCGCACAAAGGTAAAGAAGCCAAGATCAAAATCCCCGTAAACGACACCTGTGATGAATGTAATGGCACAGGCTCACAAGACAGCACAACATCAGCAAGATGCGGTACATGTGACGGCGCAGGCCGCGTCAGACAACAGCAAGGCTTTTTCACAATTGAGCGTACCTGCCCGACCTGTCATGGCGAAGGCACAATCATTAAAAACCCATGTAAAAAATGTGGTGGCGCCGGACGTACCCGCACCACCAAAACGCTAAAAGTGAAAATTCCACCGGGCGTTGAAACAGGAAGACGTATTCGCCTATCCGGCGAAGGTGAAGCAGGCATACGCGGCGGGCCGCGCGGTGATCTTTACGTCATGATTAACGTAAAACAGCATAAACTGTTCCAACGTGATGCGGCGAACCTGTATTGCCGCGTGCCTATAACTGTTACACGTGCGGCGCTTGGCGGTGATGTAGAGGTTCCAACAATTGATGGAACGCGCGCAACCGTAAAAATCCCTGAGGGCACACAGACAGGTCAGCAATTCAGACTAAAAGGCAAAGGTGTAACCAAAATACGATCAGATGCACGTGGTGACATGTATATCGAGATTTTTGTCGAAACACCTGTTAACCTAAGCAAGAAGCAAAAAGACCTTCTGAATGATTTGGACAAGTCCATGAGTAACGGATCTGCGAATAAAAACTCGCCGGAATCGAGTGGGTTTTTCACAAAAATCCGTGAATTTTGGGATGACCTAAGCGAATAATTAACAAAAGAGAACGATATGAAAGTCGGTATTGTTGGCTGTAACGGCCGCGTTGGAAAACTTCTTACAAGTGAACTTCTTTCAGGTGACTGGGAAGAGCACGGCCTTGAACTGGCCGGCGGATCCGCGCGCAGTGGCACGAATGTAGATGGTGATTTTTTTGTCACCGATGATGTTGATGCATTGTTTCAAAAATCAGATGTCGTGATCGATTTCACCCTTCCTGAGGGGACACTGGCCCATGTAAAACTGGCAGAGAAACATAAAGTGGCTCTTGTCGTGGGGACAACAGGCCTAAGCCTTGAAGATGAAGACGCACTTAAGGATGCGGCAAAAACAGTGCCCATTATTTACGCCGCAAATATGAGCGTCGGTGTAAACCTTCTGCTTGCCCTGGTAGAGCAAGCCGCCGCACGGCTGGCGTCTGAATGGGATATTGAGATTTTCGAATCGCATCACAAATATAAAGTGGACGCCCCGTCAGGAACTGCCCTTGCCCTTGGTAAAGCCGCAGCAACAGGCCGTGGAAACAATCTAGAGAACCTGGCAGATTATGATCGTCATGGTCAAATCGGTGCGCGTGAAAAAGGCAAGATCGGTTTTTCAGTTGCGCGTGGCGGCGACGTCGTTGGTGAACATACCGTCTTTTTCTATGGTGAAGGTGAGCGATTAGAACTGACACACAAAGCCACAAACAGAAGCTTATTTGCAAAAGGCGCATTACGCGCGGCGGCTTGGTCAAACGGAAAAGAGCCGGGGCTTTATTCTATGCGCGATGTGCTTGATTTATAAATCAACGCCCTCTTCGCCCAGAATTTTTCTTTTCACCTCTTTACCCCACATATAATTGCCAATCGCGCCGTCTTTTTGGATAACGCGGTGACATGGCACAATAAGGGATAACGGATTCTGCCCGACCGCTGTCCCCACCGCACGTTGCGATTTCGGGCGTCCTATATCCTCCGCGATATCTTGATATGATTTCGTCGTTCCCTTATCAATTTCGATCAAGGCATTCCAAACCATTTTTTGAAAATCAGTTCCGCGTAAATCAAGCGTCAAACCGCTGATTACATCTGCGCGCCATGCATTTAAGGCCACCTCCGATAGAGTTTTCGCCACCGTATCACTTCGCATTAGCTCGGCATTCTTAAATGTGTTCTTTAATTCTTCCAGCCCGTCTTTCTTATTCCCCTCAACCATAAACCCCAGATAACAAAGCCCGTTATCAGATTGGGCAATAATCATGCGACCAAATTCAGTATCCTGAAAACCGTAAACTATTTTTTCCATCTACACAGACTTCCCTGAAAGCACACTCTTTGATAAACATCTACTATGCCTATGAAAAAAGACAATATCTACGAATTTTTCAAACGATTACGCGCAGAGAATCCTGAGCCTAAGAGTGATCTTGAATATACCAATGCCTATACTTTGCTTGTTGCGGTCACACTGTCTGCGCAGGCGACGGATGCGGGAGTTAACAAAGCCACGCACGCGCTATTCAAAATAGCGGATGATCCGGAAAAAATGCTAAATCTGGGTATAGACGGTTTAAAGGAGCATATAAAAACGATTGGCTTATACAATAACAAAGCCAAAAACGTCATAGCGATGGCGGAAATTTTAGTCAATGAATATGATGGCAAAGTGCCCGACACGCGCGAAGATTTAATGCGTCTGCCCGGTGTCGGCAGGAAAACGGCCAATGTCGTTTTAAATATTATCTTCGAACAGCCGACAATGGCTGTCGATACGCATATTTTCAGGGTTTCTAATCGCACAGGGCTTGCCCCCGGCAAAAATCCCGACGCTGTAGAGCAAAAATTATTAAAAGTCGTCCCCGAAGAATTCGGCCTATATGCGCATCACTGGCTCATCTTGCTCGGCCGTTATACCTGTAAAGCGCGCAAACCAGAATGCGCGAATTGTTTGGTTGCCGATCTGTGCGGATTTAAAGATAAAACGCTCTAACGTAAATATTCATAACGCCCCTTCTTAGCCGCAAAATTCTTCCGCAATTTGCTTAAGACAATAAAAAACCGGACATCCCTATACGGGGACATCCGGCTCTAATTTTTTACGGAAATTATTCAGATATTCTCTTAGTAGCTAGCGTGCGCCTTTGAGAATAGACCTGATTCTGCATTGGCTGCTTCGCGGTCACTTTTTTTTGCTTCCTTTGTCTTTGCCATTGCTGATGCTTCTGAACCTGAGCGATATTTATCAACTGACTTCTGGTCAACTGTGCCCTTCATTGGTGTCATACGACCGTCAATCATTGCGCCCGCTTCTACTTCCAGTTCACGGTAAGCGATTGAACCTGTGATCACGCCTGATGATTTCAATGTCAAACGACCGTTAACAGTCAAGTCACCTTCGAAACGACCTGCGATTGTTGCTTCTTCGATTTCTACTGTACCGTAGAATGTACCGCTCTCTGCAACATCAAGAACTTTAGAGCCTTTAAGAGCTGCTTCAACTGTACCTTCAACAAGTAAGTGATCACATGAGTCAATCTCACCAGACATGTTAATGCCGCGGCCGATTGTCAATGTACGGTCACTTGCGCCTTGTGGTTCCGGTGCCTGTGGCGGTGTGTAGGAAGATGCACCATAAGAGGACCCACCGGCATAGCCTGAACGGGAAACAGATGGTGTATAACCTGAACGTGCGTTATCAGTATCCTGATCGCTTGACTCTCTTGCGTACTTACCTTGCACGTTTTCTTCTTCTTTTGCTCTCATTGTTGTCTTCTCTTCCTGTGTTTTTGTTTGACTGTAACCATATTTGCGCACCGGCTTCTCTTCACTTTCCGCTGGCTTGCGATCTTCTGTTGGTCGTGATGTTGGGCGAGATTGTGTCTCTTCTCTCTCACGACGGAATGTCTTTTCTGATTGCTCCTGAGACTTTTGCTCAGGCTCTCTAACCTCTGACTTTACACGATGAAACATATTTGCACCTTTCCGTAAAAAACATATAAATTGGGGTCACGAACGCAGCGAGAAAACACGTAAGCGATTACCAATACCGATTTGTTATGAACATGAAAAAAGTAACATGAGCTTTTTCCACTCGCAAGGGATGATTAAGAGTTTTCCCCAGACAAAAAAGTATCGTTTTGATTTAGCTCAATTATAATTTTTTTTGCACTATTTATGCAAATTCTGTTTTCAGAGCGCAGCATATTTTCCGTAACATAACTATCCACCATTGAAGAAATCATAGATTTTTTGAGCCATCGCCTGGGATATGCCCTCCACTTTGGCGATGTCATCAACACTTGCCCGCTCCACTGCTTTTGCAGAACCAAAATGCAGCAAAAGTGCTTTTTTACGTTTTCCGCCAACGCCTTGGATTTGATCAAGCGGGGATTGCGTTATGTTTTTTTGCCGCTTAGCACGATGTGTTCCAATGGCAAATCTGTGCGCTTCATCACGTAATCTTTGCAGATAATGTAAGACAGGGTCATTCACAGGCAATTGGAATGACGGTTTATCCAACATAAAGAATTGCTCTCTTCCTGCATTACGATCCGGCCCTTTTGCAATCGCAACAAGCGTAACTTCATCAATGATTCCAAGGTCTTCCAGCACCTCTCGGCTTGCGCTTAGCTGCCCTAAACCACCATCAATTAACAAGATGTCCGGCCAATTTTCAGAGCCAACGCCCCCCTCTTCCTTTAAGGTGCGTTTAAAACGGCGCTCTAAGACTTCGCGCATCATCGCATAATCATCGGCTTCGCCTGCTTCTCGAATATTGAATTTACGATAGGCATTTTTCACAAAGCCGTCTTCCCCCTCAACAATCATAACCCCAACCATATTCGTTCCCGAAATATGACTGTTATCATAAACCTCTATGCGTTTCGGGGTATCATCAAGACCGAATAATTCGGCAACACCGCGGCGCAATGATAATCGTGTTGCAGATTGCGCCATTTGACGTTTCAACGCTTGCTGCGCATTTTGCACAACGAAATCAAGCGTACGTTTATATTTTCCGCGCTGTGGAATAATGAATTTCACCTTATGCTCAGCTTTATCCGTGAACGCCTCCTCAAATAACGGAATATCAATAACAGGCATATTTAAAACAACCTGCTTTGGTATCGCCTTTGTTTGATAGAACTGCGCGATAAAGGCGGCCAAAATACTTTCATCATCATCGTCTTTGCTGTGACGCGGGAAATATGACCTGTTACCCAGATTGCGACCCGCGCGATAAAAGAACACCTGAACACAGCACACACCACCTTCCCTAAAGAAACCAATCACATCTGTATCACCGATATCACTATCAATATCATGACGCGCCTGTATCGACGTCAGGGCCCGCACCCTATCTCTATATTGTGCCGCCTTTTCATAATCTTGCTGATCACTGGCCTCTTGCATGGATGCCACTAAACGATCTTGAACAGCGCGGCTTTTACCCTCCATGAAATCGCGTGCACCGTGCACTTGCTCTGCGTATTCTTGTTTACTGACATAGCCGACACACGGCGCTGTGCAACGTTTAATATGGTATTGCAGGCATGGCCGGCTGCGCGTTTCAAAAACATGATCGGTACAGTTTCTAAGCAAAAATGCTTTTTGTAAAACCGCTATTGTCCTGTTCACATCAACGGGCCGAAATATGTGCCCTTAATTTTCTTCGCGCCGCGATGTTTCAATATTTGCGGATAATCATGATCTTCTTTCACCACAATATATGGAAATGATTTATCATCACGCAGTAAAACATTAAAACGCGGCTGAAACTTCTTGATTAAATTCGCCTCAAGAATAAGCGCTTCCGCCTCGGTATGAGTATTAATAAACTCCATACTTACCGTCAGAGAAACCATTTTTTGCAAGCGATGCGGCAGACTGCCAAAATTGGCATAATTTGCGACACGCCGCTTTAATGCCTTTGCCTTTCCAACATACAAAACCTCACCATCCGCAGAAACCATGCGGTAAACACCCGGCGTCTCAGGAAGTAACCTTACGTTATCCCGAATGACGTTAATTCCGTTTTCTATAGATGGGGACACTGCTTTTTTCACTTTTTTCTCTTACAAATCACCCTGCTCAATGCAGACTACAATACTTATATATCCGCATACATATGATCAACTGCATACACATGCACTCACACCTATCCTAAAGTATTATTCATGATATCACACAGCGAACATCATAAGATACTGATATACAAACCAAAACCAAAAACCGCATTTAATCCACCCATAATTGTATAAATTTACTTGACAAAACTTGCCTGCTCGCAACTATTGTTATGACAACTGTGTGGAGGAAATTAAAAATGAACAAATACGAAATCAAACATACTATAACGAAAAAGACACTTTTCAAGGGGACGTATACAAGCTTTAAATCATGCATTGAAGATGCCGTAAAACAAGGCGTAGAACTATGTTACGCCGACCTCAGGCATCAAAATATGGCATCTGTAAACCTCGATGGCGCAACTCTTACCAACGTCACATTTACCGGCTCCAACCTTATGGGGGCAAACCTTTCAGAAGCAAATTTAGATCAATCAACTTTCCACAACTGTGACATGCATAACGCATGCCTTTCATTCAGCAATCTGAATTCATGCGACTTCAGAGGCACCCTGTTTGGCGGCACTTTGGTAAATGATACAACAATGAAAAATGCTAAATTCTCAACCCTCTCCTGCTTTGATTTAGACTTTTTCAGTGTCTTAACAATGGAGGGATGCACATTTGTATGGGAAACGGAGGAATGCTTCGACATGTCACAGCCGCCAATAGTCATTAAAGGCTTGCTGAATACACCTGTGATCATAATGGATCACCATATCAAGGTCGGGTCGCATACCTTATCCAAGGCGCACCTTCCGCAATTGGTAAACACTCTCACTCTGTACACAAGCAAACTAACCGCATGATTTAATTGAATTACCACGAAAAGTATCCGAATAAAATCAGCATTAACATTACCAAAAACCCCTTACGTTCGCCCCCCGTTGAGCAAGAGTATCACCCTATGACTGTTTTCTTTATTATTGGCAGAAAAGTACAAATATATATAGAGTTCAACTCATCATTTGGATTACGCCCGCTGCTGCTGACTGAGGACTATAAAAATGAAAAAATTATACATATGCCGTATGCGCAAATCATTTTCACACCATTCAAAATTCTAAGAAAGAAAAATGATGAGCACAGGATTAGAGCCTTTTCTAAAAATATTATACGAACTTCAAAAAATAAATCCTGAATTCCCGATCCAATACGCCATATGCCTCAGCGAAATTGCAAAATCTGAAGGCATGTCCCTCACGGACCTGTCAGAAAAAACGGGATTGGCACTTTCTACCGTTTCTAAAATAACAACCGCCCTTTCAAAAGAAAGCAAAAAGCGCATTCACTACGAACTGGTAAAAATAGCCGTCAACCCAAGTGAAAAAAGACGGAAACAACTATACCTGACAACGCACGGACATCGCTTACTAAAACGCATAGAAAATATTATTCAGGATAAAGGTTAGATTCAGCGATTGCATCTCTTGATTTTCTCCCTTATACAATCCTATAACCTATTCCTAGGTTGGGCCTGTGGCGGAATGGTAGACGCTGCAGACTTAAAATCTGTTGTCCGTATGGACGTGCCGGTTCAAGTCCGGCCAGGCCCACCATTTCATTATTCCCCTCCCGTAAATCGGCTAAAAGCGAGAATGGCTGCGAGAAAGCGGCGGTTCTAAAACCGTGATTTCTGTCATAGGTAATTTTGTCTGCAAATGCCATTCGAAGCAGCGTCCTCCCTTTCGAGGGCATTACATTACAATACGCAACTTGCTTGTGGGCGGGCCGCACTACAAAACAGGATAATATGTCCATAATGATTGACATGTTAAATTATGTCCATTAATTAGGACATATGGATATACAAGAAGCAATTATTATGTTTGATGCACTGTCTCAGGAAACGCGCCTGAGCGCATTTCGTTTGTTGGTACAGGCCGGCACTGAAGGCATGCCTGCAGGTGCAATCAGTGAAAATCTGGGCACACCGCATAACACAATGTCATTTCATCTAAACCACCTGTCCAATGCAGGGCTTATTTCATCGCGTAAGGATGGGCGCTCGGTAATTTACTCTGCGAACTTTGATATCATGCGTGATTTGATCGGCTTTATGGTGAAAGATTGCTGCAGCGTTGAGTTTGCCAACATCCGTGAAGACAAGAAAAAAGGTTGCTCAATAATCGAGCTTGCAAATTTCTGTAAAGAGAAAGAATAAGAATGTCTGATTTTCAATATATACGTCCGCTACATGATGTGGACAATTTACCCGCGTTAAACAAAGAGTTACTGAAAGGCGACATAGTCCCCGCAGGTGAGCATAAGCCGAGGATTCTGATGCTTTATGGCTCCCTTCGCGAAAGGTCGTATTCCCGCCTGGCTGTGGAAGAAGCCGCGCGCATATTAACCTATTTGGGTGCCGAGGTACGTATTTTTGATCCGAAAGATTTACCCCTGCCTGGTCAAGTTGATGGCGACGATCATCCTGCGATAAGGGAACTGCGTGATCTGTCTATATGGTCGGAGGGGCAAGTTTGGTGCAGCCCTGAGTTACACGGCAACATTACAGGTATAATGAAAGCACAAATTGACCACCTACCGCTTAGTCTTGGCGGCGTACGCCCAACGCAGGGACGTACACTTGCGGTTATGCAAGTCAGTGGCGGTTCTCAATCTTTTAATACGGTGAACAATTTACGCGTTTTAGGGCGATGGATGCGCATGTTTACAATCCCCAATCAATCGAGCGTAGCCAAGGCATATCAGGAATTTGATGATGCGGGTCGCATGCTGCCTTCCGGTTATTACGCGCGTATTGTCGATGTGATGGAGGAGCTTATGCGCTTTACCCTTTTATTACGCCCGCATTCAGAAAGCTTGGTTGATCGTTATTCCGAAAGGTGTGATGCGCTTGCCAAAAACACAGCGCAACTTGCAAAGTCAGGAACAGAGAAATGAAAAATGTTCTAGTCCTCTGTACGTACTTATATGGGCCGGCAGCCATAATAGAAAGAGAATTACCATGAGCGCAGATTCACAATCACCAATGGGATTATTTGAACGCTATCTCTCACTCTGGGTTGGACTTTGCATTGCCGCGGGCGTTGGTCTGGGCATAGCTGCTCCAAACCTGTTTGAAGCCATCGCGGCGATGGAATATGCCAGTGTTAATTTGGTTGTTGCAGTTTTCATATGGGTGATGATTTACCCTATGATGGTAAATGTAGACTTCGCCAGTCTTAAAGACGTCGGTAAAAAGCCAAAGGGCTTATGCATTACACTGGTTGTGAATTGGTTGATTAAGCCGTTTACTATGGCCGCGCTTGGTGTTCTGTTTTTTCAATATCTGTTCGCAGGATTAGTTGATCCGCAAGATGCCAAGGAATATATCGCGGGGATGATCCTGCTCGGCGTAGCACCATGTACGGCGATGGTGTTTGTCTGGAGCCAGCTTGTACGCGGCGATGCCAATTATACGCTCGTCCAGGTCTCCATAAACGATATCATTATGGTGTTTGCCTTTGCCCCGATTGCGGCGTTTTTGCTTGGCGTAACGAATATCGTTGTACCGTGGGAAACATTGCTTTTGTCTGTGGTGCTCTATGTTGTTATTCCTCTGGCTGCGGGGTATGTAACACGCAAAATGCTTGATGGCACAGGCAATGATGAAAAGATCGCCCTCTTTACAGGAAAGGTTAAGCCGCTTTCGATTATAGGGCTGCTGGCAACGGTTGTTTTACTGTTTGGATTTCAGGCACAAACGATCATCGATAAACCGCTGATTATTGCATTGATTGCTATCCCGCTCCTTATCCAAAGTTACGGCATTTTTGTAATAACTTACGGCTGGGCGTATGTTTGGCGCGTGCCGTTTTCTACGGCGGCTCCTGCGGCGCTCATCGGAACATCGAATTTCTTTGAGTTGGCCGTCGCCGTTGCGATTAGTTTATTCGGTCTGAATTCTGGCGCTGCCTTGGCAACGGTGGTTGGGGTGCTGGTTGAGGTTCCTGTTATGTTGTCTTTGGTCGCCATTGCAAACCGCACCAGAGCCGTGTTTTCACAAGATTAGGTGATGATAGTGAACGTAATCTATGCGATTAGTTTGTTTACTAACAGCAAATGCAGATAGTTTAAAGTGATTTGACAATCTAATGCTTTACATTCGATTATAGAACATCGATTACAATGCTTTCAAAATTTTCAAAGGGTAAAAGGACTAAAATGTCAGCAAAAATTTTTAAGTTTCAGAGAACTCCAGCGGAAGAGCCTGTACGTATCACACGTGATGATGCAAAGGTGATGCTGATGCTTTGTGCTGATGTGATGTCTGATATGCCAAACGGTGTGGATGGCGTTGATAAAGATCTGGAGTTTTACAATGAAATTCAAGAGCACTTATCAGAGGTAGAGATGCCGGACGAAATAACCAAAGCAGAGTTTTTACACATCCTTGCCAATATGATCGAAGAGACGGAAGCTTACGCGGATTTAAGGTCCACATATGCCCTTTTGGAAGAGGATATGAAAGTAATTGGCGATGATACAAAGGCCAGCTTATTACAGGCATATGGCACACAATGTGATCAAGCGCCGTCTATTCCGGAAATTGACGGGAGCCCACCAGATGGTTTTGATATGTAATATCATTTCTTCTTATTCACATCTTGTAGGTAATGTTCGCTGGCAGGCGCGTATCAAGGGTAAATATCTTTACAAAGCGATATGCCGAATTCTTGGTTATATTTCAGGGGCTTGCAACATTTATCGAGGGCTGTACCTAAGCAAGCCCCCGATAAAA
>Ga0256829_1003375_pt1 | contig 11135 bp, 3 predicted proteins | sample 131447metaG_FD_185979 | JGI IMG/M metagenome (GOLD analysis project Ga0256829, IMG submission 185979) | Hydrothermal vent microbial communities from Lau Basin, Pacific Ocean - 131-447 | ecosystem: Environmental > Aquatic > Marine > Hydrothermal vents | place: Pacific Ocean: Lau Basin | collected... | reverse complement strand
AGGATTTATTATGAAAAATAAAATATAATTTAAATAACTTTGTCCTTAATATAACAACAAGTTATATTTGAAAAAAATATTCTTTTTTGTTATATTATACAAAACATTAAAATAATTTTATAAACTTTAAAAAATGAAAAAAATATTAACACTTTTTATTTTAACTATATTTTGACTTTTTATTCAATATAGTTCTTCTTTTGCAGTAGATTATGGTGTAGATAAAACTTCACCTTATTATTTAGTATCTAAAGATTGAAATACTTTTTGACAATTTTCTTCTATTATAAATGAATTAAATATACCTAAAACTAATTTTTTTTGATGTTCAACATTAAGTAATAGTGATAGAAAAAAATATAATGCTCCTTATGGAACTAATGCACTTATGTGTGATGGAAATTGATGGAAGACTTATGATTATTCTAATCTATTAAATGCTTTAAAACTATCTAATGTTGCTAATATGGTTTGATTTAGATGAAATATAATGAAAGATGTTAATTTTTCAAGATATTATTTAATTAAAACACAAGTAAAAATAACAGATACTAATAAATTAAAACTTAATAGTAATACTTGAGATATATGGTATGTAGATAATAATTTAAATACTAAACATCAATTTGTTATATTTGATCCTGATTTATCTAATTCTCCTTCAAAAGACTGACTTGAAACATCATCTGTGTTCTGAAGAAATGCAGATAATGAAATTCCAAGTCTTGCAGTTTCTTTATATGCTTTAGATTGAGCAAGAATAAGTGATAATCTTCTATCTAAATGAATATATACAATGGAACATTTTTTAGGTAAAAAATATGAAAATAATAATAATTGAACTAAAAGTTGATTAAGAACTAAAACTTATGATAACTTTCCTTTATATACAATGACTTATTTTAATGAAAATACTTTACCAGTACAAGATTTTTATAGGTATTGTAATCAAGATTTATATTTTAACACTAAATCTAGTTTAGCAAAAAAAATAGTATGAACTGAAGCAAAAATAGTTGTACCTTTTCAAGATTCAAATATTTCAAAAAAAATAGCATTTAGAAGAGATGGAATATGTTGATGAACAAGTTGATTAAGAGTAAATAATAGTTCATTTGTAGGTTCTTGAATGACTGATAATGGTTCATTAAGATTTGAATATGTCTTTAAAGAATGAGCAAATTATCTAGATAATACTTGATTTGAAAGTTCTATAATAAAACCTTTTGCATTTACTACAAAAAGTATAGCTTCTACAACAGGTGGTAGTAAAGATACTTATTGAGCTATTTTTAATCCTAAAATAGGTAATAATGCAGTAGCTATTTCAAAAATACCTAATATTTGAATTATTTGAAATGAAAGATTTTTATTTAATACTAATGATTATAAGAGTTTTTATCAATGAAAAACTGTAGATTTATATTTTTTAGCAAAAGTATCATTAGTAAATAGAGATTATAAACAACCTCAATCAGATGGAAAATGACCTACTATTAATAATAAATATTCTGAAAGTTCAGACCCATATTTAGATGGATTTGATCCTACTGATGATAAATGGTATATAGAATCAAATCATATACAAACAACTGATGGTTCTTATTCAAGTGCAGATAAAAATACAGAAGAATATAAACAAATATATTCAAAAGATTGAGTATATAATTGAACTTGACAAGGTAATATGTATATACCTTTCACTATTAATGCAAGTATGTATAACATTAGTACTCCTTGATTTGTAGTAAATTATACAAAATTTTGAGGGAAAACAGGAGATGATATTAAATTACAAAGAAGATCTTGGAGTATAGCATTAAATACTTCTCAATGATATATACAAACAGAAACTTGAAACTTACATAATAGTAAAAATAACTCAACTTTTTCTATTAGTTCATTTATCAATTTAGATATAAATAATTTATTTGATCCTAAAAATTCTTGATTTTTATATTTTAGAAATTTTGATGCAGATGCAAAAGCTTGAACTTGATTAACTAATGACTGAGAATATGATTGAAATTTAGAATCAAAAATATATATTAAATCTGCCATGACTGAAAATTGATTTTCAGAGTTTTTATGAAAAGATGATTCAAGAAGTTCTATTAATGGTTTAAATTGATTTAAAGGATGATGAGTAGTTTCAAAATGAACATCAAATTGTAATAGTAAATATAAAATAAATGACAATAAAACATGGTCACTTTTAGAAAATAATTCTGATAATTCTGCTAAAAAATGTTGAGATGATAGTGATGGAACAAGATTATCTTGAAATTTAGCTAATTTAAATTGAGTACAAGCTTATGCTCAACAATGATTTGAATGATTAATAGATACTAATTGATTAAATGGTGAAACTAATTTTGTTCCAGTAACTATTTATGAAAATATAAATGATTTAAATGCAAGTGGTAATCCTAATTATAATCAAATAAATACAACAAGTAATTATTTAACTAATATACCAGCATCAACAATTAACTGTAATATAAATATTAGTAAGCTTATAACAATAAATAATTCTACATATACAAGTTGGTTAAATGCAAATAAAGATTTATCAACTGATACAAGTTATACTTGATTTACAGATACTTCTAATATTTTTAATGATATTTATGATAAAAAAGTAGATAAGATACAATGAGATACTATTTATAAATTTTTATTTGAACCAAGTTTATTAACAGTAACAGATAGAACTAATATAAGAACTGCTTTTGGTTGAGATAATTTAGAAAAAGCAAAATGGTTAAAATGAGAAAGATGATTTATTTGATATAGATGTAATTCTTTACCAAAAGATCATAAATATTCTCTTCTTATTTCAAATTTAGATGTTAAAACTGATGAAAATGGTAATAGTATTTCACAGTTTACTCATAAAAAGGCTATAATATCTGTGTTAGATAATAATTGAGCTTGATATGTTAGTGATTGAAAATTAGATTTAGCTAAATCTATATATTTACAAGGTCCTAATTGAAAATTTTGAAATCATATAACTTCTTGAAGTCATGATATAACTATGATTTATTCATCACCAGAAGAATCAACACCATCTTGAAATTCTCATTTATGGTTTGATACAAATAGTGTTATTAGTGGTTGAGATTCAAAATCTCTTGATTGAGCTACTTGATGAATAGCTTTTAAAGTGGATAATTTAACAGATGATGGTTATTGAATGTTAAATGTATATATAATAGATGATAATACAGATAAAATAATAACTTCAAAAAGAGTTTTAATGGAAGTTAAGAAAGACTCTAAACAATTAGAATATACAAGTGCTACAAAAAATGAACAAACATTTAATAATACATATAATGAATCTGATGTATGATTTAATGGAACAACTTATGGTATGTGATTTGGTATAACAAATACAACTACATTAAATGCAGATGTTCCAGCTTGAAAACCAGCTTGATGAAAAAATATACTAATATTATGAGATTATACTCAATGAAATTCTTCTGCTACAACATTTCCATTATTTACAGATATTAAAACAGCCTGTGATAATGATACAGAATATAACTGTTGAGATACTAATGATCAACAAGATACAAGTCAATTATTTGATGTATTAGATACAAAAGGAACAATAAAAGTTATAGAGACAAAAAATTGAACAAGTACAGAGTATATAGCTGTTAAATGAACATCACCTCAAAATTGAAAATTTACATATTTTATAAATTGAAATAAAGATATGATTGGGATATATTTCCCAAGTGATGAAAATTATTTTAAAGCTAATACTACATATTCAGTAGAATTATCTGCTCCTACTTGATCTTTCACTTGAAAAACACTTATACAATGAATAACAACTACAAGTAAAGATGCTTTAACAATAGTTCCAACAGCTTGATATATATATGATTCTCCTGCAAAAGTTGCTATATGGGATATTTGAAAAGATACATTATCTAGTGGTTCATTATATAATAATTTTTATTATAGATGGAAAGTAAAAACTAATAATAATGCATGTTTACAAGAATTAACTACTTGAACAGAAGATTTATATAAAAGTTGAAATGGTAGAAAAGTATATTTATCAGAAGATGCAGCACAAGCTAATTGAACTACTTGTTCAGCTTGAGGAGTTATATGTTTATTAAAATTTAGATGAGTTATATCTGATTCAAATTTGCATAATTCAACATCAAGATCATATAGTGGATTTAATGAATTAAATGATGATCAAGCAAGAATAGGAAGATATTATTCATTATTAGTAGAAACTGTTCCTAATTGAAATGATAGTTCTACAACAAGTAATAATGCTAAGGAAAAGAATCTTTTAATAAATCCTTTAGAAATGACTACTCATATAGATATTGATGCTAATATAGATGTAAAAAAATGAATTTCATTTTTAAGTAAAGAAAAAGAAAGCAGATTTCCTATGTCTATGACAGAAAATACTTCAATGACATCAAAAAGTTTTGATTCTGGTGAAACCTTTTGAGATAAAATAAATATATTTAATACAGATGATTCTAAATGGTATTTAATGAATTTAACTAAAACAAGATTAGGATTATTAGATACATTATGATGGGATGAAGTAAATATGTTTACTCCTCAAAGAACAGATAAAAAGGTATTAGTAAGAAGTCTTTGATGAGATTGAGTTGGTGATGATGATAAGAAATTTTATACTTGAATATATTGAAAAATTACATGAGACAAAACTCCATCTGCTAATGTTTCTGTCAAATTTGGAACTACTAATGTTCCTACTTCATTACAAGGGAAAACATGTAATTTTGTAGTTGATAATTTTCCTACTATTCAACAATGTTCTGTTTCTGCTCCTAAAATTTCAAGGTTTGATATGGTAACTTGAGATATTGATAACCTTTCATCCAATGATGTAAATAATTTCATTAGTGATAATGATAGTTATATGAATAAAATAAATAGTTGTGGTCAATGAAGTTGAGATAGTAACTCTTTTTCAATAGAAAGAAGTAATTATGTATATGATAATAATTGAGACCCTACAACTTGATTACATATAACTTTTAGAGTTGAAAATAATAGCTTGTGTGATACATGAGATTATACTGTTGATAATTGAAATGCGTTAAATATTAAGGTGAATATAGATAATTTATCTAAATATTTTTGAAAATGTGTAGCAACTAAATGAAAATCTACAACAAGAAGAGGTTCTAACTATATAGAAATAAGAGATTTAGAATTATCTGCTGGTTCTTACAAAACTATTGAAATAGCTTGTGCTTTTAATGAAAGAGATCCATCTTGTTCAGATTGAGATAATAATATTACAGTAGATGTATCAAATTCAATGTGAAGTGATTCTTATTCTTCTTCTCAATATAAGAAATGTGTATTACCTACATTAAAATTTAAATATGATGCAAAAGCAGATGATTGAAATAGTAATAATGATAAAACAAAAGATATATATACAACAGCATACCCATTTGAATTTTCAGAATGTAATGAAAGAATAGAAAATTCATGGGAAATAAAATATGAATGAGGTTGTTGAATAACTGATAATTGATATAAAGATTTTAAATTAGAATGGAATGCTTGATCAAATTATGATGATCAAGGAACTTGAAAAAAATTAATTCAAGCATTAAGTGCATCAAATACAAATTGAGTTTCACCAACAGTTTCTTGAAATAAAGTTACATGGAATTTCAATAATTGAAATTTAAATAATATATTAGATAGTGAAATAAGATGAAGAATTTATATAAAACCTACTGATGCAGAAGCATTAAGATTAGAAAATTCTCAATTTAGATTAATAGTTAATAGACCTGATATAATTCATACTGAAATTGATCCAAATACTGATAATACAAAATCAGGAAATACTTATTATTCAAGAAAATTAAGTTCTGCTATTGGTTATAATCCAGTAGTTACAAATGAAAAAATATCTGACCATTGATTATATACTAATCCTAATGATCAATATGTTATAATGCATAAAGAAGAAATAGATGAAACAAGTAAAGACTGAGATAAAAATTGAACTTGACATAGAGAAGATGTTATCTATGAAACAAAAGTAACAAATCCAGCAGGAAATAATGTTTATGGTTTATGAGATTTAGAATTTAATTTAGATATGAAATCTAAAAAAAGAATTTTTGATGAAGTTGATACAACAAAAGCTAATGTTTGAAGTAATATAGATGTTTCTTGATGAAGTTGAATATGGACTGATCAAAAATTATCTCCTTGAACTAATCAAAATTTTAAATGATATTTTAAATTAGATAAAACATTACATTCTACAAAAGATGATGATTACTGAGTAGCAGGAAATGATTTATCTGAATCAACTTGAAAACCAGCTTTAACATTTTCAAATGGTATATCTTGTGACTATACTAAACCATTTAAGACATGGAAAGTAAAAATTATAGATAATCCTATTGTAGTAGATTCATTAACATTTACAGATAATGCTCCAACTCCTGATTGATGAAATCAACATCTACCTTGAGATATAATGGAATTTCAAATAAATATTAAAAATACAAATATAGATAAAGATTTTGATAATACATTTGTAGAATTAACATTTTGAGATAATTCTTGATTAACTGATACTACATTAAAATATAATGATTTAAATGATATATTCTCATTTGTTTGAGGACCTTTATGAAAAGTAGAACCTAAATACAATGCTCCTCTATATGATGTTAATGGTTGAAAACAAAGTTGTTGAATAAGTTGAAATAAAGTTATATGTTATATAAATGAAACTATTCCTGCTAATTCAACATATTTAGCAAATATAAAAATGAAAATAAATGTAAAATCTGATTTCTATGAAAAATTAAAAGCTTCTACATCTGATGAAAAATATTGGTATCCAATTAAAATTGAAGAAATAAGATATTGAACTTCTGATTTAAATAATGTTTGACATCAAGATGGTGGTAATATAGTATATTATTCTTCTGATTATAACTATATTCCTTCATGAGATAGAGGTTGAGATGTATTAGTTAATGATATAAATGACCCAGCTAATACAGTTGAATCAGTTGAACCTGATGATTGAAATTATAATTTCTTTATAGGTATGCCATATATGAACATAGATACAAGTGTTATAAATACTGCTATTTGACACTTCTCTCCTTGAGATATTTTAGAATTTAAAACTAAAATAGAAAGTAAATCTAAATCATATATAAGAAATCCTAAATTGATACAAGAATTATTTAAAAATCAACTAATGGATTTTGTAGATGTTAAAATACTTGATTTAAAATATGTAGCAGATAAAACTAATTTTAATTCATTAAATAAAAATATAGATATAAAAGCAGCTAATGAAGATACAGATCCTACTAATGATGTTAAAAATTATAGTATAGTAAAAATAAATACTATAAATGATATAAATTGAACAAAAGATGTTGATGTTTTATCTAATAATATGAATTTTTATTCTGATTGACCAGTTGCTTCATATTTTGAATGAGTAGCAGATCCATCAACTGAAACAGGTTGAACATTAGAAGTGACTGCAAAAGTTAAAATAGAAAAATTAAAAAGAATTAAAAGACCTCAAATTTGATGTTGAATAAGTGAACAAATAGGTTGTGTAAGATGAGTTGATGAATGAGCTAATCCAAAACCTGATTTTAGTGTTTGAACAATAGATTTAGAATGAATAGAAGGACCAGATAATGGAAATGATGAAGAAAAATATTTTGTATATTTTCCAATATTGAAATCTATATTATTCCAACAAAAGAATGATTCTTATGTTCCTACACCTTGAAGTAATAATATAAAATGAATTATATGAGATCCTAATACAGAAGTAGTTTATAGAGTAGATAACTTTATACCTTCTGAATATGCTACCACTGATACTTGAGTAGGTAAAGCAAGAACTCCAATGTCTTTTATAAGATTACCTGTATGAGTTTCTTATACTCCTAATTCAGCAAAAGTTATACAAAATCTATCAGATACACCTCCATATTGAAGTGAAGAAGTTATATGAGATCCTATTGTAACATCTAAAACTGAATATGAAGACAATGTAGATAATTGAACAAGTACATATAATTGAGATATAGATGGGACTGACCCTGATTGAGAATTACTTCCTACACCAGAAGAAATTCAGGAGGAAGAAAACTGAAAATGTCTATATTGAGATGGATTATATTGATATTGTATATTAGGTTTATAATTAAAAATAAAAAAAGATATATTTTAAATATATCTTTTTTTTAATTCATAAACCTTTCTTGAAATTTTACCTATATTATTTATATTATATATAAAATATTATACTTTTATTTAATACACTTATGAAAAAATGATTTTATAAAATTTTGATATGAATAATATCAATATTTATTATAACATTGAATTCTTTTGCTGCTGATTTTGTTCAAACATCAAATCCTCAAAGTACAGCATCTTTATGAGCTGATGAAATACTTACTGGAAATGAACAAAATAAGGCTATTACTGATATTGCTAAAATTATAGTAGATATTGGAAATTTAAAAAATTATGTAGATCAATCACTTGTATCTATTTGGACAAATGAAGATACTCAAATTTCTTATAATGATAAAGATGTTTATTTTAAAAATAATTTACAAGTAGTAGATGATATAAAAGCTAATTGACTAATTATTCCTGAATGAGCTTTTAAAGATAATACTATAACTACAACAGAAGTAGTTAATTGACAAATAAAAAAAGAAGATTTAGATGTTTCTATATTTAATTCTTTAACTACATTATATAAATTAAATTGAACTACTTGATATTATAATAAATGAAAAGTTTGAGTTAATGTATCTAATCCAGATGAAATGTTAACTATTGATTGAAATGTAAAAATAGATACTAATGGAAAATGAATAATTTTTCCAGATTGAACAATTCAAACAACTTGAAATGTTAATTCTAATAGTAATATGAAATTAACTTGAAATCAAGAAATAACAGAATTAAAAAAATTTAATAAAGCTATCACATTACAAGATTGAACAAAATTAAGATGAATTAGTAATGATCAAACAATGTGAAAAGGTTGAATATATTGTTGAAAGGAGTGAGATACTTGTAGATTTGCAGGAACAAAAAGAATATGGTATTGAGCTAATTGAATAGGATGGACTTCTAAAATAGATTCAAGTGGTACAATAAAATGTGACAATAATTCTTTTTGATGAGTAGACCCTGCTTATTGATATAATAAATCTTGTTTTATTTCTAATGTAGATACTGATATTAGTCCTAGTAAATTTGTAGTTAAACAATACATAGATAAAAATGTAAAATGAGATGTTATTAAAAAAGCAACTTGTTGAAATGATAATTGAGAAGAAAAAAAATTAGTAAAAGAAACTACACAAACAACCAATCAAACTATTGATACTAAAAAAGAACAAACTACTTATAATTATCCTTCTTGGACAACAGTTCGGACATCTAGTAGATGATGACCAAATTATAGTAATGGTCAAATGTATGTTAGTAGTACTGATCATGGTGGAATGAAACAATTAAATACAGTAATTGGTAGTTATAGTTGAACTGATTATGTTTGAAAATTTTGAGTAAAATATGAATGAACAATAGATACTTATGATTGTCGGTGAAGTTGAGAATCATATAGATTTTATAAGGATGATAATAATCAAATAATTTTATATACTAATAATAGTAGAAGGGATTGACGGTCTTATGATTGTAGATGAAGTTGTAATAATAAAAATTTTTGATGGAGAACATCAAATTGGAGTTGTTTAAGCTCAAGTTGTTGAGCATCTACTTGGGCTTGATTACAAATTATATATAATGGTAAAAAATGGAATTATGTATATAACTTAAATTGATATTGAAGTTGAGAATATAAATTTGAATATGATGTTGATTTACAAGCAAAAACTTGGCATTTAGTATTAAAAAACTTATCTTGAACAGTTTTAGTAGATAAAAATTTAACATTACCTAATCCTACTAATTGATTAGATATTACTAAATTACAATGAGATTTTAAACCAAGAAATCATGTTTCTAAAACTTGTTGAAGAGCTACATATATGAGATGAAAATATTGATATATGGGTAAAACAAAAATAGTAACAATTACAACAAAAACATATAAAATAGATAATTTTACAAAAACTTGTAATGATTGAACTCCTGAATCTAATAATACTTGTAATTATTTAGATTGAACTTCAGCAGGTTGTAATGTTTGAGATACTATAACTAAACCATTAGATAATATTACTTGGAATTGTAAATTAGATACTGAAACTACAAAATGTTGATTTTATGCAGAAGAACAAAATTAAAAAAAAGAGATTACTATAAAAAATATAGGTTGAATAAGAAAATATTCAGATTGAACAGTTGCTAAATCTTGTTTAGAGTATAAAAATTGAAAAGATTCTGAACATGTATATAAATGAGATATTTGAGACTGAACATATACAATAAACCCATGAAGTGGAAATATTAATGTATATTGTGATATGACAACAGATTGAGGTTGATATACTTTTTTTAAAGTTGATTCTTGAATTAGAACATATAGATCTACTGATAATAATACTTGTAAACAATATTGAATGGACATAATGATACCTAGGACAAAATCTCATTTCAAATCTGCCCTAGATAAATATGGAAGTAGTTATTTCTCAGTAATCCCTTGAATAAGTAAACCAAGTAATTGATGAAATTATACTAATGTAGCTATGAATTCTAACTCAGCACCAGATCGGAAGGCTCTTGATGGATGAAGATGGTGGTTAAGAGATACAAGATATTCTGAACCTAATTGAGATTATGTAGCTAATTGTTGGTTATCTATGTCTAATTGGGATATAAATGATTTAAAATTTAATGATGCTAAAAATTGAAATTCTTGTAGATATAGCACTACAAAATATATATGTTCAACTAATGATAAATAGTTAAATATAATAAAAAATCTATATGTTATAAATATAAAAAAACATATAGATTTTTTCTTTTAAAAATTAAAAAATTATTTATAAATATAAAAGAATAAAATATCTATTATTGAAAAAATATATAATATTTTTATATTATAT
>Ga0256829_1003374_pt1 | contig 11135 bp, 6 predicted proteins | sample 131447metaG_FD_185979 | JGI IMG/M metagenome (GOLD analysis project Ga0256829, IMG submission 185979) | Hydrothermal vent microbial communities from Lau Basin, Pacific Ocean - 131-447 | ecosystem: Environmental > Aquatic > Marine > Hydrothermal vents | place: Pacific Ocean: Lau Basin | collected... | reverse complement strand
TTGATAAAGTATTGAAGGTGAGTGCTTAATATATCAAATACTGAAAGAAGCAAGAGAAAACTCCAGGATAACTCAAGATGAGTTATCCTCTCGTTTAAATACAAGAGAATCTGCTATATCAAGTAGATAAAATATATTCTATTATTTTTTTATTGCTGCCAAATAAATTATTGAACCTTGAAAAAGTGTGTCGGTTCTAAATATTATTTTAAGTCACATAGCTTATCTTTATAAAATGGAAAGTTTCAGCCCAATAGATGGTTCAATCTAAAAATATTATTTCTGAAGGTTCAAGAAGAGGAATAAAAAGATATTTTTTCAAAGAGTACTTTTTGCATGGACAAAACTCTTAAATAATTATCAGCTAAATATGACAAGTCAATACCTTGGATAATAAAGTAAAGAGTTGAGTCTATTATCGAGTATAAAATTTATAATCCAAGACTTATAAATCTCATTTGTAATGCTATATTTTATGGTAAAAGGAAGGGTAAACTAGGCACTTTGGTATTTAAAGATAATAGATATAAGGAGATACTAATTTGGAAGTATATCGAAAAAGATTACAGATATTTAAAAGAGGAATTACTATTACTCGGCTAACATAGTAATAAGTGTTACTTTGGATGGCATGAGAGGCTAGAATAAGATTTTTCAAGATATTCCAATACAAAAATGTATCACTTCTATCAGAAAAAGATTGTATAGAGGTATATTACCATGAGATCTAAGCTTGAAGTTGACAAGGATCTCAAGAAAATAGTTTTAAGACTTACTCAAACAATAGAGAAAAACTTTACTCAAAAGATAGATGATTGATATGAAACTTACAAAAAGTTTTTAAAAGAAAAATCTATATAATAGTCGATTTTACAGTGCCAAAAGATTTAAAAAAGTTAGAAACTTTTTGATTTTTTGACAGCCATATTTCTAAAATCTTCTTTTGCTTTTTTATAAATTTTTCTTACAGTTTTTGGAGAGAAAAATTTTAACTGCCTCACAATGAATTCACTGCTTCCATTTGTATTATACAAAGCGGAGATAAATGCATAATAAAGAGCTTTTTTTCTATCTTTATTTTGCAAGAGTTTCGCATTTAATAAAATTAATTTCGGATCACTTGAAGTTGTAATTTTGCCAAAATTAATTTTTTTGCCAGTTAAATTGTAATATAAATACTTTCCTTTATCGTACCGATATAATCTATTTTGTTTGATATATTTTAAAGCTTTTGTGTACTCTGCGCTATCAAACAAAAACTGTGCAATTTTAAGCTTAACAATATCATTATTGGTTTTTTTAATTAAATCATCATAAATTTTTAATATTTTATTATTGTATTCTCCATTAATATTTAAAATCTTATATAATCTGGCCAAATTTATATATGCTCTGTTGTACCCCAATTCAAAAGCTTTTTTGTAGTATTCTTCTGCTTTTTTAGGATCAAATTTGACCGCTATACCATTTTTATATAGATTACCCAAAAATACCAAAGAAACAGGGTCATTATTTATAGCATACTGTTTTATTATTGAGACAGCTTTTGATAAACTTCCATCTATTTTGCCTTTTAGAATAAGTTTTGCATACTCAAGTTCTGCCTGTTTAAAACCATTGTTTTTTGCAGTTTTAAGCCAGTAAAGATATTTTTTACACTCGTTCATAGCATTGTAGATTTTTGAAAGTGAATATGCTGCATTTGGAAATTCTTTAGCATAGTATTGATATATTGTAGCACTTTTTGTTAATTTATTTTCTTTGAGATAAAATTTGGCTATTTTCATATCAAGCGAAGAATTTAAAGGAGATGTCAGCTTACATAGCTTATGTAACGCTTGTCTATTTTTCTCCTTTTTGTTATTTGTGGCATACATGGAAGATAAATATGTCAGAGCCAAAATATTTTTTTGTTCAGCATAAAATTGCAATATACTCATATTTTTTTCTATGTATTTTTTATCTAAAATATCAAAATATGCTTTTTCTATCACTGCAGGTACAAAATTATGTGAAACAAGATAGTTCAGATAATAATCTTTTGTTTTACCATTTTGATAAAATCTTTTATAAAACTGATACAAATGCCAGTAGGCATCCACTTTGTTAATATTCTCATACTCTCCATAAATGATTTTTGCTCTTGTTAATTGATGTAAATTGGGATAACTTTCATAGATGTGAGCTAAAATCATTTTTGCTCTAAAAAAATCCAATTGTTCAAGAAAACTAATAGCTTCATCAAGGCTCATACCTGATAAATTATCTTTTTTATTAAAATTTTTAGCTTTTGTATCCAAAGATATAAGCTTTAGTTTTCCTGCAATGTATCCTCTTTTATATGCGTATAAAAGCCAAGGAACAACATTTTTTTGGAGAAACTTTTTTTGGAAAAGCTCTGCTTTGATTTTTTTTACAAAAAACTCTTTTGGTGTTTTAAAATGAAATGATATGCAAGGAGTGTTAAATTTTTGTAATTCTTGCTTCATTTGATTCAAGAGATACAAGGCGATATTGTATGCACTCGTACCGTTATCCCGATTGGAAAGTTTTTTTAAAATTTCTATACCTTTTTTAGGTTTATTTAGTTTGTAAACATACAAAAGGCCAAGTTTTATACCTGCCGGTATGAAGTTATTTTGATAAGAGAGCTTATAGTATTGTTTACTTTTTTGAAAATTTAAAAATATACTGTCTTCATAAAATTTTCCCAGAGCATAAAGTACTTTTGGATTATTGGATTTTATTGCATATGCTTCTATGGATTTTAAGTATTGTCGCTGCAACTTAAAATTATCAATATGCTTCTGTAAAAATGCCAAATATGCATCATAGGTTTTTAAATCCATAGTATTAAAAATTACTTTCTTAAGCCAGTATCTTGCTTTCTTGAAACTTCCGATTTTGTAATAATTGTAAAAAATAATATTTGCTGCTTTTTTGTATCCTTTGTTATATGCTGATAATGCATTGCTTATAATATAATCAGGTGAAGCCTTAATGATTCCCTTATTTGCCATCTCAGCTAATTTTAGTTGCGCCTTTGGAAAACCTCTTTTTGCCCACTTATTGTATATGGAGATAGAAGTGTTATAGTCACCTTTTATATAGGCTTTTTTCGCAACATCGAGATTGGCACAGCCAAATAATAAAAAAATACTACCAATAATAAGTAAAATTGAATTTCGCATACAATCCATCCTTTTTTTTAGCTACTTGATTAAAAGCATTGCCACTTTTGAAATATGAAAAAATAATTTTATATTTGTAGCGTAAAGATAACTGATATTGATATAAAAAATCTATTTCTTGGCCTATATTTTTTTGCATACTATTTGTAGGAACAATATAGCTTGTAGTATGCAGTATATCAGAAAGTGAATTTTGTCTATAGTTATGCAAAGATAAAATATATGTTTTTTCAATGGATGGTTTATACGCGGCGTAAATAGATAAAATAGAAATATTTGTAAGTTCTGGATCCAAAAATTCTCCGTAATAACTAAATTTCACATCGTTTTGTAAAAAATTTGATTTGTTATCCGCAAATATTGGTTGCTTGTATTCTTTGGAGCCTGAAGCGTACGATAAGCCAAAAAAGTAATTTACATCTTTTTTATAAAGAGCTCCTATATCATATGCAAAACCTCTTTTTGATTGATAGTTGTATTCTCCATTATTAATCCCCATATCAATCCAATATCTAATTTTATCTTTCTCGCTTATGTATTTATCTCCAAAAAAACGCAATCCAAACCAATTCATATTTTTTTTGTCCAGACGAAGATCAGTTTTTTCTTTTAAAGCAAAAAGACTTATGTGGTTGAGATAGTACCACTCATCATCAAAATGTGCCATTAAAAATTTTGTATGTTTTAGATTTGTTCCAAGAGAGGTATCATCCGAAAAAAGTGTTGAATTATTCAGTCTGCCCCCCATATAGATTTCATATTTGTAAAGATCATGAAGGTTGAAAATACCTACCACATCCATTGATTTGTCAACCCACCATGACCTTGCATCAAAAAGCTGTTTTCTTCCTATTAAAAAATTTAATCTATTGTCAAAAAGTCCGTAACTTTGTAAATACAATTCTTTAATATCCAAATCAATTGAACTATTTGTTGTATGGTTTTTATGTTTTCTATATAAAATCACTCTGTCATCAGTATAAAACTTCCAGTTATCGGTAAAATACCCATACTGTAAACCGACTTTTGTATTTTCATAATCTCCTCTAAATCGATCAGAGTTAATTGGCTGTTGCCCAAGTATATATGTAAAATTTCCATTTAGATAAAAACGAATAAATGATGTTGAGCGAGTATTGTTTGTTTCATTATTTTCTTTATAATGGTTCGTTTCTTTCGGAAATGCAATAATTGGCTTGATATTTAGTTTGACAGACTTTTTTATGGCTGATTTGTCAATTTCCCATGAATATTGCTTATTGTTGCACTGTTTGCAAGAAAAATTTTTACAATTTTTTCGACATGGAGTCAGCATGGAAAAATGATTGTGTTGTATCTTTTGTTTCTTTTTATGAAAACTGTTTTGGCAATTAACAATAAAAGCATCTTTATACTCTTTTTTTACACTTGTAAGCATCCTTTTGCTGTCATTTATAGAATCAAAAGGTCCAAGTTTTAAAACCTCATATTTTTTTTGCTTTTCGATTATTGCTTTATCCTTAAATATAGTTTGAAATTTTTCTTTTTGAAAAATAGGAATTTTTATCGCACTATATGCAATAATGCATGTTTTCGCAAATAGTGTAGAAGCTGTCAGTAAAAAAATTAATAATACTCTTTTCATTTTTTGCCTTGTATATTCAAAATATTTAGGATTTGTTTAAAATTAAGCTTTTTATTTCTATATCTATTTATCAGCGATAGATAGTGTTCAAAAAGTGGTTTGTATTTATAAATATTTTTTTGTAAGTCATTTTTCAATATGCCCTTTGTCTCTTTTTGAAAATATTTATTTTTGATCAAATATCTTTTGCACAGCCTGTCTTTTCTCATTTCGTTTAGTTTGTATTTGATAAAATGGTAGTATCTTATTTTGGGAAGATTTTTTTCCCTATAAATCTCTTTCATTTTTTTGAAAATATTTGGAGGCATCAATGAAAAATGTTTATTTAATATATTAAAATATTCTAAGATATCTTTTACTTTACTTTTTTTATATTTATACATAAATATATCTATATATGATTTGATAACTTTTTTTGAAAATTTTGAAAAATGACAGGCAGTTCTCCCTTTTTTATCTTTATTATCAAAAATCTCACCCTTTTCCATCCTATCTTTAGCCATTTTAAAGGCTTCACGAATATCTGCCCTGTTTACTGGTAAGACATATTTTATTTCGCATACGGATAAAATAGCATCTTTGTTTTTCATAATGGCTGATTCTACAATATAACTTAAATATTTGATAAAATTTTTTCTATTTTTATTTGCACCCAATTCATAAAAAGCATAAGCTTCGAGAGCTTTTGCAACAAGATTTGATGCTTCTCTTTGCAACTCATTTTTCACTAAATCATGTAAATTTAAAAGTCTATAGATTTCTGCCAAACTCAAACCACTAGTATCATTATAGTATGATAAATCAAAAAAAATATCATAAAAAGTATCTCTTATTTTAAGTTTATCTACACTTATGGCATGAAACCTATCTCCTGCTCCATAAAGCTTAAAGTTGTAATTGTTGTTTATAATTTTATCAGTAAACAATGAAAGATTATCTCCAAATAAATTGATATCTTTTTTCTTGAAATAGTTATTATAAAATTTTATTGCAGCCCCATTTTTAACAGTAATTTGGTTAAAATAATTATTTCTTATACTATTTTTAGTAATAACACAAGAAGTAGCTTTATGATAAGGGTCTCTCCTGAAATCACGATATATAGTATCATCTATATTTTTACTCATAACTTCAATACCATTTTTTCCATTTTTAAAAATTTGATTTTTTTTAATAAGTATATTAAGAGAGTTTCTAATCATAATTCCGTCAATTAAATTATATGCTGCAATATTCTTTTCTATGATGTTATTGTCGCTCTCTTGAAAAGATATACCCATATAGCCGTTAGCAAAAGTTAGATTGTCATAAACAATATTATCTGGAGACATCCTATCAAGCATTATACCATTAGAGTGATTTTTGATAGATATATTTTGTGCGATAAATGTTTTAGTTACCCCTCTTGAAATTATGACTCCATGGGCATAATGAGCTTTACTTAAAAGATTTCTTGCAATTAAAAGATTTTCTGAATAATCATGTGGATCAATATTGTAAATTACATTATCATGAATATAATTTCCCACAATATTTACATTTTTTGCATTTGCACAGTAAAATCCCATCATCGAATCATATATTTCATTTCCGACATAGGCACCTTTAGGTCTTTTTGTTCTTAAAAAATTTAAAATATTAGAGACATGCAGTATAGATGTAGGAAGTTGTGCAAGAGAAATCCCAAAAGTTGATACGCTATTATGAAAGCCTAATCCTCTAAAAATTGAATTTAAAAAGAGAGTATAAGAGTTTGAAAGTCCTAAAAAGTATGGTCTTGGTTTCTGTTTGCCTACCAATAAAATTTCGTCTTTAGCTATTTTTTCTCTTTTTGCATAGCTTTTTGTTTCTGTATTATAGGTTGTAATTTTTGAATTGTTGATATAAAGATTTCCATGATACATCATAAATATAGGTTTTGGTTTACTTTCAAGTAAAACTTTTGAATTTTGTATCACTAAAGATGCACTTTTTGAAATATATATAGGTACTTTTATCAAAAATCTATTTTTGGATATTTTTTTGATTAAATTTGGAAATTTATTATAAATGTTATCTAACGAATAAATACCATTATACAATACTATCATTTTCATTGACAAATGATGTTTTTTATAATATTTGTAATATGCAAATATATTTGGTATAGGAAGTAAAGATATACTATCAATATTTTTTACTTCTATACCAATGCCATAAAAATGTTTAGGAATCTTTTTAATAAGTTTTTTTGGTGTTAAATCATCTAATTTGGATAAAAATTCTTTTTTGTATTTTGTAAGTTTTTTTTGAGTGCTTTTTGCAAAATATGGAAAAATAATAAATTTTGTATCTTGTGTCGGAGTAATTTTCACAATCTTTTCATTTTTAAAATGAAAACCTACTCTTCTTAAAAAATCATATCTATTATACACCTCTTTTTTGGTTTTATAACATCCTATGTAAGCCTTATTTCCAGAAAAATTCAAAGGAAGTTCTTTTAATTTGCATGTCCTTTGTGAAAACATATTATCAGGATATATCGGTGTGAGCAAATCTACTTCTGTTTTAATGGAGTAGCAAATATTTTTTGCTAATGCAAAATCAAAAAACAGAAGTAAAGAAATTATTAGTATTTTTATCATTAATAAGTCCAAGTTTGTTAATAAAAGTATCTAGTTTTATGTATACGCTGCTCCCAATAAATTTTTTATCAATTTTTTGTAGAGGCATGATGATAACATCAATAAAATTTCTTGGATTTGCATAAATATTTTCGTTGGGTTTACTTTTTATAATGCTTATATCTTCAGGATAAAGGACTTTAGTAACTTTTCCGTAATAGATATTTGAGTTAAAAATTATTTTAACTATGTAGCCTATTTTAATCTTTTTGGTTTCTTTGGAATAAAATGTTGCATGAATATACCGAGTTGCATTTAAGTCAATTATAGACAATATTGGCTCACCGGTATTGATAAATTCATTATTTTTTGAATAAATCTTAAATATTTTGCCACTAACTGGAGAAACTATGCGACTTACACCTCCGCCTACAAGATATGCAACGGCTACAGTTTCACCATCTGAAATATTTTGGTCAGTTTGATAATTTTTTTGAAATTTTATAAAAGAGGGGTAAGGAGAGCGTAAAGTAGTAATATTACTGTCAACATATCCATTGATACTTTCTACAATAAATACTTTTTTATAAATAATATATGATAAAAATATCATAATAACTGCAAGGGTTGTAAAAATAAGAAAAAGTATTAATTTAGCTTTCTTTTTTTCAACCTCATCTATTTTTTTCTTTTTAGGGTACATTTGAATTTTGGTAACTGCAGTTATAATATCATCTTGTGTGATAATATCACCATTTATATAAGCAGTTATGATTTGATTAAGTATTGATATTTGTTGAGGGGTAAGGTCTGTAAAGCGACACCCTATATCATTTTCTTTTTTATATAAACACTCTATCTGAAGATTGTCAATCATAGTTTCAAACTGATCAAACATGAAAATCATTTTACCGGTTGTATGTTTTTTGATATATTCTTCAGGCATATCAATAATAGAACATCCCGTCAAAGACCAATCTCTTAGTTTATATATTTTTCCATCTATTTCCATCTTTACAGGGATTCTAAATCTAGCATTTTGGCGTGTTATTTCTGCTTCATGTACAATTTGTGGAGAAAATATTTCTTCAGTATTGTCGATGGGTCCTATCTTTTCAGCCATGCTTATTCCTTTCTAAATGATTATATTAAAAAATGACCATATTTCATCAAATGTGATATTTTGAACTAATATATTTACAACAATAATAAAAAATAAAAATTTTACTATCGTTAAAGTATCGCCGGCAGTTTTTCTATACCATTGAATAAATCTATCTTCTGTTTTAAGCTTTGTTTTCTGTCTTGTCCAAGACTGTTTATATAGATGATTCCAAATATATATTTTAACAAAAGAACCTACTATCTGATTGTAGTACAAAAAAAATGGCCAAGAGGGCAAAATTTCCTCTCTTGAAAGCCTATATGCGTATGTCATAAGGAGTCTGCTAAAAAGTACCCACCATATATATGCATAAAAGATTTCTATACCCCAGTTCAAAGAACCAAACAGTGCGATAAAAAGTCCATACGGAGCAGTCCACATTGTTACTCTTTGATCTATTAGCCCATACCACGGATACCAGTTAAATGTTTTCGGGGAAAGCTTAAGTGCTCTTGTATTTGTTCTGTATTGATTGCCAAACCATCTGTGCATCAACATGATTGAACCTTTAAAATAATTTTTATCGGGGATTTCTTCAACAGTATAAACAACTACATCAGGAATATAGAGCATATCCCATCCCTCTTTTACTACATCAAACCAGCTTGATTTATCGTCACCTGTTAAAAATTTAAACTTACCAAGTATAGGGTGGTTTATATGGTCATCTTGTACAGTTTCGATAAAATCTCTAGTCGCAACTATATTTGCTCTTATCATAGACATTCTTCCTGTGAGTGTTAAGACACGGTTAGAAAGAGCCATAGAACTCATAGATATATTACGCTGAGCAAAACGAAGTTTATACCATTGTCTGTATATATTATGAGGAAAGTCATCTCCAGCCAAGATAGCATCCTCATCAGTTGTAAGTGCCCCAAGATTATCATTTACACCAAAAAGTCTTGCACATTTTCTAATCAAATCCTCTCCAAGTATAGAATCTCCATCTATAACAGCAACAACACTTTTTTCCAAATTAACATTAGAAGCATTAGCCACAACTCTAAATCCTACAGAGAGACCATCCCTTTTTCCCGTACCTTTAATCCTTGATATTGTAAGACAAACACGAGAAGGTGGCTTATGCTCTAAAAAAATTTTCCTGATTAGCCTCTCTTCTGACATTTCAACAATGGAAGCAATAATCGTTACATTATACCCACATCTAATTGCTTCTTCAATTACAGCTCTATAAACTCTAATAGTAACATCTGTACCGATACGAAATGTAGTAAGAAGTAAAAAAATATGTTCAGGATCTACTTCTTCTTTGTGAGATTCTTCTATTTTTCTTATTTTTTTAAAAACAATTCTTTTATAGATTGTAGCTCGGATTATATTGATGAAAAACCAGCCATATCTCCATATTCCAACTAGCCCAAGTACAAATATAAGCTTTTTCTGATAAGGGTCAAAATAAATAGAGGGCAGGGAAAAACCCATTGCTGTCAGGACCAAGGTGTAGATGAGAAAAAACCAAAAATCTACCATGCTATCCCTGCGTAATTATCATGAGATATATCAGAACCAATACGCGTTAGGTCTATAAAAATTTTGTCTTTATATGCCAAAAAGTCAATATATTTAAATTTTTCATCACTATTTCCAATGATCAATATTTCACTATTTTTAATAACCTTATTCAAATCATTTTTTAATCTTGCATTTATATGGGAAAGTTCATTGTCAAGTAAATATTTATTGGCTCCTTTCTCTTTAGCAAGTGATATATTTTTGTCATATACATTAACTTCATATCCTTTTCCTATGAGGATTTCAGTAAGTTCTAAAACGGGAGATTCTCTCAAGTCATCTGTATTTGCTTTGAAACTAATACCTAAAATCCCTATTTTTCTTTTTTTAAGAGGCTTTATAAAACTATAAAAAATTCTCTCAACTTGATAGCGGTTGCTTGGCATTAAAGAATTTAAAAGTTGCACATTTTCATCCAATGATTTTGCTTTGTATGTTATAGCTTTTACATCCTTTGGAAGACATGATCCCCCAAAAGCAAACCCAGGTTTCAAATAATATGGTGAAATGTTAAGTTTTCTATCTGCACAGAAAATATCCATAACTTCGTGAGAGTCAATACCTAGTTTTTTGCATATCAAGCCGATCTCATTGGCAAATGTAACTTTTACTGCATGCCATGAATTATCTGCATATTTTATCATTTCTGCAATTTCAATATCAGTTTCAAAATAGGAAGCATTTAAAAAAGCATAAAGTTTTTTAAAAATAGATGCACTTTTTTTATCACTGGTTCCAACAACAGTTTTTGGAGGATTATAAAAATCATATATTGCAGAACTTTCTCGTAAAAATTCAGGGTTTGAAACATATCCAAAATCTATCCCCTCTTTTTTACCTGAAATTTTCTCTATGATGGGAATCACAATATTTTTACCGGTTCCGGGAAGAACTGTGCTTCTCATTGAAACTATATGAAAAGTATCTTTTTTTCTTAATTTTTCTCCTATTGCTTTTGCTGTTTCTTTTATATATCTTAAATCAATATCACCACTTGACTTTGAAGGAGTTCCAAC
>Ga0256829_1003373_pt1 | contig 11135 bp, 13 predicted proteins | sample 131447metaG_FD_185979 | JGI IMG/M metagenome (GOLD analysis project Ga0256829, IMG submission 185979) | Hydrothermal vent microbial communities from Lau Basin, Pacific Ocean - 131-447 | ecosystem: Environmental > Aquatic > Marine > Hydrothermal vents | place: Pacific Ocean: Lau Basin | collected... | reverse complement strand
GGCACTATCCGGCAAGTGATTGACCAAAGTTTTCACTTCCTGCATTGCATTGATCATAACGACTCCTTTGTATCCAAAAAGCAACTCAGCATCGCATCAATAGATACAACTTGCAATGATCTTCTCTCTGCTCATCACGCAACATGCCACTTGCTACTTTTCGCTATAACCTGGCACTCGTTACTCAGTCCTGCCTTTCGACCATCCAGTCGCCGAGTACCAGCACATCCATTTTGGTTCGCAGGAAACAGGCCAGCGCCTCTTCGGGCTTGCATACTACCGGTTCATTTTCATTGAATGATGTATTGAGCACCATCGGCACCCCGGTAATCTCATTAAAGGCCGAAATCAATCCGTGGTAACGGGGATTCGTCTCTTTATACACCGTCTGCAAACGGCCCGATCCATCGGCATGGGTCACAGCCGGAATCTCCGCCCGTTTCTCCTCACGAATCTGGAACACTTTCATCATAAACGGCACTTCAGCATCAATCTCGAACCAGTCGGATACCGCATCCCTGAGCACCGAAGGCGCAAATGGCCGGAACGATTCCCTGCGTTTGATCTTGATATTCAGAATGTCTTTCATATCCGATCTTCTCGGATCACCGATAATCGAACGATTGCCCAGCGCCCGAGGCCCCCATTCCATACGCCCCTGAAACCAACCAATCACCTTGCCTTCAGAAACAGCCTGCGCGGTTCTCCTGCACAATTCAGCTTCATCCTCAATGCGCTCCACCACGCACCCTTCCGCCTCTAACTTGTCACTTTCAACTTTCAACTTTTCACTCACATCAGCTTCGCTGAAGTGATTCCCCCAAAACGCATGGTTCATGACAAAATCACGCCCGGCTTCCGATTCCTGATGATGCACCACAAACGCCGCACCAATCGCACCACCGGCATCACCGGCCGCCGACTGAATATAGACCTTCTTAAACGGACTGCGCAGCGTCACCTTGCCATTGGCCACCGAATTCATGCCGCAACCACCGGCAATGCACAGGTTATCACATCCGTGTTTGGCATGCAGTTTATTTAGCAGATGAAAGAATGCCTCTTCATACATGGCCTGCACCGAATGAGCGATATCCATATGCTTCTGTGCCAGTTCATCGCCTTTCTGACGAATCGGCCCCAGCAGTTCAGCCAGCTTATCCGAAAACAATCGCCCCACCGATGGGCTGCCGTTTTCCCATTCGTAATCGATCTTTTCCTTGTGATAGATAAAGTAATCCATGTTCAGGCGATATGAACCATCATCCTGCAATAACACAATCTGACGCATCTCATCCATGTATGCCGATTTACCGTACGGTGCCAGCCCCATCACTTTGTATTCATCACCGTAATTGGGGAAACCGATAAACTGGGTCAGCGCCTGATAAAAAGTACCGAGCGAATGTGGAAAATAGACTTTATCATCCACCGAAATATCTGTACCCCGCCCGACTCCCCAGGCCGCAGACGCAAAATGACCAAAACCGTCCACAGAAACGACTGCCGCCTCATCATAGGGTGAGACATGGAAAGCAGAGGAAAGATGCGCCAAATGATGCTCCACATGCTTCACCTGCCCATTAAACGCCTGATCCGGGAATGCAGTTTGCAACTCCTGCTCAATCGAGCGCCGCTCGTTCTGGTTCTTCAGCCGATCCATGATCAACCCGAGCTCAGGCCGCTTCTTCAGCGTAAAGCCGATCTTCTTCATCAGATTGGCTTTCGGATCAGAATTTATCGCCACAAAATCCACATCGCCCAGACGGATACCCGCCTCTTCCAGACAATAGCGAATGGACTCAGACGGAAACCCCGCCCAATGCTTGATCCTGCGAAAGCGCTCTTCCTCTGCTGCCGCCACCAGCTTGCCATCCACAACAAGACAAGCCGATGAATCACCATGATAGGGATTCCAAGAATAACTGTCACAATAAGATCTCCAGTTTTATTTATACTTTTGAGGCAGATAGCCCTATGAGTCGTTTTATGCCCTGGCTGACCGGTAACCGGGCTTTCTGCTATTGTGCATGACTGCAAGAACGAAGATAACACTGCCCTTTACTCTGTAAATAACAGAAAAGGGAAATCTGGGAAGCAAATACCTGCGAAATTTTTTATGCAATAGCGGCCATGTTTCGGGGAACTCCGCCACGACCTGATACGCCGACTCCAGTTCGTTCAGAAAATCATCTCCCAAGCCTTCGGCTTGTTCCTGATACCACCTGTATGAAACGCCTATTTCACCCGCCACTTCAGGGTGAAACTTTAAGGTCAACACTTTCTACCCTTTAACGGCGTTCTTTATATCCGCCCAAGATACCGCATCAACCATACCTGATGCCAATTCATTATACCTGCACTCAGCCAATTCACCCCAAGCCCCATCAACCCCTGCATCCTGTCTGGATTCGAGCGAAGCAATCAGACAGTGAGCCACCAGAGCTTTATCATTAGAACTCAGTTCTTTTACATTTTCCATCACTTGACTAAAATTCATCATCTACACCTCTCTTTCCTGCAAGGATCAACCCACACTATAACCGTCTGATAGTTAAAAAGTAACCGCCAGCAGTTTGCTCAATACAGTCCGGCATTTGTTCTGCGAAAGCGCTCTTCCTCTGCTGCCGCCACCAGCTTGCCATCCACAACAAGACAAGCCGATGAATCCCCGTGGTATGCATTAATTCCAAGTATGACTGACACAATAATCCTCTCTGCTGTTCATCAATTTAAAACTACGCATCCAGGGCATCACGCGCCTCCTGGATGAAAATATAGTCCGCCATGCTTTCCAGATGTGAAATCCCGGCTTGTGCCGCCATAGTTCGCCATTGCGATACATCCCTGACCAAGTCTGACAATATCCTTACGGCCTGATCTCTACTTAATCCAAAAAAATCATGCATAGCCAGCGCTGTTGTGAAGCTGTCGGGATCTTCCCCGTTCAACCTTAATGCATGCGCCGATATGTAAGGACGTTGACTGATAGTGATATCAAAAGCCGGAGCAAGCTGCCAACCTTGTTGAAATAAAAAGCCATGGTTGCGCAAGTGATCATCCGTATTCGATAGCATGATATTCAATAACATCCGCTGATACAGTTCAGGCAAACACTCCGGCCCGATGTGATGAACGATTTCGAAGGCCAGGTCAACGTATGTACACGCATCACCATCTTTCAAGCCCATCAACGTCATCGCTGACATATAATGGATTCTTTGTTTTTCATTTCTGTCAAACCGTTCAATAAGCAGAGTGTGACTATGTTTATCGCCATGCAATGAACAGGCGGGTACTGCCATGCCGGCTTTCCGTGCCAGACTGAGACACACATATTCCCATCCCTCGATATCATCCTGGTCATAGATTTGAGGAACCTTGGCAATCCACTGCCTGTCGCCATCGATCACCACAATTTTAGCTCTTGCACCACCGAGTGATGCATTGCTGATCAGCTCGCTGTAATCGTGATCCTCACCTTTCATGATGGCTTCGGTCAGGCGAATAAATTTCGGCAATGATGATATCGGTGGAATCCTGTTTTCCTGTCCCTCGAATGTGTTGCCGCCATCCAGCGAGTATCGTAATGCACCCTGCCTCAATGTATCGGCAACGCCGAGAATACACGCCTGCTCGGATATCCGGGCCTTACCCATTTTGCGCCGAATCAGCTTTCTACCCCAACGATCAGGCGAGCTATCCGAAAAAATACCATGGATGCCTACAGCATGATGCTCTTTGATATGAACCGGCATATCAGGCGCAATCGCAAACCCGTCACTTATCCAGGCATCGCTATAGATGAATGTGGATGATTTCTCGCGTATGATTAGATCGCCGACATGACGAGCTTCCATAAACACATTCACAGACGTCATTTACGCACCCGTTTAGGCAATGATGCTGCTTCAATATCCTGAGAAATCGGATCAACAGAAAAATCCGCCAACATACCAATGCGCCCGGTAATGCCCAGCAAGGCAAGCACGCGAGCATAAATACCCATGGCCACAGAGGCTTTCCCTTGCTGAACGCTGGCCAGCGTGTTCTCGGATATAAAAGCGCGTTCAGCCAGTTCTTTCATCGTCAGTTTACGACGAATCCGCGCCTTGCGGATATCATCACCCAGCTTCTTCAGCTCCCGCTGAACAGAATACGGCACTGCATTTTGCCCTGTTGATCTCATATAACCTCAATGTGTCACTGTATAAATATACTTATAACGCAATATATTACTGTTTATATAAGACAAAACAACAAGAAATCGATTCAGATGGAAAACCCGACTCAATGTTTTCTCATTATCGAATTGAAGATGTTTTTTTCTCACTCATAGTGCGTCCAGCAGCGCAAGATATGAACAACACGTTTATCGATATCGACAGCATAAACCATGCGATGTATAATATTGATTCGACGGGAGTAATATCCCTTCAGGTTACCAACAAGACTTTCATATCTGGGAGGATTGGGAATGGAATTGATATTATTTCTGTTCTCTTTCAACTTTTCGCCATTCAACCCTATTTCACACCGATGACAGAATCGTGAGGTTTCTTTGAACAAATCGCTATTGGCATACCAATTGGCACCGGCAACAATAGAAAACTCGTAAGAAATCGTGCCACGCAAAGCCACTTCAATGCGTTCAATTGCATCGATCACCAGCAAGCGAAGTTCCCGATCAAATGTGTATAGGGTGAGTATGTCATCGAATGATGTGCCACTGCGAAATTGATGTTCAGTAGAGCCGGAATACTGAAAAAATCGAGCATAAATACTCAAGCGGTAATAGCTGATATAACGAAGGTAATGGACTGCTCGTTCTTTGTCCGGAACAGATAAACCACGCTCAATCAGCAGCTCAATTTGTTCTTCAATGGTTAAGGGCGGTTTGTTGTAGGCTTGTAAGTCAGACATAAAAAAACCCGCCAAAAATGCGCTTCAGAGAGAGGCGAGGCGGGTGTTGATGCCCCGTATTATAGTAAAGCATACTTAACGTTACAACTAAAAATCGTTCCATGCCCTAATCTCCTAAATCTCTAAACTTGCTACTGCCCCCTAATCCACCACTGAAAAGTCTGCCGGTGATGGAATGGCATCAATTCCTTGTGATCGAAATGTAGCCATGGCTCTCGGCTTTGGCTCCAGCGTCGCTCTACCTCCCCCGTCCGTGGGGTCGTCGGCATGCCCGAATCCTTTAAACGCCCCTTTTTCGCCCCAAAAAAGTATTCAGTGGTTAATCGCCCTTATCTCCCATTCTTCTCAAGTCCTCACAAAGCCGCACAGGCATATCGGATTTTTCATGCAATATCGCCATAATACCTATCGTACCATCGGACAGTTCGCGAAAAAACAGATAGTGATGTTCATATTTACTGAAATACGCTTTCAGCTTCAGGTCTGGAGGGATCACAAGCTTGGCGGGAAGATACCGCCAGAACTTCTTTTTTTCCGATAGCAATTGCAGGTGATCATGCAGGCCTTTGATATATTTCTCAGCCTGCTTTTCACCCCATGCCGCGCAACTATAACGCCATATTTCATCCTGTGCGTCATCAGCGGGCGGAAAAAACAGATAGGCGGACACCGCTACTTATTGCGGCGAATGACATCTTCCGCAGTTACCGCAACAAACGAACTCTCATCCGCCCTCAGAGCAGGCTCCAGCTCCCTTTTCAACCACTCCCATGATTCACTCTTGTTTTTTAAATCACGCCGAATCAGAGCGCGGATATACTCGCTCGCATTGTCATACAGACCATGCTCCCCCACCTGCTGTTGCAAGTGGGCTTGCAACGTCCCTTTAATTCTCACATTGATATTTGCTGCAGCCACTCCAGTCACCTCCTGTTTCACGTTCACTCAACAATAAACCATGTAAAGATAATATTCAATATATTTTACAGAGCATGCGTCAGGTTGATCAAGCCACTCACGTCTCTGCTGGAGGATGCAAAGAAATGCTACAATAATTGACCTGCCTGCTTATGCGCATGTAGTTGTATATACAACTACCGGGGTTGAGACCGGAAACATCTCACGTCTAGCATCTTTCATCTCACGCTTCTTCAAAACTACTGCACTTGCTCCTGCCCGAATCCATTAAACGCCCCTTTTTCGCCCCAAAAAGACCACTCTAAGCGCTTGTACGACCCTTTTTTAGGCTCATTCCTTTGGTTTCAGCACATTACCCTGGTCCGACCCATTCAATTCAACAACGAAGTGCACCACCTGTAGGATGGAGCACTATGGAAATGCAATATAATCAACTACAAGATATAGAAAGGTGTGAATTATCAGCCCTTTTAGCTCAAGGCCTGTCTTATCGAGATATTGGAAAAATACTAGGACGATCTCATACGACAATAGGTTCGTAGAAATAGTCTGGCTGATCGTCAAGCTTATAGCGCTCAAAAAGCAACACAGCTTGCTAAAGCCCGCAGTAGCAATGCAAATAGTTATGGGCGTTTGAGAACTCCGAATCTTCGCACTTATGTACGTCGTCATCTCAGAAAAGGGTGGTCTCCAGAACAAATAGCTGGTGTTCTTGCATTGGATGAATCAATGCCCTCAATTAGCCATGAGGCTATCTATCAATGGGTTTACTCTGATGCAACTGAGTTGGTTTCCTATCTTCGGCGTAAAAACCGTAAACGATTAAAGAAGGGATTCAGTCGGAAGCGGAAAAAACAGATGATACCTGCCTGGGTTAGCCTCTCTGAGCGATCAGAAGCCGCCAATCAACGCAAAGAAGAAGGTCACTGGGAAACTGATTTGATTGTCTCCAATGCCAGCAAAGCGGCTTTGAATGTAACTGTTGAGCGCATAAGTCGGAAAGTATGTATCTCCATAGTCCCCAACAGAAGATCTAAAGAATCATTTCAAGCAATTGTTTCACGATTGAAACGTCTGCCCGCCCATATGCTAAGATCCATTACTTATGATAACGGTTCGGAAAACATGCAACACCAGCGCGTCAATCTAGCACTTGGAACCCAATCCTTCTTCTGTGCCCCATATCATAGCTGGGAAAAAGGAGCCGTAGAAAATACCAACGGCTTGATTCGTGAATATGTACCGAAAGGCTCCGATATCTCTTTATTGACGATAAAACAGGTTGAAAAGATAGAAAGAAAGTTGAACAATCGCCCCAGAAAATGCTTGGGATTCAAAACCCCAGATCAAGTTTTCAAACAACTAAAAAGTGGTGCACTTCATGGTTGAATTCGCCCCCGACCGACCGCCGACCGACCGCCTTTCGTCGATCAATCCATGGGCAATAAAACGGGGTTCGCCATAATCAAAACGGTCATCTTCGATCACTTTCGCTCCCGACCACTCAAAATAGGCGGAAAGCGAAAAATCAACACCATGACATTATTTCCACCTTCTGACTTCTCACGCCTTTCACCTCCTGCCTGCAACTCAGCACTCTGTCCTCAGCCCTGCTTTTTCCTCTCACTTCTGCCTTGGCTTCTGAAATGCTATATTAATAGACCCTAAGCCATTTGCTCCCTTTGACTCCGGGATGGTGTTCGGTGCCGCTTAGAACAATCAATAGATTGAAACGGATTACCCCTGTAAACCAATCTAGTTGGTGCCCATCACCGCCACAACAAGCAAGATAATGGACAGACTAAGCATCAACGGGCGATTTCGCCTTGGCTGACGCCGGATAATGATTTTCATGGCCAGCAGAAAAGGCAGCGACTCCAGACAGGCAATGGTTAACCTGTGCCGACTATCTTCAGCCAGGTATGCAGCATCCATGAACAGGCTCGGCAGCAACCAGGAGATAAAAATCACCAACACTTCAAATCCCGAAGTCAAAAACACCCGCCGATTACGTTTGAATACCAGTTTCACGCTCACCCAAACAGCAATGATCGTTGCGAACGAAGCCATATAAAGGTGCACCAACTCATTCCCATAATAGGAGAATATGGCCAGCAGCAGGAATACGCACCAGTAAATCAATCCGTGCACCACGCCCAGCCGGTCTTCCGATGAACGAATCGGATAGAGCGCCAGTAAGCCGCCGACACTGAGCATCAGCAGCCACTCAATCTTCACGGGCAAGACATCCAGCAGGAATACGGGCACTAGCAGGAGCAGTGGAATACACCAGGTTACCCATGTAGTGCTGCGCCCGGACCATGCTGTTATCATCTGAAATATCGGAGCATGATCCGAAACAGCGGCAGCACCCGAAATATCCTGCCAGCGATAGCCAGCACGGTTGAATCCAATCACCGTACCATAAATCAGCAATGCCATAGCGAGTCCGGCGGAAAACTGCACCCACTCCGGCTGAAACCGTACGAGCACGGCGACAAAACCGAACAGGCCCATGGCGACGTAAAGTATTGAGACGACAGCGCCGTGCGGCACGCCAATATGCAACAGACGATGATGCAGATGCGTCTTGTCCGGAGAAAACGGGCTATAACCCAGCAATACCCTGCGCGTCATCACCAGCAATGTATCGAGAATGGGTAACGCCAGCACCAGCGCCATGCTGACCGGTGCAACCGGATGTTCAGGCTTGGCTGCCGCCAGCATAACCGCTGCAGTCGAGAGCAGATAACCGATTAGCAGGCTACCGGTATCCCCCATAAACACTTTGGCCGGGTGGACGTTATAATAGAGGAATCCCAGCAAGCTACCGAACAGTGCCACAATCACCGTCAAACAGGCCCATTGCTGGCTCACATAGGCAAAGAACCCCAGAAACAGGCATGCAATAGCGCTCAGGCCGCCGGCCAGGCCATCGAGCCCATCGGACAGATTCAGGGCGTTGACCACCCCGACAATGCCGATGACGGTCAGCAGCGGCGCAAAACTTCCGGTCAGAATCGGGCCTGTTCCAATCAGATCCCCCAGCGACTGCAGTGAAGCGCCGCTCCACCAGACAAATACGCTGGCCGCCAGAATTTCTCCGACAAATTTTTGCCACGGAGGAATATGCCTCAGATCATCATACACCCCGGTAGTAATCATGATCAAGGTGCCGAGCATCATGGCCTGGATATGCCTATCGGAAAAATCAAAACTCAGGATTGTAACACAAACGCCCAATGCGATTGCAATGCCTCCAGATCTCGGCATCGTTTTTGTATGCACCTTTCGGACATCCGGTTGATCCACCATACCTGCCAGATTGCCCAGCCTGGTTATCAGCGGCATCGCCAGCAAAGTCACCATCAGTGCTGTCATCATCATTAAACCATATCCAACCACAGACCTGCCTCTCCCTTGCACTGTTTCGGTGCAGCCGCAGTATAGTCTACTTTATTCCGACTAGCTAATTTAGATACCAGCAGCGCCAGCAAGCCTTTATCTGTTTTGTTTTTCTCTGCGTGCCTTGCAGATCATATTGCCCAGCGAACGATTGCTGGCCCCACCCAGGCGCATCTTTACCAGCACATGAGGGATATAGGCACAGTCGCCATCTCTCCCATGAGTCCCTTAAAATACCTTTTTCACCATCAGAAAAGTACATCTAAGCCTGAATACACCACAAAATATCGGCATTCCCGCTTATCTTTCAAACATTTAACTTGGTCCGACCCCGAACGAAAGTTCCCGAACGAAAGACTGTCCCCGTTTTTCAGATTGCGGCTCGGCGGCTGGAATGACGCGAAAATCAAGCGGGCTTCCCCCTTCATTCCTGATTCTTAAAGGGATTTACGATAGTTAATACATTTTCTATCACTAAACCATTTTGCATATCTTCACTATATAAAATAGTACATTTATTTTCTATAGCAGTAGCAATTATAAGTGAGTCATAAAACTGTAGTTTATATTTATCTTTTATTTTCAATGCTTTTATCTGAGTTGTAAGCGTAAAATTTACAATATCAATATAGTTATCAATCTCTAATATTGTATTTTCTATCTCTATTGATGTAAGCATGAACTTTTTGAACAAAACATTAGATAACTCATTTATAACCTGAGTTGAGATTAGAGAGTCTTCACTATATTTGTCTATCAAATCTAACGCTTTTTTTCGCTTGTTTTTTTCATCCACTGAATAGCAATAGATTAGTATATTTGTATCTAAAAATACTTTATCTTGCATTTGCTTCTTCTCTATCAAATTTAAAATCTTTTGTATGTAACCCAATAGAGTTAAATATTAGTTTCCTTGTCTCTTTTGAAGTTGTTGCATCATCTATAATTTTAACTTCGTTTACAGGTAGGTTATTTAAAAAGCAAATAACCTTATCAAATACACCGTCTTGTATTTCTACTCTTATACTATGCATAAATATCGCCTCATCTTTTTCAAATTATATCTAAATATATGGTAACTATTCAGCACCCCATATTTGCGCAAAATGCAGGATTTAAAAAGCTCGCCATACTGGTCTTGATCCAGTATCCACCTACATCGGGATGATAGAGGATTTCGGTGACAGTTTACTAAATACACCAAATTTCACAAGCCCCCTGGATTCCAGCTCGGCGACTGGAATGACGCGACCTCGTCATGCCGGACTTGATCCAGCATCCACCAACTCACCCGCAATCAAGCCCACTGGATTCTGGCACGGCAGCCAGAATGACGATCATCTTTTTCCGTGTGGTCCGTGTATTCCGTGGTTGCCGCCTTTTATCCTGAAGACTATAAGGTAAAGACCCCAGAGATTCCATCTCACATCTCAATTTTCATTTCATCCTTCATACTTCTCAGCCCTGCTTCTCCCCCGTCTCACATCCAACGTCCGTCATCTCACTGCTTTTTACAAACTGCGGCAGCTTGCTCAGGTTTTTCCACGCCAGCGCCCACAGGCCGCCGACACCGTTATTTTTCAGAGCCCGATAGTCTTCCCTGGACTTGCGGATCATATTGCCCAGCGAGCGATTGCTGGCACCGCCCAGGCGCATGTTCACCAGCACGGAAGGGATGTAGGCACAACGAACCCCGGCGCGCGCCAGAAAACGCAGCATGCAGTCGTAATCGGCGGCAATATGGAATGAGGTATCAAAACCACCGTGTTGCTCATAAACAGACCGGCGCACATAGAATGTCGGATGCGGCGGCATCCAGCCATATTTCAGCTTGTCCATCGAATAATCACCGGACTGCCAGAAGCAAACCACCTTGTCCGGCTCAGTCT
>Ga0256829_1003372_pt1 | contig 11137 bp, 11 predicted proteins | sample 131447metaG_FD_185979 | JGI IMG/M metagenome (GOLD analysis project Ga0256829, IMG submission 185979) | Hydrothermal vent microbial communities from Lau Basin, Pacific Ocean - 131-447 | ecosystem: Environmental > Aquatic > Marine > Hydrothermal vents | place: Pacific Ocean: Lau Basin | collected... | reverse complement strand
TGGCAAGCCCACAACCCCCTTTATGAGCTTTGGCGACCGGATTGAAATTGATATGCTGGATAAAGACGGTAAAACTATCTTTGGCCGGATTGACCAAGTGGTAAAACATTACACACCATAGGGAATAATGATGGAATTATACGGATATTTCAGATCCTCTGCCGCCTACCGTGTCCGCGCGGCACTGAATATAAAGGGGCTGACTTACGAAACTGTTCCGGTGTCACTGCTGGCCGGGGATAACCGGAAAGCGGCCTATCTTGAGAAAAACCCTCAGGGATTTGTGCCTTGTCTGACGGACGGCGAAGTCACCATGGGCCAGTCGCTGGCGATGCTGGAATATCTCGAAGAAAAATACCCCGAGCCTGCCCTGCTGCCGACGGACCCCGCAGGACGGGCGCGGGCGCGGCAGATTTCCGGGATTATTGCCTGCGATATTCATCCGCTGGACAATCTGCGGGTGCTGAAATATATCACCGGTACCCTTGAGGTCAGTCAGGTGCAGAAAACGGCCTGGTATCATCACTGGATTATATCAGGATTTACGGCGATTGAGGCCATTCTTGGCGATGGCAGAAGCGGGGAATTCTGCCATGGTGACAGCGTAACATTTGCCGACCTCTGTCTGGTGCCGCAGGTCTATAATGCCCGGCGCTTTGACTGCCCGCTTGAGGATTTCCCGGCCATCACGCGGATTGTTGAAAACTGCAACCGGCTCGACGCCTTCATTCAGGCGATGCCGGAGAATCAGCCGGATAACAAGAAGGCCGCGACATGAAAAACCTGTTTGATATTTCCGGCAAGATTGCAGTCGTCACCGGTGGCTCGCGTGGTATCGGGGCGATGATCGCCCGTGGCTTTGTCGAAAATGGCTGCAAAACCTATATCTGTTCGCGCTCGGGCGGGCAGGAGGGCGCAGGGGCCATTGCCCTCAAGGCGGATTTATCCAGCCTTGCCGGGATTGAGGCATTTGTGGCGGAGATTGCCAGCCGGGAGGAAAAGATTGATATTCTGGTCAATAATGCCGGGGCGGTATGGGCGGCGCCAATAGATGATTTCCCCGAAAGCGGCTGGGACAAGGTAATGAATATCAACCTGAAAAGCCCGTTTTTCCTCACCCGGAAGTTTCTGCCCCTGCTGCGCAACTCCGGCGGTCTTGCGCGGATTATCAATATCGCCTCGGTTGACGGCCAGTCGGTGCCGCAGTTCGAGACCTACAGCTATTCCGCCAGCAAGGCGGCGGTCATTCATATGACAAAGGTTCTGGCAAAACGGCTGGCGCGGGAGCAAATTACCGTCAATGCCATCGCCCCCGGTCCCTTCCCGAGTGCCATGACCCGGGAAATGCTCTCCCAACATCAGCAGAAGGTAATTGATCAGGTGCCACTTGGCCGCATTGGCGAACCGGGGGATATGGCCGGTGCGGCGATCTATCTGTCGAGCCGTGCGGCAAGCTATGTCACCGGCATCACCCTCACTGTCGATGGTGGCTGGGTCAGCACATTATAGGTCTGAAATCCCTTGCCCGGATGTTTCTTTATGGTTGCTGGTCATTATGCTTGCAGAAGCCGGTGGCCGGTGTTAATTTCCCTTCCGGAATTAAATATCGAAATTTGTCCCGGGGGACAAGAGCAGGGAAGACCGGATAGAAAATGTCTGTAGATCGAAAAACCGTCGCGAAAATCGCGGATTTGGCCCGTATTGCGGTCGGGCAGGATGAACTTGACCCGCTGGCCGGGGAATTGAATAATATCCTGAGCTGGATTGAACAATTGTCAGAGGTCAATACCGATGATGTTGCCCCGATGACCAGCGTGGTCGAGGTTGACCTGCCGTGGCGTGCCGACAAGGTGACTGACGGGGGCTACCGGGATGATATCCTTGCCAATGCCCCGGCTGCCGATCACGGCTTTTTCACCGTGCCAAAAGTTATTGAGCAGGACGGAATATGACAAAATTAACCGATCTGACCATGGCCGCTGCCCGCGACGGGCTGGCCAAAGGGGATTTTACCTCGGTCGAGCTGACCAAAGACTATCTGACGGCCATGGAACAGGGCAGGGAGCTGAACAGTTTTATTGTCGAAACCGGCGATATTGCACTTGATATGGCCGCCAGCGCCGATGAGATGATCCGGGCCGGCAAGGCCACCGCCATGACCGGCATCCCGGTCGCGGTCAAGGACCTGTTCTGCACCAAAAATATCCATAGCTGTTCCGCCAGTCATATCCTGAACGGCTTTAAACCGAGGTATGAATCGACCGTGACCGCCAACCTGTGGCAGGACGGGGCGGTGATGCTCGGCAAGACCAATATGGATGAATTTGCCATGGGATCATCCAACGAGACCAGCTATTACGGGCCGGTGAAAAACCCGTGGCGCGCAACTGCGGCTGATGGCAGGGCAGAGACAAAAGATTATGTGCCGGGTGGTTCTTCCGGCGGGTCTGTTACTGCGGTGGCGGCGGGGCTGGCAGCGGCGGCAACCGGCACCGATACCGGCGGGTCCATTCGCCAGCCTGCCGCCTTTACCGGGCTTGTCGGCCTGAAACCGACTTATGGCCGCTGTTCGCGCTGGGGCATGATTGCCTTCGCCTCGTCACTGGACCAGGCCGGACCGATCACGAAAACGGTCCGCGATGCGGCAATTATGATGGAAAGCATGGCAGGCTATGATGCCAAAGACAGCACGTCTGTGGACCGCACGGTGCCCAATTACGAACATGCCCTGACCGGGGATATTCGCGGCATGAAGATCGGCATTCCCCGGGAATATCGTGTGGATAACATGCCGGAAGAGATTGAAAAATTATGGCAGCAGGGAATCGACTGGATGAAGGCGGCTGGAGCCGAGATTATTGATATCAGCCTGCCTCACACAAAATATGCCCTGCCGACCTATTATATTGTTGCCCCGGCAGAGGCCTCCTCAAATCTTGCACGTTATGACGGGGTGAAATATGGTCTCAGGGTCGAAGGGGACAGTCTGGACGGCATGTATAAAAATACCCGGGCTGAGGGTTTCGGCCATGAGGTCAAACGGCGCATTCTGATCGGCACCTATGTGTTGTCGGCGGGCTATTATGACGCCTATTACCTCAAGGCCCAGAAGATTCGCACCCTGATCGCCCGGGATTTTAGCAAAGCCTACGAACAGGTGGATGTTATCCTGACCCCGACGGCGCCGAGTGCCGCCTTTGCCATGGGCGAGAAAAGTGATGATCCAATTGCCATGTATCTGAATGATGTCTTTACGGTACCGGCCTCTCTTGCGGGACTGCCGGCAATTTCCATTCCGGCGGGACTGAGCAGGGATATGATGCCGCTCGGGCTGCAGCTTGTTGGCCGGGCGTTTGACGAGGAAACCATGCTCAGGGCGGCCCATGTACTGGAACATGCGGCGGAATTTACCGCCAAACCCGCAATCTGGTGGGGAGAGAAATAATGGCTGAATATCTACAGGGCGCCACCGGCGAATGGGAAATTGTGATCGGACTTGAAATCCATGCCCAGGTTATGTCCGAGGCCAAGCTGTTTTCCGGCGCCTCGACCGCCTTCGGGGCCGAACCAAATACCCAGGTAAGCTTTGTCTGCTGTGCCATGCCCGGTATGCTGCCGGTTATTAACGAGGAATGTATCCGTCAGGCGGTCCGTACCGGTCTTGCCATGGGCTGTCAGATCAATCTGCGCTCGGTGTTTGATCGCAAGAATTATTTCTATGCCGATCTGCCCCAGGGCTATCAGATTTCCCAGTTCAAAGACCCGATTGTCGGTGAGGGCGAGGTGGTGATCGACCTGCCGGACGGGACCAGCAGAACCATTGGCGTTGAACGGTTGCATCTTGAACAGGATGCCGGCAAGTCAATGCATGACCAGCATCCGAATCAGACCTATATTGACCTCAACCGGTCCGGGGTCGCGCTGATGGAGATCGTCTCGATGCCGGACATGCGCAGTGCCGCAGAGGCCGGCGCCTATTTCCGCAAAATCCGCTCACTGGTCCGCTATGCCGGGACCTGTGACGGCAATATGGAACAGGGGTCGATGCGGGCCGATGTCAATGTTTCTGTCCGACGTCCGGGGGATGAATTCGGCACCAGAACCGAAACCAAGAATATCAATTCCATCCGCTATATGATGCAGGTCATCGACTATGAAGCGCGGCGTCAGATCGATATTCTGGAAGATGGCGGCAGCATTCATCAGGAAACCCGCCAGTTTGATCCGGCAAGCGGCACGACCAGCGGCCTGCGGTCCAAGGAAGAGGCTCATGACTACCGCTATTTCCCCGACCCGGACCTGTTGCCGCTCGAATTCAGTCAGGCATTTGTTGATGAGCTGGCGAAAAGCCTGCCCGAACTGCCGGATGCCAAGAAAGCCCGGCTGATTTCCGATCTGGGTATTTCCGATTATAACGCGGCGGTACTGGTGGCGGAAAAGGAAAATGCCGATTATTTTGAGGATTTGCTGGAAAAGCTGATGACCAAAACCGGCAAGGATGCGGCGGCACTTGCCACCCAGGCGGCCAACTGGGTCATTGTTGACCTGTTCGGGGCGCTGAAGAAATTCAGCAAATCCATTGTGGACAGCCCGGTATCCACCAGGGACGGGGCAGAATTGCTGGCGTTGCAGATTGACGGCACAATCTCGGGCCGTATTGCCAAGGATGTGTTCGAGCTGATGCTGGAAAGCGGCAAAAATCCGGAGCAGATTGTTGAGGAAAAAGGCCTGAAACAGATGTCTGACAGCGGTGAGCTTGAGACGATTATTGACGCGGTTCTGGCTGATAATCAGGACAAGGTAGAGCAATATCACGCTGGCAAGGACAAGCTGTTCGGCTTCTTCGTCGGGCAGGTGATGAAGAAAACCCGGGGCAAAGCCAATCCGCAAATGGTAAATCAGCTCCTTCGTCCGAAACTTGACCGGTAATTTTCATGGATTTGCCATAATTTATTCTATAATGTCCTTCTCAAGGGGAAGTGGGTAGCTGCGTCTTTTCCTGTCAACATAACCACAAAGGAAAAAATAATGCCATATCGCAAAATTAAAAACAGTCTGTTGCTTGCCTCGGTCGCCGCCTTTGCCACCTTCGGGCTTTCCGCCTGCGGGGATGACAAGAAGTCGGAGGCTCCGGCACCAAAGGCCGCCCCGGCAGGGGAAGCCACAAGTGAGGCCCCAGCGGCAATAGATAATGCCCGGGAAGCAGTTACCGAAAAGGCCAATGAGGTCATTGACAACGTCAAGAAAAAAGTAGCTGTAACTGCGGACGAAGCCAGGGCAAAGGCAACAGACGCGGCGGCAAAAGCCAAACAGGATGCCATGGACAAGGCCCGGCAGAAAGCGGCAGATGAATTGAAGAAACGATTACCTCAATAGCCGCTGGCAAATAATTAACATATAAAGGCAGGCCCTGTTAAGGTCTGCTTTTTCTTTATATTATATTGTGTATAATCAATACGTTAGAGTATTTTATCCGGCATTAACCTTATATTTACCAGACCTGGGGCACCCTGTTAACCATAGGGACGCCACAAGGCCATATTGATGGCGGTGGCGTAAAATGATAAAAGGGAATCCGGAGCAGATATAATGGGACAGATTGATCATTCATATGTAGCAAAGCGTATCAAACAGGCGGAACTCGGCACCAAGGAGGCCTTCTATGACCTCGGGCTGCTTTATTCCATCGGCCAGGGGGTGGCCCAGAATTTTATTGAAGCCCATAAATGGTTTAATCTTGCAGCCATCAACGGCATGAAAAGCGCCCAGATTGACCGGGCAGAGATTGCAGAGGATATGTCAAATGGTGACATTTCCATAGCACAGCGCATGGCCCGGGAATGGCTGGCAACCCATTAAGGATCATTCATTTTTATCTTCATGAAAGCATTATCGGCCTTTTGCGCCATTTCTTGATTTTAATAGAGAAACTCTTTGACATCCTTGATTTCCCTCATTAAAAACGGCGGCGGAGAGGTGGCTGAGTGGTCGAAAGCGCTCCCCTGCTAAGGGAGTATACTGGCAACGGTATCGAGGGTTCGAATCCCTTCCTCTCCGCCATTCTATATATATAACTAATTGAATTATATAGTTATTATTAGATAATATTTTTCCTCACCTGATTACCCGTCTAATCCCGTTGGTTGGGGTCGGATATTTTCGGGTGCAGTATATTACTCTGACCCTCCCCAAGCGATATAATCCCTGTTATTGATCTCACCCCCGATAATATAGCCTGACAGACGCATAGTGATTTGAGAGCGAGCAGTTATTATATTTACGCACTCTGGTGATATTATATGCACTCCCGAAATTATATGATGATTCCAATGTTAATATTACACATAAAGGAAGCTGATTTGCAGGGATTGAAGGGAAAGGTTGCCATTGTTACGGGAGGAGCAACAAGTATCGGCGCCGCCGTAGTTGAGGCATTGGCCGCATCGGGAACAAATGTTGCCATTGCCGATATAGCCGTAAGTTCAGGGGAGAAGCTGGCAAAAAATCTGGGGGACGGGGTCTTGTTCCTGAAAACTGATATATCCTTTGATCATGACATTGAAAGATGTATTGCAGAAACCATCCGGAAATTTGGCCGCCTGGATTTTGTGGTTAATGCCGCCTGTACCTATCTGGATAACGGGATGAATTCCACCCGTGAGGAATTCCTTCAGTCCGTAAATATCAATGTTGCGGGCGGGTTTATTCTCACGCAAAAGGCGTGGCCGCACCTGAAGAAAACAAAAGGTGCCGTGGTAAATTTCAGCAGCATAGGGGCAAAAGTCGCCCAACCGGGACGATGCCTCTATCCCATGAGCAAAGGCGCAGTTCATCAGTTGAGCCGGAACGAGGCTCTCCTGCTTGCCAATGATGGTATTCGTGTCAATACAGTATCCCCCGGCTGGACATGGTGTACGGTTCTTGATGATATTTCGGGGGGAGACAAGGCAAAAACAGACCATGTTGCCCGCCCCTTCCATATATTGGGCAGAGTTGGCAAACAGCAGGAAATAGCGGATGCTGTATTATTTCTATGCTCAGACCATGCCAGTTTTATTACAGGAGCCGATATACCCGTTGATGGCGGCTATATGGCGCTTGGACCGGAACAACAGAATGATGCGTTGGCAAAACTGGCCGATGAAAGATGATAGATATGCCTCTGGACCGACGAAAATTTCTTCAAAAATCAGGGATGATAGTCTCTGTTGGCATGGCCTCTGCTGCCGGGTTCTTCAGACCTGCCGAGGCAGCCCGCCTAAATATGCCCTTGCAGATTTTATCTGCGGAAGAATCAAACATCCTTGGCAGCTTTGGCGAGGTCATTGTCCCGGGGTCCGGCAAAGCGGGTATGGTTCATTTTATTGACAATCAACTGACGCAAGCCCCTGATGACTGCATGCTCTTATTAAAATATTTTCAGATCCGCCCGCCTTATATTGATTTCTACCGTTCCGGCTGCATCGCCCTGACCAAATATTGCCAGACCCGTTATGGAAGGGCATTTGAAAGCCTGTCAAACACTGAAAAGGATGAGGTGATCAAAGCTCTGGTCAATGGTGCGCCCGACGGGTGGCAGGGACCGCCGGCTTTTCTGTTTTATATGTTTGTGCGCAGTGATGCCGTGGACGTGGTTTATGGCACACCGGAAGGATTTGAAAAACTGAATATGCCCTACATGGCCCATATTCTGCCGCCGGAGGGCTGGTCACATGGGTGAGCATGACAAGGTTGATGCCGTTATTGTCGGGTCGGGGGCTGCGGGCAGCGTCTATGCGGCAATCCTGGCCGAAGGGGGCAAAGATGTACTGGTGCTTGAGAAAGGTCCGGCCAGAAAGCTGACTGATTTATACAGTTCTCAAATATGGGCCAGAAGGTTAAAATGGGGCACGCCCCATGTAGTCGAAAAAGGCAGGAACAGTATCTGGTTTAATTTTAATGCCGGTCAGGGATTTGGCGGTGCCGCCATGCATCATTACGGCGTCTGGCCGCGTTATCATCCCGAAGATTTCAGGGAAAAAACATTATATGGCAAAGGTCTGGACTGGCCTTTCAGCTATGATGTCCTGCGGCCCTTTTATGATAAGGTCCAACGTGATGTGGGCATATCAGGGGATGCCAGACAGGAGAAATGGCGTCCGGCGGGAGAGGCTTACCCCTTGCCCCCCGTCCGCGTTACGGAGCACGGCAAAACCATTGCAAAGGGGTTTGAGGCCATGGGGATGCAGACTTCCCCCATTCCCATTGCCGTCCTCTCGGAACCCTATAAGGGCAGAGAAGCCTGTATCTGGGATGGCTGGTGCGATGCGGGCTGTCCAACCGGTGCTTTGGCAAACCCTCTGGTCACCTATCTTCCACGGGCCACAGACCGGGGGGCAAAAATGCGGGCAGGTTGTCGGGTGACAAGGGTATTGACCGATCCTGCCGGGAAAAAAGCGACCGGTGTTGAATATTATGATGACAAGGGCAAAAGACATTTTCAACCGGCGGATATGGTGATTCTGGCGGCTTTTGCCGTTGAGAATCCGAGAATTTTGCTGAATTCGGCAACAGACAAACATCCGAACGGGTTGGCCAACTCAAGTGGTCTGGTCGGGAAATATCTCATGTCGCACCCGGCTGTATCTGTATATGGCCTGTTTGACCATGATATGGAAAATTATATCGGGGCGACAGGCGGACAGCTCTTTAATCAGGATCATTTTGGCAAGAATAATACGCCCGGTGCTTTTGGCAGCCGCCAATGGGAAATCGGTCTGGCCCTGAAACCAAATGATTTACTGGGCATTGCCATGAGCCGTCCTGAAATATATGGCAGGGAACTTGATAAATTCATGAAGCAGGGGGTCAGGGGCATGGGCAGCATGGTCGGTGTATGTGAAGAATTGCCTGAAATGGAAAACAGGGTTGAGCTGTCATCACAAAAAGATAAATATGGCTTCCCCCTCGCCAGGGTTATTCATTCCACCGGTCAGGATGGTAACGCCCTGCTGCAACAGAGCATGAAAGAAGGCGTGGCAATTTTTAAAGCGGCGGGCGCAAGGGAATCCTGGCACGGGCCACAGGGCGGCCAGCATTTAATGGGCGGGGCAATTATGGGAGAGACAGCAGAGCTTTCCGTAACGGATGAAAATTCCCGGACCCATGATATGCCGAATCTTGTGATTGGCGGACCCAGCGTATTTCCAACCAGCTCATGCGTAAATTCTACATTTACCATTCACGCGGTTGCCATGAAGTCAGCTGAACATATTCTGAAAAACTGGTCTGAATATAGCTGAACTGGATTTGAGGCGGAAAATTTGGTATGCATATTGTGTATTGAAAAGGTTTTAACAATGAAAAATAACCTGAAGCAGAAAAATGAGGGGATATTTACATCCAGTGATCTGGATGAGTCACGTTTTTATTTAAGTCATTTATTCAAACCACATGAATTGAATATATTGGGTAAAGAGCAGCTTCTGGATGTCAAGGTTGCCAATACCGACTTTGACAAACTTTCTTTTATTAATATGCGTCACGGGGCAAATGTTGAAATATATCCGGGAAAACTGGAAAATTTTTTCCTGTTGCAGGTGCCGGTAAGCGGCACGGGGGAAGTGCGTATCGACAGCACCAAAATTGATTGTTCCCCCGAAGTTGCCTATATGATGTCCCCGACATTTGATGTAGAGATGAAGTTCCTCAAAAATTGCGAACATGTTATTTTGAAAATTGAAAGAAATAATCTGGAAAGTTTTCTTGAACGTCAATTGCAACGAACCTTGAATGTTCCCCTGGAATTCCAGCCGGCTGTCTATATCAGGGAGGGGAAGAACCAGGAATTAATGAGCATGATCACCTATATCAGCCAGCAGCTCAGCAGTCCGCAGTCAACCCTGCATCACTCCATGATACGTGATCAGGTAACATCTTTACTGATGAGTACATTGCTGATCAGTCTTGATCATAATTATCACACCGAACTCACTCAGGAAGTATCGGCTCCAAAGCCTTTTTACGTTAAAAAGGCCCAGGAATATATCCATGACCATGCCATGGACCCCATCACCCCGGAAGATATTGCACAAGCCGCCTGTATCAGTCTCCGGTCTGTTTTCGCGGGTTTCAAGACATATTTAAATACCACGCCGATGGCCTACCTGAAGGATATCAGACTGCAACTGGTCCATAATGACCTTAAAAGCCGTGATCCTTCGGAAACATCTGTTACCGATCTTGCCCTGAAATATGGTTTTACCCATTTCGGGAATTTTGCGGCGGGGTATCGGGAAAGATTTGGCGAACTGCCCAACGAAACCCTTAAGAAAATAACGATTTTTTCCTGAATATTTTACACTTGAATTATATATATGCACACAAAGGACGCCAGCTGCATTGGATGGATAGATAGCTTTATAAATTTTCCTTACCCTGATAATGATGAAACAAAAATCAGGGAGGAATAAATGATTTTAAAGAAAATATTGAATGTGGGTCTCATGGCAAGCGCCGTGGCGGGCACCGGGCCTTTTTCCCAAACTGTCCTGGCAGGTGAGAAAGCGCAGGGAGTTTCTCTTGAGGAAATAATAGTTACGGCCCGCAAAAGGTCTGAAAATCTTCAGGAAACCCCTATTTCCATAACCGCCTTTTCTGCCGGGGGCCTCGAAGCCCGTCAGATAGATAATATATCCCAGATCGCAGAATTCACCCCGAATTTGACCTTTGACACATCTTCTGCAATCTCCGGTTCGAAATCATCCGCCTCCATTTATATTCGCGGAGTGGGGCAAAATGATTTTGCCCTCAGCACGGACCCCGGTGTAGGACTCTATCTTGACGGCGTTTATATCTCCCGCTCCATAGGCTCCGTCCTTGATGTGGTTGATGTAAGCTCTGTCGAGGTTTTGCGCGGGCCGCAGGGAACCCTGTTTGGCCGCAATACAATCGGCGGGGCGATTATTGTCACCACCAAAAAACCCACAGAGGAGCTGGGCGGATCAGCCAGCATTACTGCCGGGCGGTTCAATCGCTGGTTCGTCAAGGGCAATATCAATATTCCCATAAGCGATACCTTGTTGTCTTCCTTCTCGGTTGCGCGCTTTAGCCGTGAGGGCTATATCGACCGGCCCAATCTCGGCGACAAGACGGGCGA
>Ga0256829_1003371_pt1 | contig 11138 bp, 7 predicted proteins | sample 131447metaG_FD_185979 | JGI IMG/M metagenome (GOLD analysis project Ga0256829, IMG submission 185979) | Hydrothermal vent microbial communities from Lau Basin, Pacific Ocean - 131-447 | ecosystem: Environmental > Aquatic > Marine > Hydrothermal vents | place: Pacific Ocean: Lau Basin | collected... | reverse complement strand
CCACTTATGTAGCTACAGTGTAAGTTTAAGATACCAACAAGAGGCTTTAAAGATTCAAAAAAAGCTCAAAAATGAACAACAAATTGCAGATATTTACCAAATGATTGGTGCAATACATTCAGAATTAAACAATACTAAATCAGCTCTTCAATATTATAACAATGCTTTAGAAAGATACAATATGCTTGGCGATAAAAAAAATATAGCAGTTTCTTTCGCAAATATTGGTGTTGTATATAATAACATTGGAGAATTGCATACAGCACTAAGTTATTACAAAAAATCAGTAAAAATGGAAGAAAAGCAACAAAATAAACTAGGGATAGCTATTTCACTTGGCAACATTGCTGGAATATATCAAAGATTAGGGGATTTTCAAACTTCTCTAAAATATTATAATGACTCACTAACTATGAAAAAAGAGATTAATAATAAAAGTTATATTTCAAGTACGCTAATAGATATTGGGTTTGTTTATTTAGAACTAAAAGAGTTTGATATTGCTTTTATATACTCTAACAATGCACTTGATATACTAAAAGAATCTAACTCTCAAAAAGAACTAGCAAATGCTCTAAGTTTAAAGGGAAATATATACTTAGAACTAAAAGAGTTTACAAACGCTCTAAAATATCAAAAAGATGCCCTTAAAATACAAAAAAAGCTAAACCTTAAAGGTGGCATAGCTGACTCTTTAAGAAATATTTCAGAAATATATCAAAAACAAAAAGAGTACGAAACTGCTCTTAAATACCAAAATGACTCTTTAAAACTAAACAGAGAGATTAATACTAAAATGGGTATAGCAAATTCATTAACTCTATTAGCTTCTATTTATAAAGATATGAATCAATTTGACAAAGCTATAAAACTATGTAAAGAAGCATTAACTCTTGCAAAAGAGAGTGCTTATATCATAGTTGAAGCTGAAACTTTGATGACCCTAGCTAATATTTACAAAGAACAAAAAATTCAAAAAGAAGCTAAGAAAAACTACTTGTTAAGTAGGCATCTTTATGAAGCTATGCAATTAGAAAAAAAAGTTCAAGAGATTGATAAAATCATCGAAACTATTCATATAAGTGCCTCTTCATGATATATCAATTACTACTAAACACCTTAACTGGTGCTGGAACTGGGTACATTACTAACAATATTGCTATTAAGATGTTATTTAAAAAGTATTTTGGTCGTTTTGGTGGTATGATTGAGGATACTCATGAAGATTTTGTTGAAAATATATCGAAACTAATAGAAAAAGATTTGATAAATCATCATACACTTGAAGATGAATTTAACTCAAAAGAGTTTCATGCTTACATTAAAGCACTTGTTAAAGATATGTTTGAGAGTTCTTTAATAAAAAAGTCAATCAAGCTAAAAGATATAGATGGTATTTATGAAACTACGGAAAATACACTTGATTTTTTAGAACAAAACAAATCACATAGAAAAAATCTTAAAAGAAAACTAGCTTCTAAGCCCTTTAAAAATGCACTTTCTCATCTTCAGATATTACATTTTTCTAAACAAGTTGCAGATGTTTTAGAACTAAACAAAGATGATTATATAAAAGAAATGGCTCTACCTCTTAAAGACTTTAAGATAGACAAACTTTTAAACGATGAAATCTTATCTATACTTTTAGGCAATATTAAAAAAATCATCTACAAAATTGACTTCTCGCAGTTTAATGATTCACTTGATAAAACGATTTATAAAGTTTTTGAGCTTATAAAACTTGATGAAATCCTCCATATAAGTGCAACTGAGATAGAAAACATAGAGCTAAGGCAAATATTTTCAGCAAATAAAAACTCTTTAAGTGAGCTTATAGATAAAATTATTGAAATCGCTGTATCAAAAGATGGGGAAGTGGCTATCGACTCAAGTGTTCATGCTATCTTGGATGCACTCTCAGATGTTGAAGTTTCCATATTTAGCTTACTTGATGATGACTTAAGTTACTACATAAAAGAGTTTATAAACCAAGAACTTCCAAATATCATAAATAATATAGTTGCGTTTATTGATGAGAATGAAAAAGATTTGGAAAACTTGATAAACAACTCCATAGACAAAGCACTTGATGATGGAATATTTTCTGACTTAAAGAAAAAAATTGTTAATATATTTTATACAAATATTGTATCAGACTTTAAAGTTTTAACTACTGTTAAAGAGTATATGTATCAGTATCAAGATTTAGCAAAAGAGGAAATATCTGCTCAAGTAATTGATATTTTAGAAAACAAATCTATAGGAGAAATATATAAAGTAATCGCAAGAAAAAAAATCATAACTCCACAAAAAGTAACTTCCCTTATAGTTCATAACCTTAAAAAATTCAATGCCAATAAAAACTTTCATCTCTTAGATGTTGCCCTTGACAAACAGATAAAAGATTACACCAAAATTGACCTAGATTTTGTAAAAGATGACCTTATTCCAAGTTCTATAAAAAAAGTAAAACATAAGTTTATTTATACAGACAACTTTAAAGAGCTAATATCTAAAGAGACCAAAAACATTATAAATACTCTAAAAATAAAAACAGTTCATGATGTTTTGGATAAAAAGTTTTCTCAAATCACACAAGAAATCATCTCTTATCTTGACAAAGACAAAATACTTAACACAATACTTGAAAACGCAAATGAAGTTTTAAATAAGCCTATAAAAAATGTTTTGAATGTGGATGAGATAGACATTGACTACAGATACTATATAAATGAGATGATAGATACAAAATCCATAAAAGATATAATCATTTACATGCAAAGTGAAGAAGTTTATCTTGCCGTTGAAAATGCACTTATAAAAGTTATTGTTGATAATTTAGAAGATATTTTAAAAGGAAATATCAGTGAAGCTGTTAAAAAAGAACTAGCAAAACTTTCACCTGAACGAATCAAGGATATGGTTGAAGAGTTTATGGGTGAAGAGTTAAAGCCTATAAACTACTTTGGTGCAGTTTTAGGTGGGGTTGCTGGAGCTGGTGTTGGGGCTATAACCATACCAATATGGGTAAACCCTTTTATATATGGGGTTGTTGGGGTTGCTACAAATTATCTTGCAATAAAAATGCTTTTTCAACCATATACACCTCTTAAAATCGGGAAACTAAAGATACCTTTTAGCGAGGGTGTCCTTCCTTCAAACAAAGGCAAAATGGCTATAAAAATGTCAGAGTTTGTAGATGAGTTTATGTTAAACGGAACTTCTATCCAAGACTTTTTCACTCATAATAGTGGCTCTTTAAAAGAGTTTATAAAACTTCACATATCTCAAGATGATTTTTCAATCATAGATAAACTCATACATCAAAATTCAAATATAGACGATGTTTCAAACAAAGCCATCTCTCTAATATTTAATTTTTTAGATACAAATCAAAATATAATATCTGAGAAAATATATGATATATCAATGTCTTACTATAAAAATAGAAAAAAATATGTAAAAAGTGCTAGTAAATTTGTATATAAAGAAGCAATAAAAAGAGAGTTTTCAACTTTTTTATATAATGAGTTTGAAAAATATATAGATAGAGAAAAGTCACTTAGTTTCATTTCTAAAGAACTTTTTTATCAACTCGATACTTATATAGAAAACTCTTTTGACTTTTTTATCGACACTCTATCTAACTCTAAAAAGATGAGAAATTTTATTAGCAATTTTGATGAATATTTTGATAAGAACATCAGTCCTCTTCCACTAAATCAAATAGTAAATAGATCTATGCAAGATAGTTTAAGCACAAAAATAAACTCTTCTCTTTTAAACATCTTTTACGGACAAGAAACTATCAATGAACTGCTAAATTTTTTCACTAAGGGTGAATTTAACTCGCAGAGTAAACTCTCGGATATGATTAATGGAATGTTACCTAATATAATCGAGAGGAACTTAAACCTAATCATAACTGAGACTATACTACCTGCACTAAAAGAGCATAAAAAAATCATAACAAAAGAGATCATGAAGAAAGTTCCTTTTGGAGCTGGATGGGTTGTAAAAAGAGATATAAACAGAACTATTGACATTATTTTAGATAAAGAAGTACCTCTATTTATCGAAGAAAAAGCAAAAAAAATAAATGAGATAGTTGGGGAAGTTCTTGATACTAAACTAATGCATTTTGGATATACAAATGATGCTATAAACCAAAAGAAAGTTGATGACTTGATGAGTTCAATACTAAAAAGTGATAATTTTAGTAAATCCTTTTCAACATCTATGGATATATTTGTCAAAAATATCTTTGAAATGAAATTAAAAACTCTACTTAAAATTTTTAATGTAACAAAGTTATCTGAAATATATAATCTATTTGAACCAAATATCATGCATATTGCTACTGCTTTAAATAAAAATATAAAATCAGAAAAAAAAGAGCTTCTAAAAGTAGTAAAGAGATTGTCCAAAGATGAGATAGCATTTAAACTTTTAGAGTCTGTAAAGATTAAGGATATGTTAGAAGGTATAGATAAAGAAGTTTTACTTCGTGAATTTAACTACTTAGAAAGAAATATCAAAAGTTCAAAAAAGATGCAAAGGCTCATAAAAAATGTTATCAGTAACTTTATTAACTCCTTTGTAAAAAAAGAGTTTTTAGATAAAGAGGTTTTTAAAGAAGATATAGATAGATTTTTAAAAGATATTATCGAAGACAAAGAGGAACTACGAGATATTTTGATACCATTCTTTAAAGAGTTTTTACTAAATATAAATAAAATGTTGGATACAAAACTAAAAAATAATATGCTTGATATTGTTATTGACGCTGCGTTTGATAGTATAAATACAAAAATACCAGAGCTTATGAGTTCAATAGACTTTAAAAAAGTTATCACAAAAGAGATACAGAACATGCATCCAAAAGAACTTGAAGATATGTTTTACTCATTTGCAGGACCTTATTTTAACAAACTAATTCTTTACGGTTCTTTGGGGGTTTTATTTGGACTTTTTACACTGATACAAGTCTAAAAAATTAAAAAAACAAAATGCAAGTCTCTCTAAAGTTCAATTTAATCATTTGGTATGTATAATATGCAAATTAAAAATTTATAAAGGATTTACTAATGGGTAAATATATAGAATTAACAAGTGCAAATTTTGAATCAACACTAGCAGAGGGTGTTTCTATCGTTGATTTTTGGGCTCCGTGGTGTGGACCTTGTCGTATGATCGCTCCTGTTATCGAAGAATTAGCAGAAGATTATGATGGAAAAGCAAATGTTTGTAAAGTAAATACAGACGAAGAGCAAGATATTGCTGTTAAATTTGGAATTCGTTCTATTCCAACTATTTTATTTTTCAAAGATGGTGAAATGGTTGATCAAGTTGTTGGAGCACAATCAAAACAAGCTCTTGCTAGTACAATAGATAAACACTTAGCATAAGTTACGCATAAATGAAGAAGAAGAGAGGAAAAAGCTTTCTCTCTCTTTCTACTATATTAGCCTCTTTTTTCGGTGCAGCTATGGTTGCTGGTGCCTTTGCTTACTTCAACTACAAATTTTCAGAATATAAATTTATAAACTTTAAAGATTGGTCATTTTATGAAAAAAATGATATTTTCATTCCAAAAGCAGAAAAGTATATAGTAATATTTTACTCTTCAAGAGATGGAGATACTATGGATTTACTTGCACGAACTGATTTGAACATACCAATACTTGCTATTGACTACTATAATAAAGTAAGAAAAAACACGAAAACAACTACTTTTTTAAGAAGTGGAACAACAACTTCATTGAAATTTATTCAAAGATTTAATATATATAATTCGCCCTCAATATTTATTATCAAAAGAAACAAAGAGACTCTTTATAAACAAGATAGTATGATACGCAAACTAGATAATTTAAAAGAATTATCAAAAAATATCAAATCATTATAAAAGGAAATTATATGTCAATATTAGATTGTGCAATCGTTGGTGGTGGTCCTGCTGGACTTACAGCTGGACTTTATACAACTCGTGGTGGTTTAGAAAATGTAACTATGTTTGAAAAAGGTATGCCTGGTGGGCAGATTACTCAAAGTTCTGAGATAGAAAACTATCCTGGTGTTACAGGAGAGATTACAGGTATGGACTTGATGATACCATGGCCTGCTCAGTGTCAAAAATTTGGTCTTGTTCATGAGATGGTAAATGTAACGCAAGTTACTAAAAAAGATGATGTTTTCACAATACACAAAGAAGATGGAACAACAACAGATGCTCATAGTGTTATCATAGGGACAGGTTCATCCCCTCGCCGTGCTGGATTTAAAGGTGAAGATGAATTTTTTGGTAAAGGTGTCAGCACTTGTGCAACATGTGATGGTTTTTTCTACAAGGGTAAAGAGGTTGCTGTTGTCGGTGGTGGAGACACTGCTCTTGAAGAAGCTTTATATCTAGCTAAGATTTGTTCAAAAGTTTATCTTGTTCATCGTCGTGATACATTTCGTTCTGCTCCAAATACTATAAACAGAGTTAAAAATGCTCCAAATATAGAACTTGTTTTAAACTCTACCCCTGATGAAGTTTATGGTGATGCCATGGGTGTAACTGGTCTTAGAGTCAAAAATAAGGCTGGTGAACTAAGAGATATTGAAGTACCCGGCGTATTTACATTTGTTGGAAATGATGTAAACAATCAAACTCTTATACAAGATGATGGTAGTTTTTTATGCGATATGAATGACTTAGGTCAGGTTGCTGTAGATCTAGGCATGAGAACTTCAACTCCTGGACTTTTTGCAACTGGCGACATGCGTCAAGAAGCTCCAAAACAAGTTGTTAGTGCAGCTGGAGATGGTGCAGTAGCAGCTCTTAGTGCTATATCTTATGTAGATGAGTTGTTAAACGCATAATGTAATTAAAATGTAATTTAATTTTGATATAATAAATAATAATATCAAGGAGCAAATATGAAATTTTTACTATTGAGTGTTTTTAGTTTCGTTTATCTATTTTCTTGGGATGCTTTTGTAAATCCATCTGAACTAAGAGAAATGATTACAAAGAAGAATGTAGTCTTGCTAGATACAACTGATGAAAAAACTTTTAATAAAGGTCATATTCCAAGTGCTCAAAGAGCTGATATATCAGACTTTAGAAAACAAGTTGGTTCTTATCAGCTAATGCGATCATCAAAAGAGATACAAAAAGTAGCTCGTTCTTTAGGGATAAACAACAACTCAACAGTAGTTCTTTATGGACACAACAAACCTAAAGAACTACTAAAAGCAAGTTATATAGCTCTTGCCCTAATTACAAATGGACTTCAAAAAGTATCTATATTAAATGGTTGCTATGAAGGGTGGCTGTTTGATTATGAAAATTTTATATCAAAAGCAAAAAACAACAAAGAGAATGGTAATTTTACTGCAAAATTAAACCCTAATATATTGGTAGATTTAAAATATGTTAAGAACCATATCGGAAAAGTTCCCATGATTGAAGCTAGACCTCTGCGTTATTTTAATGCAAAAGCACAATCAAAAGGCGTTAAAAGATTGGGGCATATTGCAAAAGCACAAAGTAGTGCTTGGGGGAATAAGTTTGAACATGACAGGACTATCAAGTCAAAAAAAGAGCTTGAAGAGATTTATTTAGGCACAAATCATCTCAACCCAAACAAAGAAGTCATAACATACTGTACTGGTGGACTTGAAGCTTCAATGAACTGGTATATATTAAGTCAGCACCTACACTTTAAGGATGTTAAACTATATGATGCATCTATGAGAGAATGGGGTAATAGAGATGACACACCTATGGAAAAATAAAACTAACCTCATCTCTTTATTAGTTTTTTTTCTATCTCTTCCTCTATTTTTCCTTTTTGATAATGCAACTTCTTTGGTTTGGACGGCCATAATTCCTCTACTGCCTATAGTTCTTATTATTATAGGTTTTTCAAGATGGAGAAATATCTGCCCCTTAGCTGGTGTTTCTAAGATTTCGCAAAATATAAATTGGTTTCAAAAGAAAAAAGTTCCAACATGGGTGCAAAACCATTTTTATCTAATCCAATATTTCTCACTCTTTCTTGTACTAACCCTACGACTTACAACACTCAATTTCAATTCATTTTATCTAGTTCTATACTTAGTTCTTATATTTGTATCTGCGTTTATAACGAACCTTATATATACAGGGAAAAGTTGGTGTAACTATTATTGCCCTGTTGGAGTAGTTGAGAGGATATATTGCCTTTCAAACGCAAAAAATTATATGCGTAACTCTGCTTGTTCTACTTGTACTGCTTGTAAAAAAAATTGTCCTGACATTGACATGGAGAGTAACTACTGGAAAGAGAATATGAGCTTTGAGAAAAGTTTTGTTTTTTACTCTTTTAGTGGATTAATTTTAGGTTTTTACCTATACTTTTACCTAGAATCAGGAAGTTTTTCTTATTATTTCAGTGGTGATTGGACGAGCATACATCTTTCAAGTGATTCTGCTGGTTTTTTCTTTGCTCCTTTTATACCTGTATTTGTAGCAGCTCCATTAACACTTATAGTTTTTGCACTTTTAAGTTTTCTGTTTTTTTGGGCTATTGAGACCTATTTGTGGAGATACCAGATACTAAAAAATACAGACTACCCTGCTCTAAGACATAAGATGAAAGTAGTAGCTTCATTTGTTGCTTTTAACACTTTTTATATTTTTGCTGGTGCGCCATCTTATAGTCAATATCCATTTTTTTACTCAATCCTATACTTTTTCATAGTCTCTATATCTTCTATGCTTTTATATAAAGAGTTTTTTAGACAAGAGATAGACTTAATCCAAGAAAGATTTGCCTTAAAAATCATAAAAAGATGGGAGAAATACAAAGATATATCTAGTGATTTAAAAGAGATATATTATCGTTATATCAATGAAACGAAAAATAAAAGAGATATACTAAAAAGCTATAAAGAAAATATTGAAGAGCTTCTCCGTGATGGTATTTTAGATGAAGGAAGCATAGTTAGTTTAGAAAAACTACGAGAACAGTTAGGAATATCGAGAAAAGACCATTTTGAAGTTATACGAAATATCAAGTTACAAAATGATGAACTTTTTGATGATACAAAACAAAAATCAACTGAAACAAAATACCAACAAGATAGTTATAAAAGTATGATTTTAAAGGCATTAAATACTCATTCCGAACTTGATATTAACTATATAAAATCACTTCAACAACAGTTTAATATTAGCGATGAACGGCATAAAGAGATCATGAGTACAATCCTTAATACAGAAGAAGATGTAAACAGTGATATTTTACAACTCTTAGATAAATTGTATCTACTCTTAAAAACAAAGAACTCTATCTTTAATGATAAGTCAAGAGAGCTTGTATTTTTAAGATACATCATAAAAAGTCAGTTTAGATTAGTAGTAAGAAATCTTTTCTCACTTCTTTTCGTTATATATAAAGACAACAAGGATACTCTAAAAATTCTACTAGATTTGGCAAAAGAAAATCAAGTGCCAGATGACTTTGAATTTACAAAAGAGACACTCAGCTTTATGTCAAATGAAATATCTGATAAACTACTTTTGATAAAAAATGATTTTTTTCCAAAACTAAATACTTTAAGCATACAAACAAATCGTTTTATAATTCCAGAACTAATCCAAGATAAATCCATAGAAATTGCTACAGCATCTCTACTTTGTACAAATATAAAGTACCCTCAAACCTTAGAAAAAGTAAATCTCGATAGATTTATACTTCATCCAAATTCTGTTATAAATGAAGTTGCTTTAAAAATTCAAAATCATGAAGATACAACAACTATTTATGAGAGGATGATGTATTTGAGTTATATCCCTATCTTTAAAGATATAAGATATTATGACTTAAAACTTTTGGCAAAATCAACCATTATCAAGAACTTTACAAAAGATACTTATGTCATAAAGCAAGGAGGTGTTGGAGATACACTTTTTGTTCTTATGAAGGGAAAAGTTTCTGTAGAAGTTGATGGGAAACAAATCCGAACACTTGATGATAAAGATTATTTTGGTGATGTAGCCATCATGGGAAATATAAAGCGTCCAGCTTCAATAAAGGCTACAGAGGATTTAAAAATATTAACAATATCTAAGATAGATTTTCAAAATTTCTTAGAAGACAATCCTAAACTATATAAAAAACTAATGAAAAATATCATCAAAAAGTTGTTGGAACTTCAAGGTAAACAACAATAATTATTTGGTATGATTTCATATATAAAGCAAGAGAGGAAATAAGATGATAAAAGTAGGTGTATTTGGAGCGAGTGGTCGAGTTGGTAAACTTCTTTTAGAAAATATAAAAGATGAAAAAGAGATGAGTCTTAGCACTGTATTTGTAAGAAATAGTTTAGATTTTTCCATAGACCCTTCTGTCTTGGTAACATCAGATATGCACTCATTTTTAAATGCCTGTGATATAATAATAGACTTTTCACTTCCAGATGCATGTGAGAGCCTACTAGAAGAAGCTATCAAGACTCCTAAACCATTAGTTATTGGGACAACTGGGCTTAGTCCTCATCAGCTCAACTTACTAAAACAAGCGAGTGAAATCATGCCTATTTTATATGCAACAAATATGTCTTTAGGTATAGCACTTCTTAACAAACTTGTTTATCAAGCATCTTCTGCACTTGAAGGTTTTGACATAGAGATAGTAGAGATGCATCATCGTCATAAAAAAGATGCTCCAAGTGGAACAGCTTTAACACTTAGTGAATCTGCAGCGAAGGCAAGAGGACTTGATATAAATAAAGTTCGTGTAAGTGGAAGAGATGGCAATATAGGTGAGAGAACTAAAGATGAAATATCTGTTATGGCTCTTCGTGGTGGAGATATAGTTGGTCGTCATACAGTTGGATTTTACAATGATGGTGAGTTCATAGAGCTAAACCACACTGCAACATCAAGAAGTACCTTTAGTAAAGGAGCACTTAGAGCTGCAGGTTGGTTAGCAGATAAAAAAGCTGGTCTCTACTCTATAAGTGACTGTTTAGAACTAAACTAGTTTTTAATTTTGGACTTAATGAAAAAAACGGGTGCTTAAAACCTTAAGTTTGACTCGGTAGTATGGGGTCAAAAAGGGGTTTATTTACAAATGACTATAAAAAAGTGCTAAAAGTTG
>Ga0256829_1003370_pt1 | contig 11139 bp, 13 predicted proteins | sample 131447metaG_FD_185979 | JGI IMG/M metagenome (GOLD analysis project Ga0256829, IMG submission 185979) | Hydrothermal vent microbial communities from Lau Basin, Pacific Ocean - 131-447 | ecosystem: Environmental > Aquatic > Marine > Hydrothermal vents | place: Pacific Ocean: Lau Basin | collected... | reverse complement strand
TGCTTGAGTTGGCGGAAAACGGAATTCCTATTGGAGTTGAGCTAACCGGTTTAACTCTTGAGATTATAAACGATATTGACAAATCTTGGATTGACCGATTCAAAACCCTTTTGGCTGGTCAAAAGGTTGAGCTCATTGGAAGCGGATATTCCCAGATTATAGGACCGCTTTTTCCAAAAAAGTTGAATATAAAAAATCAGCAGTTGGGGCTGGAGGTTTATCAAAACCTGCTTGGCATAAAGCCTGATATAGCACTGGTGAACGAGATGGCATATTCAGCCGGAATGGTCGATATTTATAAAAAATCCGGCTATAAAGCCATGATAATGGAATGGAACAATCCATACAGGTTTCATAAAGAGCTTGACAAAAATATGCGCTATTTCCCGCAATATGCCCTCGGAGTTGACGAAGCGTTGCCGGTGATATGGGCTGATTCCATTGCGTTTCAAAAGTTTCAAAGATATGCCCACGGAGAGCTCACCCTTGATGAATATGTTGAGTATCTGGACAGCCACAACGGCAGCTCCGAACGCTATTTTCCGCTTTATACAAACGATGCGGAGATTTTCAACTTCAGACCCGGCAGATTCAAAACAGAATCAAAAATAGAGCATGATGAATGGAAAAGAATAAAGCGACTGTTTCAAATCTTAAAAGATTTTGAAGGCGTCAATCTAATTTTGCCATCACGCTCACTTGAGGGTTTGCAAAACAATGAGCTTACTCTGGAATCGCCGCAGCAGCCTATAGTGGTTAAAAAACAGGAAAAATATAACATCAACCGTTGGGCTTTAACCGGAAGAGATGATCTAAAAATCAACACAAAAATCTTCCAAATCTATAGGGCATTTTTGAGGGAAAATCCTGCCAATGAGGATTGGAAAAGACTGCTCTATCTGGCATCGAGCGATTTCAGAACGCATATTACCGAAAACAGATGGAAAAAATACAAAAAAGAGCTAACCGAATTTTCTGACAGATGGCATTTTGAGTCTAAAGCGGACTCTTTGTCACTCTTGCCAAAAAAACCGAAGATAAATCAAACGGAACGATTGCTTAAAATTGAAACAAAAGATATAAAATGTGTGTTCGATAAATTAAAGGGGCTATCGGTAAAGGAGCTATATTTTAAAAATAAAAGCTGCAAACCGCTGATTGGAACCCTTCCGCACGGATATTATGAGGATATTTCGCTTGGCGCTGATTTTTTTTCGTTTCATTCGATCGTGGAAAAACCAGGACATCACAAATATACGAATCTTTTCAAAACTGAGCCTGATATAAGGTTTATGGATAACTTTGTGCTCATAAACGACAGGCAGCTCGATAGAGATATAATCTTCAGAAAAAATGTGCGTTTGTTTTTGGACAGGGCGAGAATAGAGATCGGAATTGATATCCAGATGACAAAAAGAGAGATAGCGATTGTTCATCCTTTCAATATAACATTTTTACCGGAATCGTTTGATAGAGCCTCTTTGTTTTATCGCACCAATAATGGCGGTGATCCGGAAACATTTTATATGAAAAACATGACAATAAATCATTCTCAAAGCCTTTCAACTCTGATTTCGGCAAAATATGGACTCGGAGCGACCGAAGGCGTTCTTCTGATTGGTGATAAAAACAGTACAATCAGCATAACATGCGATAAAACGGTTTCCGCGTTGATACCGTCTGTTCACTATTTGCCTGTTGATGAGAATTTTTTTCTGCGGCTTGAATATTCGGCTCAGGAAATAGACGATACATTTAAAGAGAATGACAAACCACAGGTTATAAACTGCCTGTTCTCTATTGAGTAGTTTTCAAATTAAAGCGCAAAACGGCGTTTGTTCAATTTGACAAAACGGTCAAATTCCATTAACTTGAAATACGGTTGTGATGCTATCGAATCAGCTTTAATAGTGGAGCGAAAAAAGATATAAACGGAAGCGGAATCAATCGGTATTCCGACATTAAGGTTTCGGATGCAGACGATAAAGCTCCGATGGCTGAGAAAGGTATATTTCCGAAAGAATTTTATATAGTTTATACAGCTTGAATTATGTTATTGAAATAGGCAGGGGTATATAAGATGAAAATAAATCCGAAGGTGTTTGGGTCCGTTTTTGGATTGCTTGCATTTTTGATTGTGAATATAAGTTATACATACAAGGGATTTTATATAAGTCTTGAATACATCAAAGATGTTGTTATTTTTACCATAATATTTTATGTTGCAGGGGCTATAACGGCTATGATCATAAACAGTTTTTACAAACCGCCTAAAACGGAAGATAGTGAAGAGCAAAATAACTCAAACTGAAAAAGAACAGCTCATAAAGGCGCTGCTTCCGAGAATTGAACGCATGGTTGATCATACGATAAGATATTTTCCCGACGGTATGGAAAAGAAGGATTTTGTTCAGATTGGAGCTATCGGAGCGCTAAAATCGCTCGAGAAATATGATGAGAGCAAAAAGATTCCGCTGGCTCAATATGCGCTTATGAGAGCAAGAGGGGAAATCCTGGATGAATACAGAAAACTTATGCCGCATTCCAGAAATTCATGGAAAAATCAAAAAAAGATCGAACAGGCGGTAAAAGAGCTGAAAGATGCATTTATAGAACCCACATATAAGGCAATAGCGGAGAAAATCGGATGTTCGGAAAAAAAACTTCGCAAGATGATAAGCCAGCTCGGAGCAATTCAGTTTTTTTCGTATGAACAGTTCGGAAATTCGGAGATAGTGGGTGATGCTGAAAAAACTCCGTTTAAGATTGTCGAAAAACGTCTTCTTTTAAAACGGCTATCTGATGCCATAAAGCAGCTAAGCAAAACTGAACAGATTGTGCTTTCGCTTTATTATGAAGAGATGCTTGGATTAAAGGATATAGGAAGGATATTGGATATCTCCGAGTCAAGGGTGTGTCAGATAAAAAATGGCGTAATTCTTAAATTAAGAAGCAACTTCAACGATTTAAGATAGATTTGCTTTAACAAACAATGACTGAACGGGCTCTTTATGTTTTTTTCCAGATATAAGCAATGATTTCAGCAACCGCTTTGTAAAATTTTTCCGGAATCTCTTTGTCGATGTTGCAAAACCGATACATAGCCCTTACAAGCGGAGGATTCTCGACAATCGGAACATCGTTTTTTTCTGCTATTTCCTTGATTTTAAGCGCCACCGAATCGACGCCTTTTGCAACAACAATCGGAGCATTGGTTTTTTGAGCTTCATATTTTAGGGCAATTGCAAAATGTGTAGGGTTTGTTATCACAACGGTTGCATCTTTGACTGCAGCCATCATACGTTTTTTTGCCATTTCCCGTTGAAGCCTTCTTATTCGTGCCCTTACCAGCGGATCACCTTCCATCTGCCTGAGCTCCTCTTTAACCTCAAATTTGCTCATCCTCTGATTTTTCATATAGACATATCTCTGAAAAAAGAAATCTATAATTGCAAGCAAAAGGATAAGCAGGACGAGATAGAGCATAAGGTTCCACAGGGCTGAAAGCAGATGATAGAACGACTGTCTTAGTGAGTCGGAAACCAATTCCGGCGAAGCTGCAATTTCGCTTTTTATTACCAGATAAGCAACATATAGTATTATTACAATTTTCAAAACCGATTTTACCATCTCCCCTAATGCCTTTACGGAGAACATATTTTTTAAACCGTTAACGGGATTTAGTTTATCGAGTTTGAACTCAAGCGGTTTTGTGGTAAAAAGAAATCCGAATTGGACCACGTTTGAAAAGATTGATACAATAAGCAGTACGATCATAAATGGCGCTACAAGACTCATAAAGATAGAAAGAATATCCCTGAAAAGCAAGACTGTATTGGAAATATTAAATTCAAAAGGTTTCATGCCGTAATAGTGACGCATCATCAACAAGCTATCTGATATCATAGAGCTATATTTAAAATAGAATAACAGAACCGCACTCAAAAGTACAATAGCACCTGAAAGTTCAATGCTTTTGGCTATCTGCCCTTTTTTTCTTGCTTCTCTTAGTTTTTTTGGGGTGGCTTGTTCAGTCTTTTCTTCCTCAGCCATTAAACAATCTCATAAGGTGGATAAGGTTTTGATGAAATACAGCATAATAATCAGATAAGGCGTAGCCAATGAAGGAAAAACTTACGCCAAGCACCATAAATCCGACTGCTATTTTTATCGGAAAACCTACAAACAGAATGTTTATCTGTGGCATTGTGCGTGATAATATGGCAAATGATGTGCTGACCAAAAGCATCGAAACTATGCCGGGCATTCCTATTTTGGCGGCAATAATAAAAAGTTGTGAAACAAAATAGATAAGCTCATTCAGGAACTGCTGGTTCATGTTTATTGCCCCCCAGCCGATAACGCTGAAACTCTGATAAATCCCCTCAATAAACCAGTAATGACCGTCAATGGCAAGAAAAACAAGAATTGCAAATATCCCCTCAAACTCAGCCAACAGAGAGATTTGAATGCTGTTTTGAGAAATAACGTTTGCAAGAGAAAGACCCATTAAATAGCCCAGCAGCTCACCTGCCATCTGAACGGCAGACCAGATTATATGAATAAAAAATGCAATAAAAGCTGCAATTATAAGTTGTTTAACGGCAAAAAGTATAACATCAACAACATTGTTCAGAACAGGCGGAGCTATTTTGCCGGACATCGATAAAAAAACAGAAACCGAAAAAAGCAGAGAAAACGCAATTTTGACCTGAGGCGGTATCAGCAGACTGCCAAAAATCGGAGCAACTGATATAACCGTTAAAATTCTGATAAAAATAGCTAAAAAAAGCCAAAACTGAACAAGGTTTATATGAAAAATATCCATTTCTATCCTATGAGAGTAGGTATTGATTCATACAATTTGATTGTGTAGCTGACTATCTGATTGAGCATCCAGGGCGCAAGCAGCACCAATATGATGATTACAGCAATTATCTTTGGAATAAATGAAAGCGTTAATTCCTGTATCTGAGTTGTTGCCTGGAAAATGCTGACAACAAGCCCGGCTACCAGACCAGCTATCAAGATAGGAGCGGATATATAAAGCGCAATCTTTGTTGCTTCTGACATAATTCCTGAAACAGTTGCAATATCCATTTTGCCTCCCAATATAAAGACAAATTTTTCTTAGCTTCTGCCTTCAATGAAAGCTTGACAAAAGGGACCCCATCACCAGGTTCCAACCGTCAGCAAGCACAAAAAGCAACAGCTTAAACGGCAATGAAATCATAACCGGCGGAAGCATAAGCATTCCCATTGACATAAGAACGCTTGCAACGACAATATCTATGATCAAAAAAGGCAGGTATATCAGAAAGCCTATTTCGAATCCTGTTTTTAGCTCACTGATAATAAAAGCTGGTATGACAATATCAAGAGAAAGCGATGACGGATCTTTTGGCTGCTTGGATTTTGATGCCTTTATAAAAAGAGCAATATCTTTTTCCCTGGTTTGCTTCAGCATAAATTTTTTCAGCGGAACAGAAGCTTTTTTCAGAGATTCAGTGAGATTGATTTTGTGATTGAGATACGGAGTTAATGCGTTTTTGTCTATATTTTGCGCTACAGGCATCATGATAAATATCGTTGCAAAAAGCGCTATGCCAACCAATATCTGGTTTGGCGGCATTTGTTGGGTTCCAAGCGCCTGACGAAGAAGTGCAAGCACGATAATAATGCGCGTGAAGGATGTTGTCATAATAATAAACGACGGAGCTAATGCAAGAACGGTTATTAATAAAATTATTTGTATTGCGTTTGAGATTTCCTCAGGATTGGACGAAGGAGCCAATTTAACGGAAATTTGAGGTATGGGGACGGTGGCAGCAGAAAGCATACCAGGCAGAAAAAAAACCGCCGAAGCAAAAGTTATAAACAATAAAACCTTAATCGGTTTTGTCATTTTCCTTGAATTTTGCTACCGCTGCGCTGAAGTCTATTCCTTCTTTGGTTTTTATCTCCTTAATCAGAGATATGTCTCCAACACCAACAAGCAGATAGCTCTCATCAATTTTTAGCAAAACTATCTGATGCTTTGAGTCTAAATTAATCCTGTTTACAATGCTTATCTGAAACGGAGAGCTGTTTTGAACCTTAAATTTTGCTTTAACAATCAGATAAATTATAACTATTATGGCTATGACGATAAAAAGAGAACCCGAAACAACAAACAGATTGCCTGCATTCAGAGGTGATTTGAAATCTGCCATAACCGGAGTCGTATAAGCAAAAACGCTTGATAAAAACAAGACAATACTAATAATTATCATTTTTATTTCTCAAGGATAACATCTGAAACTTTAAAGCTGAATTTTTTGCTGTCGCTGCCGACCTCTCCGGTTAAAAGTTTTGTACCTGAAACAACAAGCGTTGCATTGCCGCCCACCACGGTATTGAGCTTTATCACCGAACCTGCTTCGAGTCTCAAAAGTTTTGCAATGGTTATATATGTTTCTCCTAAGTTACATTCACAATTCAAAGGAATATCCATAAGGTTTTCGAATTCCATCGTTAATTACTGAATAACAAACTCTGTGAAAAATACTTCATCTATTTTTCCTTTTTTCAAGATCCTGTTAACCGCATGTTTTATCTGCTCTTTTAGTAACTGTTTTCCATCCTCGGATGCAATATCATCATACATTTTGGAAGAAAGGATGGCAATAATGGCATCTCTTATGGCAACCGAGTTTGCTTTCAGCTCTTCGGATAAAGACGGATCACTTATGCCAAATTGCATTGTAACCTTCAAATATCGGGTGCCTTGATCCCCGGCGAGATTGGTTACAAAACTTTTTAACGGATAATATGTGATATTGGTTGTTTTTTCTGCATCGGGGCTTTTTAAAGAACCTTTTGACAAAAAGAAGTATCCTCCTGCGCCGAAAGCAGCAAGAACTACCACGATTATGATTATAAGCATCAATGGAGATTTTTTCTTTTTTACTTCCTGAGATTCCTTTGCTTCTTGGTTCTGCTTGTCATCAGCCAATTACAGCCTCCTGAAAATTAATGAATTCCTTCAAAAACTATATCAACCCTTCTGTTTCGTTCTCTGCCTTCGGCGGTTGCATTTGTAGCAATAGGGTTATATTGTCCGAAACCTTCGGCAGAGAGTTTTACAGGTGATACGGAATCATATCTAATAAAATATTTTACCACTGCTAACGCCCTCGCGATAGAAAGCTCCCAATTTGAAGCATACCGCTTCGTTTTTGTCGGTAAGTTATCCGTATTCCCCTGAACAGCGACTCTAACACCTTCAGGCAAGAGCTTAATTATATTGGATAATTTGTCAAGCACGATCTTTGCTTCATTCTTCAGCTTAGCGCTGCCTTTGTCAAAAAGCAATCGGTTTTGAATGGTTACAACAATGCCTCTGTCGCCTTCGTTTATGACAACAAGACGACTCAAACCCATTGTGTTTATGAAATTTTTGAGTCCTGAAAGACGTTTTTTTATGGTGGCTTTGCTTGATTGCATATCAGGCTCAGGAACAACGAGCTGTTTTCCAATCTTGGTTGATTGACCGCTATTGAGAACGCCGAAAGCCTTTTTTAGCGAATCTAAAGCCATTCTCGCCTTTTTTATATCTATTGTGCTCATCGATATCAGTAGAATAAAGAACACCAGGAGCAAACTGTTCAGGTCGGCAAATGTAACAATCCATCCGGGTAAATTTTTCGGCTCTTCGCATCTGTTTTTTTTTGCCATCTACTTGTTGAATAACGATTTTCGTCTTTTAGGAGGCAGGAATGTATGCAGTTTCTGCTCCATGGTTCTGGGATTATCTCCTGATTGTATAGACATTATACCCTCGATTATCACCTGTCCCACCAAGTTCTCCTCTTTCGCCCTCAAAGCGAGTTTTCCGGCAATAGGCAGTGCGAACATATTCGCAATAATAGCTCCATAGAATGTTGTTATCAATGCAACCGCCATATTAGGTCCTATTGTCGAGGGATCTTGCATTGTTTTAAGCATAGCAACAAGCCCGATTAATGTTCCTATCATACCCATAGCCGGTGCATATGTTCCTATGGATTCGAAAACGGCTATAGCAATTTTGTGACGTTCTTCACTGTTTTCCAGATCGGTTTCGAGAATCTCTCTTGTTGCTTTTGGCTCTTCTCCATCCAGAACCATCTGAAGTCCTTTTTTTATCAGAGAGTCTTCCATCTCTTCGATTGCACTTTCCAATGATAAAATACCATTCTTTCTTGCAGCCATATCGTATTGAACAAGATTTGCAATCAGCTCCTCGACATTTTCAGGCTTATGCAGGAATGCCTTTTTTAGCGGTCCGATAACACCAAGAACATCTGACATTGGAAAATTGATAAATATGATGCCAAATGTTCCTCCAACAACAATCAGTGTAGAAGGCAGATCAACATATGTCATTACACCTGCACCTGTTGCAAGTGCAGCCACTACAAACGCATATGATAATATAATTCCTACAACTGTTGCTTTATCCATAGCCTCCTCTCTATACCAAGTTATGAAGCGATTATGTCGTTTTCTGTTAATATACCATTAAAACGGCAAAAAAAAAGACGGCGTTCTCTACTGAGTTTTTTGGCAGCTATAGTTCAAATCGGCAGAAAATCGGTATAATTTAGCAATTGTCGGATTGTGTCTATGCTATCTTTCAACAAACTGCTCAAGTTCCTGATCCATTAATTTCTTTCACTTTCCATATTTTCCTTCTGTCGAACAAGCTGTTATTGTCCTGTTTTATGCAAAATAGGACAGCTATATCAAATCCGAAGCAGTTTTTATTCGTAATCAGAAAATGTCTGAAAGGAAAAAAAGAGTTATAGATTATAATGTTGAATTTTGCCTTATTGCCGTTATGATTATTTGAATGAAGCAGATTGTCTTATTTATTGTTATGTTGATGCTTATCGCTAGTTGCAACAAACCAGAAGAGTCATCTGATGCTCGCTCATATCAAAAAAATGCTCTCATAGTAGAATTTGCCAAAGGCGTCTCCAAAAAACAGATTTATATGCTTGTGAAAAAACTTAATATAGGGAATATAAAATTTTTGACCAGGGATTCAAGAGGCGGTTATGTTATTTTAGTAAAATCACCCGAATTGTTTCGCTTGAAAAACCAGATTAAATCAGAATCTATAGTAAAATCTGTGGAGTTTAATTACAAAAGAAAAACGTTAAGGAAAAAATAGATGTATACAAAAAAATTCATATTATTTGTGCTGATGTTTGGATTTATTTGCCAGGACGCGCTTGCCGCTGGAAGCTATAAACCGGGAGAGGTTATTGTGGAGCTAAAAAACGGCACCGTTTTATCAAGCAAGTTTCTTCGTTCCTCAAAAACCATAGCTGCATCCGGAAAATCCAGATATATGCTTATCAAATCTGATGAATCCGTTTCGCAGATGATAAAAGAACTCAAAGGAGACCCTGATATTGCAAAAATATCTCCAAACTACAAACGAGAAGCGCTGATTATTCCCAACGACCATTATTTTAACGATCAATGGGGTTTGTACAACACCGGTCAAACGGTTAACGGAATTCATAAAACTACCGGAATTCCAGGTGCGGATATTGATGCTCCTAATGGATGGGATATTACAACCGGCAGCAGTAATGTTGTAGTTGCAGATATTGATTCCGGCATTGATTACAATCATCCGGATTTAAAGAACAATCTTTGGAAAAACCCGGGCGAGATTCCGAATAACCGAATTGACGATGATGGTAACGGCTATATCGATGATGTTTACGGAATCGACACTGTCAATAATGACAGCGATCCGTTCGATGATAACGGGCATGGAACCTTTACCGCAGGTATTATCGCAGCGGAAGGAAACAACGACATCGGAATATCGGGAGTATGTTGGCATTGCAAGATTATGGCTGTGAAGGCGCTTGATTCTAACGGAATAGGCTATGATTCCACAATTATAGAGGCGATAAACTATATCATTAATATGAAAAAGAAATATCATATCAATATAGTAGCCATTAATGCCTCGCTGGGAGGATACGGTAATGACGAAATTCTTAAAGATGTTATAAAGACGGCAGGAGATGCAGGAATACTATTTATTGCAGCAGCTGGAAACGAAAGTAACGATAATGACATAAATCCGCTATATCCCGCTTCCTATGACCTTCCGAATATTATTTCAGTAGCCGCTTCAGATAGTTCTGATACGCTGGCTTCTTTTTCAAACTACGGCAAAACAACGGTCGATGTTATGGCACCGGGGGTAAATGTGCTCAGCACCTATTACGATAGCTCAGGCGCCGGATACGCATTTGCCGACGGGACGTCAATAGCTGCGCCGTTTGCTGCCGGTGTTGCGGCGCTTGTCGCATCAAAATACACTGCAGAATCGGCTTTGGAATGGGCAAACAGGATTGATTCAGGTGCAAAACCGATTGCTGCAAACAAGGTTTTATCCGGCAGATTAGATCTTTATGGAGCTCTCACATCCGACAATTCGCCCCCTGTAATTAGCTTGCTGAGCGCTTCGGATAGATCTGGTGCAGCACCGCTTACTGTAAATTTCAGCGTATCGGCTTCCGATTTGGATGGCGCAATAAAGGAGTATAATTGGGATTTTGATGACAACGGAATCATAGACAAAACAACAAGCTCACCTTCTGTTTCCCATACTTATAATCAGGCAGGAACATACACCGCACTGGTAAGGGTAGTGGACAATCTTGGCGCAAGATCGTATAAAACCATTAATATAACGGTTGCAAAAGCCTCCTCGACAGGTAGCTTGAACCAGAATAACACAGGAACATCCACCGTAGGGTCAGGTTCGGGCGGAGGCTGCACTATTGGAGAATCGAATCAGATCGGTATTTCTCTGTTATTATTTTTGCTGATTTCAATAATCTATCCGATGATGAAAAATCGATTCATCGGAAAATCATAAAATATTCGCTGTTGTAAATAAAATGAAGCAATACGGCTGGTAATAGATTGTATTTTTCCCTGAAATAGCCAAATATAAGTGCCGGGAAAAATGTTCCTGCTGCCCATAAAAGCGGATGACCAAAGAGGTGAAAAACCGAAAAAACCAGAGCTGTTAATATGTTAGCCGTGCTTATTCCAAAAAAATGTGAACCGATACGCTCCTTT
>Ga0256829_1003369_pt1 | contig 11140 bp, 10 predicted proteins | sample 131447metaG_FD_185979 | JGI IMG/M metagenome (GOLD analysis project Ga0256829, IMG submission 185979) | Hydrothermal vent microbial communities from Lau Basin, Pacific Ocean - 131-447 | ecosystem: Environmental > Aquatic > Marine > Hydrothermal vents | place: Pacific Ocean: Lau Basin | collected... | reverse complement strand
AAATGAGTAAATTGGACTTTTCTTGATGAAGTATGAAACAAAAGAAAAGCCTTGATGCTCCCTAATATAGGGAAATTTAGGCAATTTGAGACGATTTGATAAAATATGAAAAAGGATGAAAATGGAGTGTGAATTCCCAACTGTAAATTCAAATATGGATGAAGTAAAAGAGATTTTTGAGAATGTGAAAACTATAGCTGTACTTGGGTTATCACCTGATGAAAGTAAAGATAGTAATAGAGTGGCTACTTATTTACAGAGTGTTGGGTATAAAATAGTGCCTGTTTATCCTAAGGGAGAAACGATTTTAGGGGAAAAAGTGTATAACTCCTTAAAAGAGATTCCTTTTCCTGTTGATATGGTAAATATTTTTAGAAAGCCAAAAGCTTTAGATATGATTGCGGATGCTTGTATTGAACGTGGTGATGTAAAAGTTTTTTGGGCTCAAAAAGGTATAGTAAATAACGAAGCAGCACAAAAAGCAAAAGATGCAGGAATGCAAGTGGTGCAAAACCAATGTACTATGGTAGATTATAAGTCTATATTTGAGAGATAAATTGATACATTTTAAAAAGATTGAGGATGCTCAAAAACGGATTGAAAATGTGGTGATGAATACACCATTTTCTTTTGCACCCCATTTGAGTGAGCTGACAAAATCAAAGGTCTATCTTAAAAAAGAGAATCTCCAAAATACAGGTGCATTTAAGTTGCGTGGTGCTTACAATAAGATTGCAACACTCAGTGAGCAAGAGAGAATTTCTGGAGTGGTTGCAGCAAGTGCAGGAAATCATGCACAAGGTGTAGCATTTTCTGCTGCAAAGTTTGGTATAAAAGCTGTGATAGTGATGCCAGAATCAACACCACTGACAAAGGTAAATGGTGTCAAACATTATGGTGCAGAAGTTATCTTGCAAGGTGCAAATTATGATGAAGCATATGCTTATGCTTTAGCATATGGTGCAAAAAATCAGCTTACATTCGTACACCCTTTTGAAGATGTAGAAGTCATCGCTGGGCAAGGAACAGTAGCACTTGAAATTCTTGAGGTTGCCAATGATTTAGATGCTGTAGTTATTCCTGTTGGTGGTGGTGGTTTAATCGCAGGAATGGCAAGTGCTATTAAAGCAAAAAATCCAAATATAGAAGTGATTGGAGTGAGTGCTTTAGGGGCACCTGCATTTAAACAATCTTTTGATCTGAAAAAAACTGTTGATTCTACAAATGTACGTACAATTGCAGATGGTATTGCTGTAAGAGATACTTCAGAGATTACACTTTCACATGCCCTTGAAGCGGTCGATAGAATGATTTGTGTAGATGATGAAGAAATCGCGAGTGCTATTTTATTTTTACTTGAGCGACAAAAATTAGTTGTTGAGGGGGCTGGTGCTGTCGGTGTTGCGGCACTTTTACATCATAAACTTCCCCATTTAAAAAACAAAAAAGTAGCAGTTGTACTCAGCGGTGGAAATATGGATGTGACACTGCTCTCTGTCATTATAGAAAAAGGTCTTTTAAAATCTGGTCGTAAAATGAAAGTGACAGTCACTCTTGTTGATAAACCTGGTTCTTTAAAACGATTTACAGAAATTCTTGAAGAACTGAATGCAAATATTGTCCATATCGCTTATGATAGAACTTCTATTTCGCTCGATTATGGGGATGCAAATGTAACTGTTCACATGGAAACTAAAGGCAAAGAGCATCAGGCCGATATATACCGAGCACTTAAAAATGAAGGGTATTTGAGGGATTAAGCAGATGGAAGCCATTAAGACAATAGATATTAAAAAGCCGATTATTTTGCTGAAAATTTTAGATAATGATAGATTGTTGGTGATAGATAATGAAACAACAATCCGCTACTTGGGTTTATCTGAGTATGATTTGAAATCTGGATTTAAAGTAAAAATTGCACATGAAAGATATAAAACCAACATGGTTTATTCGAGTAATGATGGACAATTCCTAGCAACAGCAAGTGCAGATTGTAGAGAGTCAAGACTCTATAATCTCAAAACTAAAAAAGCAATTGCAAAAGTTGATAGGCATCAGGGTGAAGTCTCTTGTGTGGGTATTTCCCCAAATGGTAAATATATGTTTTCTGGTGGAGATGATGGCAAAACATTTGCAGTGGATATAAAAACAGGAAAGCTGATTTTCACACTTCCTGCACATGTTGATACGATTAATGATATCTCTTTTAGTCCTAATTCAAATTGGGTGGCAACTGCGAGTTACGATAGAAAAATATCTTTATACAATATTGCAACAATGACTCCTAAAAATAAATTAAAAGCACATGCTGCACCTGTGATGAAAATTCTTTTTTTAGGGCATAACAGAATTGCAAGTGCTGATAAAAATGCAAAAGTTATTATTTGGGATATTTATGAAGGTAAAGTCCTTGAACGACTTAATGGTGTACATGATGATGTAACACAAATGACAACTGATGCAGAGAATAAATTCTTATTTTTAGGCACACAACTTGGGTATATTCTTCTCTACGATCTCAATACCTATGAACTCTTGTCTGAAAAATATATCAAATTGAAATCTGCTATTACCGCCTTGGCGTTTAACTCACAGAAAAATGAGTTATTAATAGGCACAGAAGAGGGTAATTTTCATGTATATGATATATATGAAGGTGAAAAAGAACTTGCGGAGTTGTTAAAACGCAAAGCTTTTAATGAAATACAAAAAGCAAAAGAGCTCAATCCTGTTTTAGCCTATACAAAAATCTTTGATTTAGTGGCTAATATGTGGGAAGTTACACTCAAAAAAGCAAGACAGTATTTACAAAAGGGTGATAAAAAAACAGCACTCTCTCTCTTTGAACATTTTAAACATATCCCTTCTAAAAATAAAATTATACAAAAAGTTTTACTAGAGTATGAAGAGTTTCCAAAATTTGAAGCATTTGCAAGGGAAGGGAAATTACCTCTTGCCTATGGATTTACGATTAAATACCCCTCATATAAAGATTCAAATATTTATAGAGCCTTAGAAAAAAATTGGCAAAAGGCTTTTGTGCAGGCAGAAAAATATGCTTTGCAACCAAGAGGTACAGAGCAAGCAAAAGCCATTTTAGCACCTTATAGGGGAATTAGTGAAAAAACAAAATTAATTCAAGATCTTTTAACCCAAGGGGAAGTTTATAAACGCTTTCGTGTTGCTGTCGCCCAAAAAGATTTTAAGTTGATTTTTGAGCTTGTCAAACAGCATCCATTTTTAAAAGAGTTCCCAGAATACACCACTATAATGGATTATGGCGATAATCTCTATATCAAGTCGCAAGAGTTAATTGCTGCGGGAGACACACTTTCTGCTATTAAAATGCTTCGTATCTTACAAGATTATGATGATTTTAAAACAGAAGTAAAAGAGTTAATGCGAGATATTGAGAAAAAACAGCAGTTCTTTAATGCAATTAAAAATCAGGATATGGTGTTGGCATATAATCTCTTAGCGGTGACAGAAGAGTTATATGATACCAAAGATGGAAAAAGATTACATGAAGAGTGGCTTGAGGACTTAAATAAAGCCAATGTGCAAGCAGTTGCTGGTAATTCAAGTGGTGTGGCACTTGCATTAAAAAAATATATGAAAATTGATTCAAAATATAGTGCTATTGGAACTGTATTTGGTTTATGCTATATGACACAGCTAGAAAATGCCATGAAAGAAAAGCGTGATCAAGCAACAATAGAGAATGGTATTAAAAATTATATGCTCTCTTTTGGTCGGCAAGAGCAAATAGAAAATTTGTATCACATATTTAAAAAGCGTTATCCTGAGTCTAAACTCTCACTCGATAACCTTACACAAGGCTCGCTTGCGATGTGGCGACCAAAAATGATAGTAAATTCAATCTTAGATTAGATTGACTATCATCAATTAACTTCCTCTTTAACCTCCTTTATAGCTACTTTTTCCTATAATTAGCGAATTTTAAATTTATAAATTATAGAGGAGACTTTTCATGCAAATAAGCGGTGCACAAATGGTTATTGAAGCTTTTATTGCTGAGGGTGTAGACACAGTTTTTGGCTACCCTGGTGGGGCAATTATGAATGTCTATGATGAAATATACAAACAAGATGGCTTCGTACATATACTTAACCGTCACGAGCAAGCTTCTGTTCATGCAGCAGAAGGGTATGCAAAAGCAAGTGGAAAAGTCGGTGTAGCAATGATTACTTCAGGTCCTGGTTTTACAAACGCAGTGACAGGTTTAGCAGATGCTTATATGGATTCTATTCCTTTGGTTGTTGTCTCTGGGCAAGTCCCTATGAGTCTGATTGGAACAGATGGTTTTCAAGAGATAGATGCTATTGGCATTAGTCGTCCGTGTACAAAACATAACTATTTGGTGACTGATGCAGCAGATTTACCTCGCATACTCAAAGAGGCATTTTATATTGCTCGTAGTGGTCGTCCAGGTCCTGTGCATGTGGACATTCCAAAAGATGTAACCGCACAGATTGCAGAGTTTGATTATGATGTGGCTTTAGAGCTTGAGACATATAAACCGCATACAAAAGGAAATCCTCGTCAGATTAAAAAAGCCATAGAAGCTATCGCTGCAGCAAAGCGTCCTCTTTTTTACCTTGGTGGTGGTGTGATTAATGCAAACGCAGCGGAAGTCGTGCGAGAGTTTATTCATAAAACGGGCATTCCAACGGTTGAGACATTTATGGCTCGTGGTATACTTGCACATGATGATGATTTACTTGTGGGTATGCTTGGTATGCATGGTTCTTATGCGGCAAATATGGCTATGAGTGAGACAGATTTAGTCATCGGACTTGGGGCAAGATTTGATGATCGTGTGACAGGGAAACTTTCAGAATTTGCCAAAAATGCAGATGTTATTCATGTCGATATTGACCCTGCATCTATCTCGAAACTTGTCAATGCTGATTATCCGATAGTGGGTGATGTGAAAAATGTTGTGAGTGACATGTTAGAGCATGTAGAAAAAATAGATGCTGAGAATTATGAGTCATGGAGAGAAACAATTGCAAATTTTGCAGAGTTACATCCACTGACTTTTCATGAGGACTCTGAGAGAATAAAACCACAGTGGGTTGTCAAGCGTGTGGGTGAGCTTTTAGGTGATAGTGCAAACATTAGTACAGATGTTGGACAACATCAGATGTGGGCTGCACAATTTTACCCATTTACGCGTGCACGTCAATTTATAAGTTCTGGTGGACTAGGAACGATGGGCTTTGGTTTTCCTGCAGCCATAGGTGTCAAAGCGGCTATGCCTGAGAAAATTTCTATAAACTTTACGGGTGACGGTTCTATACTTATGAATGTACAAGAGTTAATGACAGCAGTTGAGAAAAAAATTCCTGTTATCAATATTATTTTAAATAACAACTTTTTGGGAATGGTACGCCAGTGGCAGACACTTTTTTACGATAAACGCCACTCTGAAACTGATCTTTCCGTACAGCCTGACTTTGTAAAACTCGCAGAAGCATTTGGTGGAAGAGGGTATAGAGTTAAAACAAAAGAAGAATTTGATGCAGCACTCAAAGATGCAGTTGAGAAAAATGTGGTGACATTCATCGAAGTGATTGTTGAGCGTTTTGAAAATGTTATGCCAATGGTTCCAGCAGGTGGAAGTCTATTTAATATGATGTTGTTAGAGAAAAAGGAGAGTAAATAATGAATACTGATAGTAATGAAAGAAGAGTTGTCTCGGTAATTGTTATTAATGAAGCGAGTGTACTCTCTCGTATTACAAACCTTTTTTCTGGTCGTGGTTACAATATTAGCTCTTTAACTGTTGCACCTATTCCTGAGACTAAGTACTCACGTTTGACGATTGTCACAAAAGGTTCTGTACGTGTTATTGAGCAAATCACAAAACAACTCCATAAATTGATTCCTGTTTTACGTGTGTATGAACATGAAGATATGGTAGAAAAAGAGATGGCAATGGTGAAAATACCGATGAGTGAAAACCTCAGTGACATTAATGCACTTTGCGAAGCTTATAATGGCAAAATTGTCAATGCCGGTGAAGCAACTATTATAGCTATGGTTGCAGATGAACCAAAGCGGGTTGATAACTTTTTAAATGCTATTAAACGCTACAATCCAAAAGAGATTGTCAGAAGTGGTGCTGTTGCACTAGAGCGATAATTTTTTATGAAACTGAGTCAAATAGCATCTATTTTAGAAACAGCGTTTCATGCTGAGGATGTAGAAATATCAGGTATGAATACACTCAAAGATGCCAATGCAAATGAAGTCTCATTTGTGGCAAATGCGAAGTATATAAAAGATATTAAAGACACAAACGCAGCAGCGGTAATTATTTCTGCTGATTTAGTCAAACATCTTCCAAAAACTTCTGTTGCTTTAGTTGTACCACACTCTTACATTGCTATGGCACAACTCTCGAAATATTTTGCACCTGTGATAGAAGATGAAACTTTGGCTGATGCAATTATAGGAGAGGGGAGTAAGGTTTCACCCAAAGCAGAACTTGCAAAGGGGGCTGTGATTGGAAAAAACTGTACTATCTTAGCACATGTTTATATAGGCTCTAATGTAGTGATTGGAGATAACACTGTTATCTATCCAAATGTCACTATTTACAGAGATTGTGTGATTGGAAATGAGTGTATAATTCATGCGAACAGTGTTATTGGTTCAGATGGTTTTGGTTTTGCTACCAATAATCGAGGGGAACATACGAAGATTTACCAAAATGGGAATGTTGTTTTAGAAGATGATGTGGAGATTGGAAGTAACACAAGTATAGACCGTGCTGTTTTTGGAAGTACACTCATTAAAAAAGGTTCTCGTATAGATAATCTTGTACAAGTTGGACACAACTGTGAAATAGGAGAGTACTCTGTTATGGCGGCACAAGTTGGGCTTGCAGGTTCGACAACACTTGGTCGTAATGTAGTCATGGGTGGACAATCTGCAAGTGCAGGGCATCTGAAAGTTGCTCCTTTTACAACAATTGCTGGAAAGGGCGGTATTAGCAATGATATTAAAGAGAGTGGAAAGACTTTTGCAGGATTTCCTTTGATGGAACATCGTGCATGGCTCAAACTTCAGGTAAAAATTGCTAGACTATTAAAATAATTTATACTAAGGAAAAAAGTATGTCACAAACAATCGCTTTACATGGAACAAAAAAAGGTGTTATTTCGGTAACAAAAATAGAAGAACCTTATGGAAAAGGGAGTGGCACTGTTGCAAGTGTTGGCATCTCTTTAGCAGGAAATGCAGATGCACCTGAGTGGAAAGTCCATCTTCCGATGGAAAATTTAGACGAAGTTATCAAAGCACTTCAAGCACTTCAATAATTTCTCTTCATGAGGAATTAAAGTGTTGATACAAACTCTTTAATTCTTTGTATTCCTGTTCTAATTGTTTCAATATCTGTTGCGAAACTAAATCTAAAATACCCCTCACTCCCAAAACCGACACCAGGTACTACAGCAACTTCTTTTTGTGCGAGTAAGTCTTGTGCAAATTTGAGTGAATCAGAACTCACCTCTTTAATATTTACAAAAAGATAAAAGGCACCATCTGGTTTTAAAACACTCAGACCATCAATGTCATTAAAAAGTTTTACAGCTTCATCACGCCGTTTTATAAACTCTTGGCGCATCATCTCTATAGCCTCATCGGCACTTCCATCAAGACCTGCAATGGCTGCATGCTGGGTGATAGAGTTTATATTTGAGGTACTTTGCGATTGGAGTTTTTTTGTTGCTTTGATTAAGTTACTATCATAGGCTGCCATATATCCAAAACGCCATCCTGTCATTGCAACAGATTTACTTAAACCATTAATTGTAACAGTGCGTCGAAACATATCTTCACTGACACTCGCCGCAGATGTGAATTTTCCACTATAAATGAGTTTTTCATACATTTCATCACTTGCAACAATAATATCAGTGCCCTCTAAAACTTTTCCAAGTGCAGTAAGTTCAGCTTTTGAGTAGACTGAACCAGTTGGGTTTGAAGGTGTTGTAAGAATAAGCATTTTTGTTTTTGATGTCATCGCATTTTTTAGTTGTTCGGGGGTGATTTTAAAAGAAGAGGTATCATCTGTATGAATTTCAACTACTTTTCCACCGCAATATTTGACAAGTTCAGGGTATGTGACCCAATAAGGTGCAGGAATAATCACTTCATCGCCTGCTTCTATCGTTGCAGAAAAAAGATTAAAGAGTGAGTGTTTCGCACCATTGTTTACTATAATTTGATCGGGAGTATATGTAAGACCATTATCTCTCTCCAACTTTGTAGCAATAGCTTGTTTGAGTGGCATTATGCCATCAACAGCTGTATATTTTGTAAAACCATTATTGATGGCATCAATCGCCGCATCTTTAATCACTTGCGGTGTATCAAAATCAGGTTCACCTGCAGAAAAGCTTAAAACATCTTTTCCTTCGGCTCTGAGTTCTTGAGCAAGTGTTGTAATGGCGATAGTAATAGATTCAGATAGTGTATTAATGCGTTTTGTAAGCATACAATCCCTTTAGGTGAAATAATGGGATAATTATACTTAATTAATAATATAGATTGGTTTAATTTTTCATCGCTGTAATAAAAGCTTCATAAATATGTTCAAGCTCTAAGTCTTCTTCTAAGACTTCTTTATTGTCTGTCATTAAAATATGTTCTAAAACAGCAACACGTTTTAAAAGGTACTCAAACATTTCTTTGTTAATATCTGGAAGCATATTGTGCATAAATGGGTCTGTGCAACGCCCTTTTTCTATCACATGTGCTGGAATTCCAATAGCAGTTGAACAATCAGGAACTTCTTTGACTACAACAGAATTAGCACCAATTTTCGCATTTTCACCTATGACAATATTGCCAAGAATTTTTGCTCCAGCACCAAGAACAGCCCCTCTTTTAACAGTTGGATGGCGTTTCCCAGGACTCAAAGAGACACCACCAAGTGTAACACCCTGATAAATAAGGACATCATCTTCAAGAATAGCCGTTTCACCAATGACAACCCCTGTACCATGATCTATAAAAACACGCTGTCCAATAACAGCTGCAGGGTGAATGTCAATGTGTGTGAGAATCTGAGTAAACCCCATAATCAAACGCGCGATTCTTTTGAAGTTTGCTTTGTAGAGTCTATGGGCGAGACGGTACCAAGCAATTGCCCAAACACCAGGGTAGTTAAATAAAAAATCTATTTTAGAGTTAAGGGCAGGGTCGTTTCTGTAGGCATTTGCAAAATCTTCTCGTATATCACTGTAGAGTCCCAAGGTGTTTTTCCTGTTAGTTTGTAGTTCTTAGATAGCCATTTTGTTGCAAAAAGGTTTCTAGTTGTGCAAGTTTAGCACTTTTTTCTTTTTCTGTACTAAAACTACTGTTTTTAAGGTCTTCTTTAAGTTTTTTTAATATTTCTTCTTTGTTGTAACCAAGAGTGTTTAAAATATCTAAAATGGTTTTTGATTCGATGTTTTTACTTATATGGTACGCTGTATCTGTAATGGTAATTGTGTATTCATTTGGATGTGTAAAAAGATTATGATTCATGCCTAATGTCTCTTGATAGGCACCTACATTAAAAAAAGCTAAAAAATAATCTTCTTCATCTATATTGACATCATGTAAATAGAGTGGTTTGTCAGGATTAAATCGAATTTCCCCATCACTGTCACAGGTAATATCCCATAAAGAGGCTGCACGCAGAGGTGGTGTGTTGAGATGGTGAATAGGCATTACAGGAAAATGTTGTCCCAGCCCCCAGTAATCGGGAAGACTTTGAAATATAGAAGCATTAATAAGGTAGCGTTCTTGGAGTTCGCTTTGGAGTTGTTCAAGTTCATTAGTTGGATTTGCGGACTTGAGATAGAGTGCTTTTTTGATGATGTTATGCACTAAAATTTCTGCGTTTGATCGGTCTTGTAAATCAATATACCCTAAATCAAAAAGAGTAAAAAGAGACTCCATATGATCGAGTGCATCATGCAGGTACTCGATGCAGTTTGCATTGTTTAAAAGGCGGTTGAGCTCAATGAGTTCTGTAATGAGTGGTGGATTTTTCTCTTTAAAGTCTAAAAGTTCTTCTTGGTAATCTTGTGAAAAAAGTTCTAAAACAGGTGCAATTAACACAGTATGTGAAGCAACAATAAAACGCCCTGATTCTGTAAAAATATCGGGGTGTTGGACATCTTTGGCATCCATAATTTCACCGAGTAAAAAAACAACAGAGCTTGAAAACTCATCAATAGAGTAGTTTCGTGAACATGAAGCTTGGTGTTGGTCATACTCAACTGCAAGTCCGCCCCCAATGTTGATACTTGCAAGAGCAACTGCCCCAAGTTTTTTCAGTTCTGCATAAATATTTCCAGCCTCACGCAGCGCCTTTTTTAAGGGAGCTATATCTGCCATCTGTGAGCCAATATGAAAATGAATCATTGTGAATTTTTCTATGAGTTGTGCACTCTTGAGGAGTTTGATGGCTTCTATGATTTCAGTAGAAGTGAGTCCAAATTTTGCATCCATTCCACCACTTTTTGCCCAAATACCACTTCCTGAACTGTGCAAACGCACACGAATGCCAATATTTGGCACCTTTAAGTTTGATTCTGATGCAACGGTTATAATTGTTTCAAGTTCATTTAATCCCTCAATCGTAACAGTGATGTTATGTCCACTTTGTGCGGCTATAAATGCCAGGGTAAGCATTTCTTTATCTTTAAACCCATTTACAGTAATATGTGCACCTTTGGGTGTTTTGCTCATGGCTAAAATAAGTTCTGCTTTGCTTCCTGCTTCTAATCCATACTTATATTTCTCTCCACGCTCTACAATAGCTTCAACAACGGAAGGAAATTGATTGACTTTGAGTGGAAAAACAGCATGAAAATTTCCTTTGTATTTGTTCTCTTTTATTGCTTTGGTGAAGTAGGAGTAAAGGGTGTTTATCTGTTTTTCAATTAAGTGTGGAAAACGCAGTAAAAGAGGCCCTTTTACCTTGTTTGCACGAATATCATTTGTAATCTCCAGCAGAGAGGGCATGCATTTAAAATTGAGTTTTATTTCGCCATTTTCAATAAGAAAATTTTTATTGGACCAAATATCAAGACCAAAATTTTGCAATTAGAGT
>Ga0256829_1003368_pt1 | contig 11141 bp, 16 predicted proteins | sample 131447metaG_FD_185979 | JGI IMG/M metagenome (GOLD analysis project Ga0256829, IMG submission 185979) | Hydrothermal vent microbial communities from Lau Basin, Pacific Ocean - 131-447 | ecosystem: Environmental > Aquatic > Marine > Hydrothermal vents | place: Pacific Ocean: Lau Basin | collected... | reverse complement strand
GACTTGGGCAATAAAGTATTTGCCTTTTCAAAAATGGATATAAACTCTTTAGACATTATAAAAAAATTGGAAATAGAATGAAAATAGCAATAGCCGGAACAGGGTATATAGGCTTGTCAAACGGATTACTTCTGGCACAACATAATGAAGTGGTAGCACTAGACATCATCCCAGAAAAAGTAGAGATGATAGTAGTTGCAAATAGATTAGAAGACAGTATTTTGGATGTAAAAGATAAAGTTTACACGAGAGATATTTTTAATAGTGTAAAGTGTACCGGTTGAAACCGGTGTTACAGTAACACCGACTTTAGTCGGTATGGATAGCTTGCGTAGAAGAAAACCAGTTGAAACTGGTGTTACTAGAAAAAGGGAATCAAAAAATGGAAATAATTAAATTTGAGAATTTAAAAAGCAAATTAATAGAATTTAAAAATGAATTTGTATTGATTGATAGTGATGTAGCAGAACTGTATGGAGTTGCAACAAAAGATATAAATAAAGCCGTAAAAAATAATCCTGATAAATTTCCAGATGGGTATATAATAGAATTAACAAAAGCAGAAAAACTAGAGGTGGTGGAAAATTTCCACCACCTTGAAAAATTAAAGTATTCACCACATTTACCCAAGATTTTTACTGAAAAAGGCTTATATATGCTGGCTACTATTATTAAAAGTAAAGTGGCAACCAACACAACTCTCCAAATCATAGAAACATTCGCCAAAGTAAAAGAGCTTTCACGAAATATAAACAGCATTATGAAAACGACTAATGAAGAAGCACAACAAGAACTAGCTCAAAAATCAAATAAAATACTTGAAGAGATTATTGATATTGAAGATGATATACTTGAAGATGATGAGGATGGGGAAGTAGTGGAAACTACTACAAAGTTTGAATTTAATCTAGGATTTGCAAAAGTTAGCAGAAGCATCAAGAAAATTAAAAATAGTCAAGGAAAATGATGAAAATACTACTAATAGCAACTGCAGTTGAGAAAATACCGGTTGAAACCGGTGTTACCGTAACACCGACTTTAGTCGGTATATATAGTTTAGAAAAATAAGTAAGGAACTTCAAATGTTCGTAATAAAAATAGATAATCCTGAAATACAGAACAGAATTAAAGAGTATGCAAAACAACACAAAATAGCATTAGAAGATAACCATACTCAAGAAAATATTGATTGGCTGAAAGAAACACTATTATATGGTAACAAAAATGAAAAATAAAATCATAGTTCAAAATATAGAAGTTTCTATGAAAGATGATTATATCTCTTTAACTGATATAGCTAAATATAAAGATACTCAAGAGGCAAATGAAATCATTAGAAACTGGCTTAGAAATAGAAATACTATTGATAATTTTAAACCCGTCGAATTCGATGGGTTTAGAAAAAAAGCTGGTTTAAATAGTTTTACTTTAAGTACAAAACAGTGGGTAGAGTCGACTAATGCCATCGGACTTGTATCTAAATCAGGTAGATATGGTGGGACATACGCGCATAAAGATATAGCCTTTGAATTTGCATCTTGGATATCAGTAGAATTTAAAATATACCTCATAAAAGAGTTTCAAAGATTAAAAGAAGATGAACAAAAACAGTTAGGTTGGGATATAAAAAGAAACCTTACTAAGATAAACTATAGAATTCATACAGATGCAATAAGAGAAAACCTAATACCGAAACAATTAACATCATCTCAGATAAGTTATGTCTATGCAAGTGAAGCGGATATATTAAATGTAGCACTTTTTGGTTTAACGGCACAACAGTGGCAAGAAGAAAACTCAGATTTCAAAGGTAATATGAGAGACTATGCAGATGTCTACCAGCTTGTATGCCTTGCAAATTTAGAATCACTAAATGCTCATTTTATCAGTGAAAATATGCCACAAAACTTAAGAATAGAAAAGTTAAATAAAGTGGCGATTAAGCAGATGAATATGCTTTTATCCAATAGCAATATGAACAAACTAGAGGACAAGAAGTAAATGACTAATATTATTTTATGTGGTGGAAATGGTACGAGACTTTGGCCAATCAGTAGAACACTAATGCCAAAGCAGTTTGTAAAACTGTTTGATGACAAATCACTATTTCAATTAACGGTTGAAAGAAACTCTAAAGTGTGTGACAGTCAGTTTATAGTGTCAAACACTGAGCAGTACTTTTTAGCATTAGACCAGCTTGAAGAACTGCATAAAACAAATAATAGATATTTATTAGAACCAATAGGAAGAAATACAGCTCCAGCTATTGCACTTGCGTGTATGGCACTTGATAAAGATGAAATTGTACTTGTCACCCCATCGGATCACCTCATTAAAGATGAAAATGAGTATGAAAAAGTATTACAAAAAGCAAAAGAGTTGGCCCAAGAGAATAACCTCGTGACATTTGGGATAACTCCATCATTTGCAGAGACAGGCTTTGGCTACATTGAAGCTGAAAATTTTAATGTTAGAGCTTTTCATGAAAAGCCAAACCATGAAACCGCTACAGAGTATGTGGAAGCTGGAAACTACTACTGGAACAGTGGAATGTTTATGTTTAAAGCAGGGGTATTTTTAGAAGAATTAAAAAAATACTCTCCAAAAATTTATGAAATGTCTAAGCAAGCTCTCACAAACGATGCTTTAGCTTCGTCCAATGACATGATAAGAATAAAACACGATGTCATGCAAAATATTCCAGAAGACAGCATTGATTATGCAGTAATGGAAAAAAGCCAAAAAGTAAAAGTAGTACCGTCAAATATAAAGTGGAGTGATGTAGGAAGCTTTGATTCTCTTTATGATGAACTGCCAAAAGATGAAAATAATAATACGAAAAATGAAAAATATATCCAAATAGACAGCAAGAACAATCTTATTTATGGAAGCGACAGATATATAGCAACTGTTGATGTAGATGATATGATAGTAGTTGACACAGGTGATGCACTTTTAATTTCTAAAAAAGGAAGTTCTCAAAAAGTAAAACAGGTTGTTAATGAAATTAGAAAGACAACAGAGCTTCATAGTATTCACTTAACTGGACATAGACCATGGGGAACTTACACGATTTTAGAAGATTCTGACGGCTATAAAATAAAACGCATAGAAGTAAAACCGGGTAAGCGACTTTCATTGCAAAGACACAAACATAGAAATGAACACTGGATAGTAGTCTCAGGAAAGGCTACTGTGACTATCAACGAAGATACATTTACATTAAATGAAAATGAATCTACCTACATAAAAGCAGGTGATGTTCACAGACTTTCAAATGATACTAATGAGCCATTAGTTATAATAGAAGCACAAGTTGGAAGCTATACAGGTGAAGACGATATAGAAAGACTAGATGATGATTTTAAAAGGAGTTAAGTAAATGGCAGAGAAAAAAGTAGCACTGATAACAGGTATAACAGGACAAGATGGAAGTTATTTAGCAGAGTTTTTGCTGAAAAAAGGTTATGAGGTTCATGGTATTAAAAGAAGAACTTCACTTTTTAATACTGACCGCATAGACCATCTATACCAAGATCCACATGTAGAGAACCGTGACTTCATTCTTCATTATGGTGAGATGACAGACTCTATGAACCTTACACGCATCATAGAAGAGTGCCAACCTAATGAGATATACAACCTTGCTGCTATGAGTCATGTGGCAGTCTCTTTTGAAACACCTGAGTATGTAGCAAACGCAGATGGAACAGGAACACTTAGAATCTTAGAAGCTGTAAAACTTTTAGGACTTTCTAAAAAAACGAGAATCTACCAAGCCTCAACATCAGAACTTTTTGGAAAAGTGCAAGAAACACCGCAAAAAGAGACAACACCTTTTTACCCTCGTTCCCCTTATGCAGTAGCTAAAATGTATGCATACTGGATAACAGTAAACTACCGTGAAGCTTATGATATGTTTGCATGTAACGGCATCCTTTTTAACCATGAATCACCTGTGCGTGGAGAGACATTTGTTACAAGAAAAATCACGCGGGCAGCATCTAAAATAGCTCTAGGGCTTCAAGATAAACTCTACCTTGGAAACCTTGATGCAAAAAGAGACTGGGGTCATGCTAAAGATTATGTAAGAATGATGTGGATGATTCTTCAAGCTGATGAGCCAGAAGACTGGGTAATAGCAACAGGACAAACAACAGCAGTGCGTGACTTTGTAAAAATGTCTTTTGCGTATGCAGGAATAGCGTTAGAGTTCAAAGGCGAAGGCGTAGATGAAAAAGGTACTATCGCTTCTATAGACAACACAAGACTTCAAGAACTTGGCATCAACAACGCAGAGCTAAAAGTAGATCAGGAAGTTGTAGCAGTTGACCCAAAATACTTCAGACCGACAGAAGTTGATCTATTACTGGGAGACCCAACAAAAGCAGAAACTAAACTTGGATGGAGCAGAGAGTATCAACTCAAAGAGCTTGTAGATGACATGATGGCATCAGACCTCAAACTTGTCACAAAAGATCAGTATCTTAAAGATGGTGGCTATACTATTATGAATTATTTTGAATAATTACAACTAAAGGATAGAAAATGTTAAGAGAAATTATTAGACCGACAAGCGATAGTTATAATATACACATACCAAATGAATACATAAACACAGATGTGGAAATATTAGTTTTACCATTTTCGTATAATAATGAAAAAGTAGGAAAAAGTACACAAAAAAAGAAAAAATCACTTGCAGGCTCACTAAAAGAATATGCAAATCCTGCTTTAATAGAAGCCGAAAAAGATATTGCTTGGAATGAAGTAACAAAGGACAAAAGTGCTATATCTTGATGCAAATGTAATTTTACGCTATTTACTTGAAGATTGTGAGAAATTTATGGAGCAATCAAAAGTGTATATAGAAAATCATGATGTTTATATTAAGAATGAAGTTTTGGCAGAGGTAGTGTATGTGTTGAACAAAACATATAAGGTTCCAAAAAAAACTGTTAGATTAATACTTCAAGAATTGTTGTTAAATGATAATATCCAAGTTGATTCAAAAGATGTTTCGAATCTTGCTTTTGAGATATTTGAGGTTAAAAATATTGATTTTGTAGATGCCTTGCTTTGTTCGTATAATAAAATATTGAAATATGAAGTTGTAAGTTTTGATAAAAAACTCAATAAATGCATGGGTATAACTAAATGAATAAAACAAGTAAAATCTATATAGCAGGACACCGCGGTCTTGTTGGTTCGGCAATAGTAAAAAACCTTGAATCCAAAGGCTATACAAACTTAGTCTATAAAACGCATAAAGAGCTAGACTTACTAGATGCAAATGCGGTGAAGGCTTTTTTTGAAGCAGAAAAACCTGAGTATGTTATACTCGCAGCTGCAAAAGTAGGCGGTATAGTTGCTAACAACACATATAGAGCAGACTTCATCTATGAAAATCTTCAGGTTCAAAACAATGTCATTCATCAAAGTTACGTAAGTGGTGTTACAAAGTTACTCTTTTTAGGCTCTACATGTATATACCCAAAAGATGCTCCACAGCCTATGAAAGAGGAGAGTCTTTTGACTTCACCTCTTGAATATACAAATGAGCCTTATGCCATAGCTAAAATAGCAGGTATAAAGATGTGTGAGTCTTATAACATCCAATACGGCACAAACTTTATCTCAGTTATGCCTACAAATCTCTATGGACCAAATGATAACTTTGACCTTGAAAAATCTCATGTACTTCCCGCATTGCTTCGAAAAATGCATGAAGCAAAACTAAACAACACTCCAAAAGTAGAGATCTGGGGAAGTGGTAAACCACGAAGAGAATTTCTCTACTCAGAAGATATGGCAGATGCATGTATATTTCTCTTAGAAAACAGAGATTTTGTGGATCTAAAATTCCATACCCCCGTCGCTAAAGCGAAAGTGGGGTGCCAAGACACCGTAACACCGACTTCAGTCGGTAATGAGAGTTTAGAAGTACCGGTTGAAACCGATGTTACGAACAACTCTTTTGTAACACCGACTTCAGTCGGTAAGACAACCCAAGAGATAAGAAACACCCACATAAACATAGGAACAGGCAAAGATATAAGCATAAAAGAACTAGCAGAGACTATCAAAAAAATAGTTGGCTACGAAGGTGAACTATACTTTGACAGCTCAAAACCAGATGGAACAATGGTAAAACTGACAGACCCAAGTAAACTCCACGCTCTAGGTTGGAGACATACTGTAGAACTTGAAGAGGGTATACAAAGAGTTTACGACTGGTATTTGGAGAATATATGAGATTATCACTGTTTGAAATTGAAACTGTAGTTAAGTTGAAAAACAAGTACTTTAATAAAAATGATAAAATATACCTTTTTGGCAGTAGAGTAGATGATAGTAAAAAAGGTGGAGATATAGACTTGTTTATTGATTTAGAAAATAAAGAACAAGAATATTATGATGAAAAACAAAAATTTATAGCCGAGTTACAGGAACATCTTGGGGAACAAAAAATTGATTTAGTAATTTCACAAGATAGCAATCGACTTATAGAGATGGAAGCGAAAAAAGGAATAGAATTGGACTTGGACAAAATAAAACTTCATAAATATTTGAACGAATGTGACAAACACTTACAAAGGATAGAAGAAGCGTATAGTGACATTGAAGAGAGTATTCCCTTGAGTGTTGGGAAGTATAAAACACTTTCTAAAGATGAAGTCCAAGCTATTGATCAATATCTTTATAGATTTTCAAAATTACAAGATACTTTGGGACAAAAAATATTTAGATTAATTTTGAATATATATGACCCTTTAGATGAGAGCATCCCTTTTATTGATGTATTAAATAAATTAGAAAAATTAGACTTTTTAGAAAGTGCAAAAGAGTGGATAAATTTACGAGACAAAAGAAATAAAATTGCACATCAATATGATGATGAACCATATGAAATGACGCAAGCCATAAATGATATTTTAACTCAAAAAGATATTATAAAAGCAATTTATCTTAAGATTAAACACAAAGCAGAGGCTAATTTGATATGAAAATAGCAATAGCCGGGACAGAAGATATGGCAGATGCATGTATATTTCTCTTAGAAAACAGAGACTTCCAAGACACCGTAACACCGACTTCAGTCGGTAATGAGAGTTTAGAAGTACCGGTTGAAACCGGTGTTACGAACAACTCTTTTGTAACACCGACTTCAGTCGGTAAGACAACCCAAGAGATAAGAAACACCCACATAAACATAGGAACAGGTGTAGATATAAGCATAAAAGAACTAGCAGAGACTATCAAAAAAATAGTAGGTTACGAAGGCGAACTATACTTTGACAGCTCAAAACCAGATGGAACAATGGTAAAACTCACAGATCCAAGTAAACTGCATGCTCTTGGATGGAGACATACTGTTGAGCTTGAAGAAGGAATACACAGAGTTTATGAGTGGTATTTGGAAAATATATGAAAGAATTAACAATTGTAGATAATACAGATATTCAAAATAAAATATTTACTATTCGTGGCGTTCAAGTTATACTCGATAGAGATTTAGCCACTTTATATCAAGTAGAAACGAAAGTTTTTAATCAAGCAGTCAAAAGAAATATAGAAAGATTTCCACAAAATTTTAGGTTTCAGTTAACAAAAGAGGAATTACAAAATTTAAGGTCACAAAATGTGACCTTAAAAGAAAGCTTAACTACTAAGTATCTGCCTTATGCTTTTACTGAATTTGGTGTATCTATGCTAAGCGCCGTACTAAAAAGTGATATTGCTATAGAAATAAGCATTAAAATCACCGAATCTTTCGTAAATATGAGAAAAGTTATAATTTCAAATACTCTTATGTACCAAAGATTTGAAAGAATAGAAAATAGATTATCTGTTCATGATGAAAATTTTGAAAAAATATTTAAAGCTATAGAAGATAAATCAGTTAAGCCTAAGCAGGGGATATTTTACAATGGAGAGGTATTCGATGCCTATACTTTTGTAAGTGACCTTGTCAAAAGTGCAAAAAAATCAATTATACTGATTGATAACTATGAGGTATATCATTTTGGTGCAAGTCTAAAAGATCTAGGTAAAAAATGGTTTGCCTTTTCAAAGATGGATATAAACTCTTTAGAAATTAAAAAAAAGTTGGAAATAGAATGAAAATAGCAATAGCAGGAACAGGTTATGTAGGATTGTCAAATGGTCTACTCTTAGCACAACACAATGAAGTTGTAGCACTAGACATCATCCCAGAAAAAGTAGAAATGCTTTGCAAGAAAATATCTCCCATAGAAGATAAAGAAATAGAAGAGTACTTAAAAAGAGATGATCTAAATTTCAAAGCTACACTTGAAAAGCAAGAAGCATATGAGAATGCAGAGTATGTCATCATAGCAACGCCTACGGATTATGACCCCCAAACTAATTACTTTAACACAAAGTCTATAGAGTTTGTCATACAAGATGTACTCTCAATTAACCCAGATGCAACTATGGTCATAAAATCTACCGTACCAGTTGGCTACACAAAAAGTTTAAGAGAAAAGTTTAATACCTCAAACATTATTTTCTCACCAGAATTTTTAAGAGAGGGGAACGCTTTATATGATAATCTTCATCCTAGTAGAATAATAGTAGGAGAAAAATCAGACAGAGCGATAGTTTTTGCAAATCTACTTGCTCAAGGTGCCATTAAAGAAAATATTGACATTTTATTTACTGATTCTACAGAAGCAGAAGCTATAAAACTCTTTGCAAATACTTACTTAGCTATGAGAGTTGCCTACTTTAATGAATTAGACTCTTATGCTCAGACGCATGATCTAAACAGTGAACAGATCATAAAAGGTGTAGGATTGGACCCTCGCATCGGTACGCATTACAATAATCCAAGTTTTGGATATGGTGGATACTGCTTACCAAAAGACACAAAACAACTAAGAGCAAACTACAAAGATGTCCCATGTAACCTTATAAGTGCCATAGTAGAAGCAAACAGCACAAGAAAAGATTTTATAGCAGAATCAATTTTGAAAAAACTAAACGCTCTGGGAAACGAGATTTTAACCTCGTCAAAAACAGTTGGTATTTATAGACTTACCATGAAATCAGGTTCAGACAACTTTAGAAGCTCAGCCATTCAAGGCATCATGAAACGCATAAAAGCAAAAGGCATAGAAGTCGTCATATATGAACCAGTAATGCAAGAAGAGGAATTTTTTAACTCAAAAGTCATAAAAGATTTAGATGAATTTAAAAAAATGAGTGATGTCATAGTCGCAAATAGACTAGAAGAGAGTATTTTGGATGTAAAAGATAAAGTTTACACTCGTGATATTTTTAACAGCGATAGTTAGATTTAATTTGAATACAATTTGGAGATAAATAATATGCCATTATTAGACAGTTTTAAGGTAGATCATACACAAATGAAAGCACCTGCAGTAAGAGTTGCAAAAACTATGCAAAGTAAACATAATGATACTGTAACAGTATTTGACCTTCGTTTTACATTACCAAATGTAGAAGAGAACTTAAGTAGTGAAGGTATTCACACATTAGAGCATCTGTTTGCTGGGTTTATGCGAGATCATTTAAATAGTGATGATGTGGAGATTATAGATTTATCTCCTATGGGTTGTAGAACAGGTTTTTATATGAGTCTTTTTGGTGAACCAGATGAGGCAACGGTAGCTAGAGCATGGGAAGCTAGTATGCAAGATGTTTTAAATGTTAAAACTCAAAATGAGATTCCTGAACTCAATGTTTATCAGTGTGGAACATACAAGATGCACTCTTTGGATGATGCGAAAAAAATAGCTAAAAATGTACTAGGTAAAAAAGTAGGCATCATGAAAAATGATGAGTTAACCTTAGATGAGACTCTTGTGGAGGTGGTTGAGTAATGTACTTATTTACAAGTGAAGTAGTAAGCCCAGGACATCCAGATAAATGTGCAGATATTATAGCAGACAGCATAGTAGATGCTCACATTATAGCAGATGCAAATGCAAGAGTAGCATCTGAAGTTTTTGTAGCAGGTAAACATGTAGTGATAGGTGGAGAAGTAACATCAAAAGCAAATCTTAGCCATGATGACTACGAACAAATAGTAAAAGATGCTCTCATAAAGATAGGTTACGATGGAACATCTAGTTTTGATGCATCTCAAACACTAAGCCCTGATGATGTTCAAGTGCAGATACTACTTAATGAACAATCGCCAGATATCAATCAAGGTGTAGATCAGGAAGATGGTGAAACAGGTGCAGGCGATCAAGGCATAATGTTTGGTTTTGCTTCAAATGAAACAGCAGACTATATGCCATCGGCTATAACTTATGCAAGAGTATTGTGTGACAAGGTTTACCAGTATGCACTTAAACATAATCATAAGTTAGGTGTAGACATAAAAACACAAGTAACTATAGACTACGAAACGAAAGAAAACTTTGAGAACTGTAAACCTCAAAAGATTCATACCATAGTGGTAAGTGCACCAAGTGTAGATGAACTTGACATAACAGAAGTTAGAGAACTTCTTCAGGGCATCATAGATGATGCAGGACTCCCTACAGACCTTTACAAAAAGCAAGAAACTATCATCCATCTAAACCCAACAGGTCGTTATGTAAACCATGGTCCCTTACACGACAGCGGACTTACAGGTAGAAAACTCATAGTAGATAGTTTTGGTGGTTATGCACCTATAGGTGGTGGAGCACAAAGTAGTAAGGATTATACAAAAGTTGATAGGAGTGGGCTTTATGCAGCTAGATGGATAGCAAAACATATAGTAGCGGCAGGACTAGCAAAAAAAGTAACGGTACAACTCTCTTATGCTATAGGTGTAGTAAAACCAACATCAGTTTCAGTAGATAGTTATGGAACAATAGTAGATGGCCTAGATGATGATAAGCTTTCATCTTTTGTGAGTGAAAACTTTTCTCTTACACCAAACTGGATAACAAAAAAATTCAATCTTGATAAACCTAGCCAAGAGACATTCCTTTATGCAGATGTAGCAAGTCGTGGACAAGTTGGGCAGAGTGACTACCCTTGGGAAAAGTTAGATAGTTTAGAAATGTTTGAGAGTTTGAAATAATGAAAATATTAGTAGCAAAAGATTTATTAACTCCAAAATTTATACAAGAGATAGTTAAGGTGCATATCTATGA
>Ga0256829_1003367_pt1 | contig 11142 bp, 11 predicted proteins | sample 131447metaG_FD_185979 | JGI IMG/M metagenome (GOLD analysis project Ga0256829, IMG submission 185979) | Hydrothermal vent microbial communities from Lau Basin, Pacific Ocean - 131-447 | ecosystem: Environmental > Aquatic > Marine > Hydrothermal vents | place: Pacific Ocean: Lau Basin | collected... | reverse complement strand
GAAGAAGAAATTGATAATGTTTTGGCTTTAAATCAATTAGAAAGTTTTCAGTTAAATAATCATCCAAAACTAATTGCTTTACAAAGAAAAATAGATGGTTTAGGCGTAGATCAAAAATTAAAAGCTAATAAATTACTACCTAAAATAGATTTAGAATATAACTTTTTAACCGAAACACCAGATATTTCAAATTCCTTAAATTCATCAGCATACAAAGCAAAAATAAGTGCTGCTTTTCCTTTGTTTTTAAGAAAAGAACGTGGTGATTTAAAACTATCTAAACTAAAAGTACAAGATGCTAATTTTGAATTATCTGATACCGAATTACAATTAAAAAATAAAATTGATGCCATTACTAAAGAGTTAGAATCTTACGTTACACAAAACCAACTTATTAAAGACATAGTCCAAGATTATGACGCTATGCTAAAAGCAGAAGAACGTAAATTTAGTTTTGGAGAAAGCTCTGTATTTTTAATTAATACACGAGAAAATAAATTAATTGAAGTACAGGTTAAAGCTGTAAAACTTGAAAATAAATTTCTTTCAACTAAAGCAAAATTGTTTAATAGTTTAGGCGTATTACCTAATTAGATTTATTATTTGAAGTTTGTGTAGAATCATTTTTTTCTACGCTCTGAGACTTTAGTTTTAGCGGACTATCTTTTTCTTTTACTACAATAATCGTTGCTTTTACACCTGTTGCTAAGTTCCATTGGTTAACAGCAATAACATTTCCAAATTCATCTAAAACCTGAAACTCTGCTGTGTTAGGACCAGAAGTACCTTGGTTTAAAGCTAAAAAGTCTATTTCATTAATACCTTCATCTAAAGGTAAGAGCAAGCCATTAAATCCAGATGTTAAAACAACACTAGGTACAACAATGTCTTTATTGATAAATACTCTAATTTTATCACCATCAGGATATTGATGATCACGATAAATGATATTTACGGCTTTTGCTGTGGTACGATATTCACCTAAAAACTGATTAACTAAGCTACCGTTATTACTTTTTTCGTCGTCTTCTTTAAATTTTAATTGTCTATCCAGTTTTTTTTTAAATAATTCACCAGGATTTCTCAAATTATTTTTTTCTACCATAGAAAATTCTTTTTTAGGTAGAGCTTCTGTTTTAGCTTCTTTTGGTGCAGTTACTACATTATCGTTATCGTCTGGTTTTATATCATTTTGCTGCTCTTCTACAGGTTGAATGATTAACTCAGGATCATCTTTTGGGTCTTCAGTGTCTTCAGCAGGTATTGCAATACCAATTCTTTCACTATCAATTTGAGAAAAACTTGATACTGAAATTGAAAAAAATATTAAGAATGAAATTAAAATCTTCATGTTTAAATTAATTGGTACTAAATTAATTCAAAAACTATACCTAAATACTAGAATTATATTAATCCTTGTTAATTTACTATTAACACTATAAGCAAAAGGGTTTTATTAATTTTTTTACAATATACATAAATGTTAAAAATTGTTAAAACAGTATTATGTTATACAAAGTACTGTAACATTTTTGTTTTATACTCGTCATATAGGTGTAAATCATTTTAAATCAATCAAATAAAACTATTAATTATGAGAACTTTAAACAACAATCAATTATCAGAAACTTTAAAAGGAACTAAAAGTAACGTTTGGAATAGTAAAAGACGTTATAGACACTAAGTAAATAACAACTAAACCACAAAGATCATGAAAACACCAAAAATTATAAGAAGACTAAATCAAAATACTTTATCAAACGTACACTGTAATAGAGAAATCTTTAGGTTTAGTTGTACAAAAAACGGATTATGGCGAGGCGTTAAGCGCTATGCACACTAATAAAAAAAGCAAGTGAAACTCACTTGCTTTTTTATTTTAATACTCTAATAATTTTAATAGTTCTTCTTCAAATTTTCCTTTTGCTAAATATTGTTCTTCTAACTGATTTATAAAAGGAATTGGTGTATCTAAACTGGCTACACGTTTTACTGGTGCATCTAAATATTCAAAACAATGTTCCATTATTAAAGATGAAATATCACTAGCAATACCACCAAATAAAGAATCTTCTTGCAGAATAATAGCTTTACCTGTCTTTTTTACTGAAGTATAGATAGCTTCTGTATCTAAAGGTTGAAGTGTTCTTAAATCTATAACATCTGCTGAGATGTTAGGATGTACGTCTAATGTATTTAAAGCCCAATGTACAGCTGCACCGTAAGTAATAATTGTTATATCATTACCTTCTTTTAATAATGAAGCTTTGCCAAACGGTAATGTATAGTAATCAGTAGGTACATCTTGTCTAATACTTCTATATAACGCTTTGTGCTCAAAGAACAATACAGGATTTGGATCATTAATAGCTGTAGCTAATAAACCTTTTGCATCATAAGGAAACGCTGGAAACACAACTTTTAAACCTGGTGTTTTTGTAAACCAAGCTTCATTAGTTTGACTATGAAATGGTCCAGCAGCGACACCTGCACCACATGGCATACGTAATACCACATCTGCATTTTGGTTCCAACGGTAATGTGATTTTGCTAAATAATTAACTACTGGATTAAAACCAGAGGTTACAAAATCACTAAACTGAAGTTCTACAACACTTTTAATACCAGCAATACTTAATCCCATTGCAGATTCTATAATGGCAGATTCACAAATAGGAGTATTACGAACACGTTCTTTACCAAAAGCTTCGACAAAGCCTTCTGTTATTTTAAAAACACCACCATATTCTGCAACATCTTGTCCCATAATTACAAGATCTTCATGACGTTGCATAGATTGTTTTAACCCTTCAGAAATAGCATCAACTAAACGTAATTCTGACGTATTTTCTTTTGGCTTAACTTCTTGGTATTTAAATACTTGAAACACATCATTTAATTCAGTGCTTAAATTTGGTGTAATTGGTTCTTCCGCGAAAGCGATTTCTAAATGCTCGTTTATTTCGTGGATAATATCTTCTTTAATTTTAACTTCTTCTTCATCGGTTAAAATACCTTCATTTTTTAAAAATTCTTGATAGTTTTCAATTGGATCTTTTTTAGCCCATTGATCCATCAAATCTTGCGGTACGTATTTGGTACCACTAGCCTCTTCATGACCACGCATTCTAAAGGTTTTAAATTCAATTAATACAGGACGAGGATTTTTACGGATGCTTTCTGTAATTTCAGAAATTTTTGTGTAAACCTCTAAAATATTATTGCCATCTATAATATGACTTTCCATACCGTAACCAATAGCACGGTCTGCTAAATTCTCACAGTTGTATTGCTCTTTTGTTGGTGTAGACAAACCATAACCGTTGTTTTCTATACAAAATAGCACAGGTAATTGCCATACAGAAGCAACGTTTAAGGCTTCGTGTATATCGCCTTCACTTGTTCCGCCTTCACCTGTAAACACTGTAGTTACTTGGTTTTTGTTTTTTAGTTTAGAAGCTAAAGCAATACCATCTGCTACACCAAATTGTGGTCCCAAATGGCTAATCATACCTACAATCTTATATTGCTGTGTACCAAAATGAAAACTTCTGTCTCTACCTTTTGTAAACCCATTAGCTTTTCCTTGCCACTGCGAGAATAAACGGTATAACGGGATGTTTCTTGTTGTAAAAACACCTAAGTTACGGTGCATTGGTAAAATATACTCTTCGTCTTGCATAGCAGATGTTACTCCTACCGCTATGGCTTCTTGCCCAATACCAGAAAACCATTTACTTATTTTACCTTGTCTAAGTAAAATAAGCATCTTTTCTTCAATTAATCTAGGTTTAAGTAAACGCTTGTAAAGATCTAACAGCGCATCGTTATTTAGGGTTGATTTGTCAAATTTCATTAATAAGCTTTCAAAAATTGAAAATATGATAATATATACTATGCCAAATATAGTATAATTACGAATAAAATAAACTACTGTTTTTGCTTAGTTTTCGTTACATTTGTAGTTAGAAGATTATAATTTTTAAACATTATGAATAAAATACCAAGTGTTAATTTAGAGGATTTTCTATCTGATGATCCTAAGAGAAAACAAAAATTTGTAGATGAAATTGGTAAGGCTTACGAAGAGATAGGTTTTGTAGCTCTTAAAGGTCATTTTTTAGACGATAAATTAGTAGACGATTTATATGAAGAAATAAAGAACTTTTTTGAATTACCTGTAGAAACTAAGCAGAAATACGAAATACCTGGCATTGGTGGACAACGTGGTTATGTGTCTTTTGGAAAAGAAAGTGCAAAAGGTAAAAAAGAAGGCGACTTAAAAGAGTTTTGGCATTTTGGACAATATGTAGAAGATGATCCACAACGTGCTAAAGAATATCCAGAAAATGTAGAAGTTAAAGAAGTCCCTAATTTTAATGTCGTTGGAAAAAAAGCATACCAAACTTTAGAAAAAACGGCTAAGTATGTATTACGTGCTTTAGCGCTTCATTTAGGTTTAGAAGAAACTTATTTTGATAATTATATCCATAACGGAAATTCCATTTTAAGACCAATTCATTACCCACCAATTACTCAAGAACCAGATAATGCGGTTCGTGCAGCAGCACATGGTGATATTAATTTAATCACTTTATTAATGGGCGCGCAAGGTCGTGGTTTACAAGTACAAAACCATAACGGAGATTGGATTGATGCTATTGCAGAACCTGATGAATTAATGATTAATGTTGGTGATATGTTATCACGTCATACTAACAATAGGTTAAAATCTACAATTCACCGTGTTGTTAACCCTCCAAGAGAATTATGGGGTACATCTCGCTACTCTATTCCATTCTTTATGCATCCAGTTAGCGAAATGAAATTAGATGTATTAGATAGTTGTGTAGACGAAAACAACCCTAAGCAATATGAAGATATTACTGCTGGAGAATTTTTAGACCAACGATTAAGAGAATTAGGATTAAAAAAATAGTTTTCAGTCACAGTCACAGTTATTTCTTCTAAATAATTGTGACTGTAAACTGATACTGTAAACTAAACAACATGGATTTACAAGACCAATTAAAAAATCTATTTCCTGATCATGTGCCAGAAGAAACCGAAGAACAGCAAGAAGAAAGCAATATTTGGTTACAAGACGATCCTATAATTTGTAAATACGAAAAACGTAAAGGGAAACCTATTACCATTTTAGAGGGATATACCGGTGCTGACGAAGATTTTAAACTACTAGCCAAAGAGTTAAAACAAAAACTAAGCGTTGGTGGTAGTTTTAAAAACGATAAAATCATTATTCAAGGTGATTATCGTGATAAAATCATGGAAATCTTAAAAGAAAAAGGCTTTAATGTAAAACGTGTTGGAGGTTAAATTATGAGTAAAAAAACGTTTCATATCACTAATGGTGGTGTATTAACAGAATATTTAACCAAGTTAAATTTTGAGGGAGAACTAATGACATGGCACGAAATGCTATGTGTTGGACCAACTACAAAAGAAATAGATAACGACAATTTTTTCAACTTAAGAAAAGAGTTTATTGAGTCTACCTACAACATTCCATATAAAGAAGAAGTTTTTAGAAAAGAGCTTAATAAAATTTCAAAACTAGAAGATTACGAAGAAGTTATCCTTTGGTTTGAATACGATTTGTTCTGTCATATCAATATGATTTCAGCCATTAGTTTATTAAAGCAAAAAATGTGTAGACTACCTATTTTTCTTGTTAATTGCGGAAAAGTAAAAGGCGAAAAACAACTTAAAGGCTTTGGTGAGTTAACTCCAGAACAAATTCAGTTAAATTACGAAAACAGAATTCAATTGAATGTTGACGATATTGCTTTTGCTCAAAAAGCATGGCGTATTTACTGCGAAAACGACCATAATTTATTAAAAGAATTAATCGTACGTCCATCAAATTATATTTACATGAGTAACTGTTTAAAAGCGCACATGAAGCGTTTTCCAGATACAAGAACAGGCTTAAATATGATGGAATACAACCTTTTAAAGCTAATTAACGAGTACAAAATAAAAGACCGTCATCATTTATTAGGTTATGGCTTACATTATCAAGGCTATTATGGCTACGGAGACATACAAATAGAGCGTATTATAAATAATATTTCGCTTTTTTATGATGAAACCGAAGAGCAGTTAGTGCTTAATAGAAACGGATTTTTAGCTTTAGAGCATCAGCAAAACTTCTTTGAAGAAATGAAATCAGACTTCCAATTTGGAGGCGTAAAAAAATCAGATTTTCAGTATTTAAAAACTGAAAGTAAATTAGTTAATACCATTAAATAATGGCAATTCAAGAATCAGAATTAATTTTAAATCCAGATGGTAGTGTTTATCATCTTAATTTAAAACCAGAACATATATCAGATACCATCATCTTTGTTGGTGATCAAGACCGAGTAGAAAAAATAACAAAACACTTTGACAGCGTAGAAGTTTCTATTCAAAAAAGAGAATTTAAAACACAAACGGGCACTTACAAAGGAAAACGCTTAACCGTTATTTCTACAGGTATTGGACCAGATAATATAGATATTGTTTTAAACGAGTTAGACGCTTTAGTAAACATCGATTTAAAGACTAGACAACCAAAAGAACAATTAACATCACTTAACATTGTTCGTGTTGGTACTTCTGGCTCTTTGCAGGCAGATATCCCTGTAGATTCTTTTGTAATGGCGTCTCACGGTTTAGATTTAAACGGAATGCTTCACTTCTATCAAATTGATAAAATAAGCAATCCAGACATTGAAGATGCTTTTATAAAATTCACAAATTGGGATAGCAAAAAAGCACGTCCAATTATCATAAATAATAGCGAAGCTTTAGAAAAACAATTTGAAGGTCATAATGTGTTTAAAGGTATGACAGCGACTGCTGGTGGATTTTACGGTCCGCAAGGTCGTGTACTGCGTTTACCGCTTTATGATGCCGAATTAAATCATAAAATGGACACGTTTAGACATGACGGTTTTAGAGTGACTAACCTAGAGATGGAAACCTCAGTAATTTATGGTTTATCAAAACTTTTAGGTCATAATGCGCTGTCACTTAACGCTATAATTGCTAATCGTGCCAACGGTACTTTCAGCAAAGACCCAAAACAAGTGGTCGAAAATTTAATAGAATACACACTTAATAAGTTTGTAGAGTAATCTAACTTTATAAGTATTTTTAAGAGTTTCGCTTTCGCGGAAAAACTGAAGTAAATAAAATGAAACAAATAAACATTGGTGGCGTACCAGAACATTTTAATCTGGCTTGGTATTTAGGCTTAAAAAATGGAGAATATAAAGATGCAGGCATAAATCTACGTTGGAAAGATTATTTTGGAGGAACAGGCGCAATGAACAAAGGTTTACGCGATGGTGATATAGACATGGCTGTTATTTTAACAGAAGGTATTATTAAAGATATAATAGCAGGTAATAAATCTAAAATTGTTCAAGTCTTTGTAGAGTCGCCATTAATTTGGGGAATTCACGTCGCTTCTAAATCAGATTATAATACAATAGAAAGTCTTAAAGGAACAAAAGCAGCCATAAGCAGGTATGGATCAGGTTCTCATTTAATGGCTTATGTAAACGCAAAAAATAATAATTGGGATTTAGAAAAAGATCTTAATTTTGAGGTCATAAAAAACTTAGATGGCGCTGTTGAAGGTCTTACAGAAGGTAAAGCCGATTATTTTATGTGGGAAAAATTTACCACAAAACCTTTAGTAGATAACGGTACATTTAGACGCGTTGGTAATTGTCCTTCTCCTTGGCCATGCTTTGTGATAGCAGTTAGAGAAGAGTTTTTAAAAACCAATAAAGAAGACGTAAAAACCATTTTAGATATTGTTAATGCTACTACTTCAGAGTTTAAAGATATACCAAGTATAGACCGTATGATAGCTAATAGGTATGAGCAAGAATTAGAAGATGTACAAGAATGGTTAAGTCTTACCGAATGGAGCCAAGAAAACATCTCTAAAGCGACAATAAAAAAAGTACAAGATCAACTATTTGATTTAAACATTATTGAAGAAAAATGGGACTATAAAGACCTTGTTGCCGAGTTGTAAACGATGAAAACAATTGTTAAAATATTTGGCTTAGCACTACTCTATCTTTTTATAGTTTATCTTTTAATTAAAATCTCCTTTTCTGTATTTGACTCAAAAACAAATACAACTGAATTATCATCAACACTTTGGTTTCAACTTATAGTTTATTTTTTACCATTTGTCATTGTGATTTTGATTGGTAAACGTGTTTTGAAAAAATAATTTCTTCTTTTTTAAGCAACCATTGATTTATTTAAGCATCTAATAGAAAATTAATATAAATATAAATGAAAATAACATCTATAATTACTTTAATCACTATTTCTTTATGTGCTGGATTATGTTGTCCTGAAGAAGAAGAAAATTACAATTCAAACAATCATTATCTTGAAAATTATAACTTGGTTAAAATTCAAGATAATGTAACATCATTAAATTTAGGGGAAACATTATACATTAATACTTTAATTGAAAATCAACAAATAGATTCTCAAGAAAACACTTTTTTAATTTCAGACTTTGATTCTACTCAATATCCACTATCTTACGAATTAAGCCTTTATAGATTAAATAGTTACGGGAATTTAGATCAAGTCAACTTAAATGAAAACAGTATAGAAATACTTAATGGTCAAACTAACATTACAGAAAATAGTAACAATTCAAACATTATCGTTTTTCCATATTTACAAGGTAATCAATATGTTAATAGCTTTGGACTAACTCTACTTGATACAGGAACTTATTTTTTAGGGCGAAATAACTTTTATAATAATGAGGGAACCTTTTTTATTTATTCAAATAATGAAAATGGTAGTGTGCAAATTACCACCAAAATTGTTAATTCTAATGTAGATGGATTGTATGAATTTGTTGTTGAATAACTATTTTTTTTACCAACTAATCATTTCTAACCCATTATCTTTCAAAATAGCATTTGTCTTACTAAAATGTTTATTCCCAAACCAATATCCGCGATTAGCACTTAAAGGTGATGGATGACCAGATGTTAAAATATGATGTTTTTTAGCATCAATCAGTTTGGCTTTTTTCTTAGCAAATCCGCCCCAAAGTAAAAATACAACACTTTCTTTGTGTTCACTTATGGTTTTGATTACAGTATCTGTAAAGGTTTCCCAACCATGTTTTTGATGGCTGCCAGCTTCATGCGCTCTAACAGTTAACGTTGCATTTAATAAAAACACACCTTGCTCTGCCCAACGTTCTAAATTTCCACTTTTTGGATATGTTTTTTTAACATCTGTTTCAATTTCTTTAAAAATATTAACTAAAGATGGCGGATGCGCAATACCATCATTTACACTAAAACATAATCCGTTGGCTTGATTGTAATTATGATATGGATCTTGACCAATAATCACGACTTTTAATTGATCTAACGTACATTTTTTAAACGCATTAAATATTAGGTTTTCTGGCGGAAAGCATTGATGTTCTCTATATTCTTCCTTTACAAATTCGGCTAATTTTTTAAAATACGGTTTATCAAATTCGTCTTGTAAAATAGCGTTCCAACTTGGGTTAATATCAACGTTCATAAGTTTGTAAATAAAATGGTATTCTTCTAATAACTGAAGTGCTTTCAAAGATAAAAATAATACTATCTTTATTTTTTAAAAATGTTTGTCATTTCGATCATAGGGAGAAATCACATCACCTATTAAAGATTAGTGTCATGAGATATCTCACATGCGTTCGATATGACAAAATAAAATAAGTCATTTCGACTGAAAAGAAGAAATCGCATTATTTAGAAAAAGCGTTATGCGATATTTCATATACATTCGACATGACAACATAAATTAATTGTTATGCTGAGCTTGTCGAAGCATTTTTAAATTAAAAACAGTTCTCAGATTATAATAAGTATTTAATACATATGAAAAAACTAAAATTCCCTTCAGCCCAAACAATTTTACTAATCATTGCAGGATTAGTAACTTTATTAACTTGGGTTATTCCTGCAGGTAAATATGAAACTTTAGGCTATAACAGTGCTGACAACACATTTACTAAAACAGGTATCACTGAAACTGAAAATTTACCAGCAACTCAACAAACTTTAGAAAACTTAAATATTAAAATTCCTCTAGAAAAATTTACAAACGGAGATATTTATAAACCTATAAATATTCCAAATACATATCATCAATTAAAAGCCAAACCACAAGGCTTTTTTGATTTTGTAAAATCGCCAATTAAAGGAGTTATAGAAGCAGCAGATATTATTTTTTTAGTACTAATTATTGGAGGATTAATTGGTATTATTAATAGTACAGGAGCTTTTGACGCAGGTATTGGTTGGTTGGCTAATGCATTAAAAGGACGCGAATTTATCCTAATCATATTTGTAACAATATTGGTTGCTGCAGGAGGAACAACCTTTGGTTTTGCTGAAGAAACTATTGCCTTCTTCCCTATTTTAATCCCTGTATTTTTAGCAGCTAGATATGATGCTATTGTTGGTATTGCTTGTATCTTTTTAGGGAGTACAATTGGTACCATGTGTTCTACAATTAATCCGTTTAGCGTTATTATAGCAAGCGACGCTGCTGGTATTAGCTGGACAACAGGTATTTGGGGAAGGTTTATAATGCTTTTAGCATGTTTAACCATTTCATTAATATATATTATACGTTATGGTAAACGTGTACAAAATGATCCTACTAAATCTATCGTTTACGACCAGCAACAACAAATCGCAGCGCTATTTAAACATGACAAAAAGAAAGTTAATTTTAATAGCAGATTACGTTTAGCCTTATTTGTATTTGCGTTATGTTTTGTAATTATGATTTATGGTGTTGTCTTTTTAGAATGGTGGTTTATAGAAATGACTACTACATTTTTAGTTGGATCAATTATTATAGGCGTTATTGCAAAAATTAATGAAAGTGATTTTATAGATACTTTTATTAGAGGCGCAAGTGATTTATTAGGTGTTGCATTAATTATAGGTATTGCTCGTGGTGTAACTGTAATTATGGCTGATGGTTTGATAAGTGATACTTTATTGTATTACGCTAGTTCTGCAACAGAAGGCATGAATAAAGGTGTTTTTGCAAGCGCTATGACTGCAATCT
>Ga0256829_1003366_pt1 | contig 11142 bp, 7 predicted proteins | sample 131447metaG_FD_185979 | JGI IMG/M metagenome (GOLD analysis project Ga0256829, IMG submission 185979) | Hydrothermal vent microbial communities from Lau Basin, Pacific Ocean - 131-447 | ecosystem: Environmental > Aquatic > Marine > Hydrothermal vents | place: Pacific Ocean: Lau Basin | collected... | reverse complement strand
TGCTTGCATACGATATTGTAGAGCGGTTTTGGGGCGCTGGTAAAGCAGATGATGCCAGATCATATTTCAATCAGCTTTTTTCAAAGAAAGAAACCCCTGAAAATATAGAGGAAAAAAACGTTAAGTTTGATTCCGGGATGGAGCTTGCAACGCTACTCAAGGAAATAGGGTTTGCAAAAAGCCGGAGCGAGGCAAAAAGAAAGATAAAAGAAGGCGCGGTAAGAATAAACGGCGAAAAAGTCAGGGCGATTCCGGAAAATGCCGAATCCATTATAATCAAACTCGGAAAAAAGATTATGAAAATAAATTTTATCTAAAGGATATACAAATTGAGCGTAATTCTTGCCGTAGATATTGGCAACAGCAATACGGTTATCGGTCTTTTTGACGAAAATAATCTCAAATTTACCGTCAGATGGCAGACCAATATAGCCGAAACCGAAGATGAGCTTCAGATGAAATTAAGCTATATCGCGGAAAAATATAATATAAAACAGATCGACGATGCTATTATAGGAAGCGTGGTACCTGATGCCGAGGAAGCTATAGGCTGCGCTATAAAGGAATTTTTTTCAATTGAAAATCCGCTTCTTGTAAAGCCAGGCATAAAAACAGGAATAAAGATTTTATATGATAATCCCAAAGAGGTCGGCGCAGACAGAATTCTTAATGCGGTGGCAATTTATGATGAATTTCGAAAACCCTCGATTGTCGTGGATTTTGGCACGGCGATAACATTTGATGTTGTATCAGGCGATGGCGACTATCTTGGCGGCATTATTGCTCCGGGCATACATATTGCAAGTTTTGCCCTATTTTCAAAAACTGCAAAGCTGCCTCATGTCTCATTTGGTAAGCCCTCCTCTGTAGTGGGGAAAAATACGGTCGATAGTATTAAATCCGGGCTTTATTATGGATATGGGTCAATGATTGACGGACTGATTAAAACGATAATTACCGATCAAGGTTTCAACCGGTGCGTAGTCGCCTCTACCGGAGGGGGAGCCGGAATCTTTTCGGATTGTTCGAAGTTGATAAAATACAACAGACCGAATCTGACGCTTACCGGATTAAAGATTTTATATGAACGCAACAGAGAAAATCAACCTTAGATGAGCAGGCAATTAAAAATTGCTATTGTCGGAACAGGCGCATGGGGCAGCGCCATGGCAAAACTTTTGTTTCGTAAATATCGGAGATCTGAAAATGAGATTTTCCTGCTTGCCAGAGATAAACAGAGATTGAAAGCCATTGCCGCTCAGAACAGCTCCGATTTGCCGTTTTGCAGTATATTGGTTTCTGATTTAAAGATTCTGAAATCCGCTGATGCGATAATCTTAGCTATTCCGACAATCTATTTGCGTGAAAGACTGTATAAGTTAAGGAGTTTTATAACTGATAAGCCGATTCTGAATACATCCAAAGGGATAGAGAAAGGATTTAATTTTGCTCACGATATATTAAATGAGGCAGCAGACGTACCTTTCGAACGCTTTTCTCAGCTTTCAGGACCAAATTTTGCAGATGAGGTGGCGAATTTTCTTCCTGCCGCCTCTGTTGTTGCCTCAAAAGATGAAAAACTTGCGATTTTTTTTCAAGAGTTGCTTTCATCCGAATCATTTCGTGTCTATAGGTCTGATGACCCGGTTGGTGTGGAACTTACAGGAGCATTGAAAAATATCTATGCTATTGCCAGTGGAGTTTCAGATGGTCTGGGACTTGGAAACAACAGCAGAGCTGCAATACTTACCAGAGCGTTGGCTGAGATTAAACGTATAGGAAAGCTTTTTAACGTAAAACAGGAAACACTTTTTGGACTTTCAGGCGTCGGAGACCTGTTTTTAACATCCACAAGTAAGCAGAGCAGAAACTACAGAGTAGGTTTTGCTCTGGCAAAAAATAAGCGGATAAATCTTGGTAAAGGCGTGGCTGAAGGGGTATGGAGCGCTAAGGCAGTCTTTGAATTTGCCGAAGCTAATAATCTGTATATGCCGATAGCAAAGGCGGTTTATCAGCTTATTTATGAAGGAAAGGAACCGTATAAGATGGCAATGAGTTTAATGCATAAACCGTTAAAAAGGGAGGATCTATGAAATTGAAGGTAGTGGGTGCATCACAAGATACTCTAAGCAGATTGAGAAACAGTCTAAGAGAAAAGCTGAACAAACCTGAAACACTCAGCAAACCTGAGTACAGAGATCCGCTTTTTATTAAATTCGTAAGATTGGTTACGCAAACCGCCCATAATCTGGCATTTCTTTCTTTACCTCAATCTGAGTTTTTCGAACGCCTTTACAAAATGTATTCTATTATTAGGAACAGACGCAAAGATAAGATAACCGTTGAGGTCTATTCTCAATTCGGTGCTTCTCAGATCTACACATTGACTAAGGATATGCCGTTTTTGCTCCATAGTCTGATAAACTATACAAAAGAGAAAGGACTGCTAACCCGTTTTATAGTTCATCCGATTCTGAATATAAACTATGACAAGGATGGAAATCTTGCCGAAATCGATCTGCCGAAAAAGAAAAGGCAGCTTATTTCCATTATATATATCGAGATAGCCGGTAATTTGAACAAAGAAGCAATTACCGGAGAGGTAAAGCATCTGCTCGAACAACTTCAGGTGACGGTCTCTGATTTTGCTAATATGAAAAATACCCTAAAGACAATTATAGAGAAGTTCAGAAGCTATCCGAATGCTCGGCATGATGAGATAAGTTTTTTGGAGTGGCTGCTCGATGACAATTTCATCTTTCTCGGATACAGATTTTATAAAATCGATATCCGGGAAGGGTATATACAGGCAAGCGGAGATTCTTTTGGAATTACAAGGCTCAGCGACTCTAAATATAGCAATAAACGCTTTTTTAAGGATATAAGCGGTGAAATCATCGAGAGAATTACAAACGATAGCCCTCTTATAATCGACAAGACAAATTCCTACAGCATAATTGAAAGAAAGGAGCTGATGAATTTTATAGGAATCGCAAAATATGATTCTGATCAGAAACTTGCAGGAAGATTCGTTTTTCTCGGAATATTCTCAAATAAGGCTCAAACCGAGCAACCTTCATCCATACCGATTCTCAAAGACAAGTTGAACAAGATTGTTGCGGAACGAAATCTTGTTGTTGGCTCGCACGACTATAGAGAAACGGTGGGAGTTTTCAATAGTATTCCCAAAGATGAGCTGTTTCTGACCGATGTATCAAGCCTGAAGGAGCTGATTGATCTTATTATTGTCGAGGATCCTCTAAGGCAGGTAAGAATTTTTGTAAGACCTAATCTTTCTGCGCGCGGTCTTTCTATCATAGTAATTTTTGATCAGCATTTTTATAGCGAGGATGTTCTGAAGCGCATAACCAATTATCTGAAAGAACATCTTGCCGCCGATACGGTTGATTACAATATCTATTTCAGGGTACACGGTCTTGTGAGAATCCATTACTATTTCAATTTTTACAAACCTGTGGTGCATATCATTGATCTGCCCCATACTGAAGAGGCACTTGCCAAAATATTGGAAAGCTGGCAGCATCGACTCGTATCACTTATAAAAACCCGGTTTAAAGAAGGGACCGAAAAGATAATAGACAGATATTCCAATGCATTTGACACCGAATATCAAAACTGTACCGAGCCTGAGGAGGCAATAACTGATATTAAAGCGCTACATGAGTTTGTTTCCTCACCCACCGTAGTATTTGATGCCCGGAGAAAAATTGTAAAAATCTATTCTACCACAAAGGTTAGGCTGGCAGAAATCGTTCCGATACTCTCAAATATGAATCTTGTTGTTATTGATGAGGCGCTACATACGGTTCGTCCTGCAGAAGGAACTATCTATATCGAAAGATTGGATCTCAAGATTCCGGAAAACATTACCCTAACCAGCGAGGAAGCGGTTGCTTTGACGATAGAGAGCACATTGAAAACTGTCGTTGATAACGACACGCTAAACAGCTTAGCGCTTTACGGGCTTAGCTATGAACAGATAGATCTTATAAGAGCGGTCAGAAACTATCTGATTCAGCTTTCAGGTTACAGTTCATCAACAATTGATGGCATCCTGACAACTCATCCAAAATTCGCATTGCTTCTGATAGATTATTTTAACAATCGGTTTGATCCCGGCTTATCCAAAAGAGACGATGATAAGCTCAAAGATAAACTTTTCGAATATCTTGCCGGGCTAAAAGAACTTAAAGAGGATCTGATATTAAGATCGGTAATGACTGTCTTTTCAGCTATGATACGAACCAATTACTTCAAGTCCGACACGCAAGGGCATTATATCTCATTTAAGATTGCCTCGGGTGATATCTCATTTATGAAGCCGCCCGTTCCGCTTTATGAAATCTATGTTCATTCCTACAGCACCGACGGAATTCATCTAAGAAGCGATCTGGTCAGCAGAGGAGGAATACGTTACAGCGACAGACCTGATGACTTCAGAACCGAAATTCTCGATCTTATGAATACACAGGTTGCAAAAAACAGCATCATTGTTCCATCCGGTTCCAAAGGCGGATTTGTTATAAGACATCAGATCATAGACAATACGGCTGGGCAAATAAAAAGCTCATACTCAATGCTTATGCGGGGATTGCTTGATCTGACCGATAATATTGTAAAGGGGAAGATCGTTCACCCTGAGGATTGTGTAATATATGATCAGGATGATCCTTATCTTGTTGTTGCTGCCGATAAAGGAACCGCATGGTTATCAGACAGAGCCAACGAGATTTCCGCCGAATACAACTTCTGGCTACATGACGCATTTGCAAGCGGTGGAAAGTATGGATACGATCACAAAAAGGAAGGAATCACCGCAAGAGGCGCGTTTGAATCTGTAAAGTGGCATTTTAGGGAAATCGGGATCGATTTCAACAAACCGTTTACCGTGGCAGGAATAGGAGATATGTCAGGTGATGTATTTGGCAACGGGATGCTCTGCAGCGACAAAATAAAACTGATTGCCGCATTCAATCATCTTCATATCTTCATCGACCCTGACCCTGACCCTTCGATTAGCTTTAATGAGCGCAAACGGCTTTTTGGTCTTGCCCGTTCGTCGTGGGATAGCTACAATCCGTCGCTGATTTCTGCCGGAGGCGGTGTTTTTTCAAGAAAATCCAAATCTATCAAACTTTCCGAGCAGGCAAAAAAGGCGCTTGGTACAGACAAAGATAACCTCAGCGGTGAGCAACTGATTCAGCTAATACTCTCTGCCCCTGTGGATCTTTTGTATAACGGAGGCATAGGAACATATATCAAGGATATAGGAGAACCTGACAGCGAGGTTGCCGACCATGCAAATGATGCATGCAGAATAACTGCCGATAAGGTCAGAGCCAGGGTAATAGGAGAAGGAGGGAATCTCGGTATTACGATGGCTGCAAGAGAAAAACTTGCAGAGCGAGGCATACGCATCAATACCGACGCGGTAGATAATTCAGGAGGTGTAAACCTTTCCGACCACGAGGTTAATCTGAAGATTCTTTTCAAGCCGTTAATGGAAAAAGGCAAAATGAGTCTGGAAAGAAGAAACGAGTTGCTTGAGGAAGTTAAAGACGAAGTAATAGACGATGTTTTAACGGATAACAAACTGGTAAACCTTATGCTTTCGTTGGAACAAGAGAGGATAAAGGATGAAAAATATCTTCATTTCCTTGGTATCGTTGCCCCTGAGGTCACCGGCAAAGCTCTGAAAAACCGCATTACCCGTCCGGAGCTTTCGGTTGTTTCTGCCTATGAAAGGATCTATCTAAAAAAACTGGTAGCCGGCAGCGATATTCGCAAATCTTACCTGTGCGATGAATATCTGAAAGACTATTTTCCGAAAAAGATAACCGACAACTTTGCAGATGCGGTATCAGGTCATCTTTTGAAAGATTCCATAGCATCAACCGGCATCTCAAGCCGTATTGTTAATTTTTCCGGTATAGCAACCGTTGATTATCTTAGCCGCATTACCTCAAGAAGCCGCATTGAGATTATCAAGCTGATTCTGATGCTTGATGAGCTGTTTGACCTGAAAAATTCCTATTACAGACTTATCGATGAGAAAAATCCGGTTGAACTTATCAAATTTTATGAAAGCAGAGTCGAAATTTTATTAAAAGAGACGGTTTTGAACAATATCGATCCGTTGTTAACAAACAATCAAAACTATACTCTTAAAAAAAGACTGGTCAGCTTTTTGAGATCGTTGAATATCTATAAAGAGGGCGAACCGTTTATAAATTACCTTAACAATAATTATATCTCCGGTTTTCCAACGGCTCTTAACATATCTGAGACCCTGTCAATACCTATGAAAACCTCATCCGAATCATTGCTCAGGATATACGATGCGTTTAATTTCGATAATATAAGGGTCACACTTGAGAATATAAAACTTTCCGATGACTGGGATTATCAGCTTGCCTGGCAGATTAGAAAAAAACTGAACAGGTGCGTGATTATGATTGCCGAAATAGCAAAGAAAAAATTTGATTCGGATATAAAACGTTGTCTGGAGTGCGATTTGGGCAGTTTGATTAAGAAAGAAACGGATCTGTTGCCCGAAACAATGGAAAATCTGCATCCGATTCTGGTTGTTGTAAACAATATTGCAGAGGTGATAGAAAACTTTGAGGAGTCTTAAAAAAAAGAGAGCGGCATTTAACATTCCGAAGCAGCATGGCGCCTGGATTTCGATTTTTGCCTGCTTTGCGCTCGGTTTGATAGTGGCAAAGCGGTTTGATTTCAAATCGCTTTTGCTACTGATATCGATTGTTGCCGGATTTTTATTGCGCTATAATATCTCGGAATCGATTAAAGACTTTGGCAAATTCAAACAGCTTCTTTTTCCGATTCTCCTCTATTTCCTGATTCTTGCAATATCCGGCTTGACTCTTCTTTTCTATTACAGACTGATAATACTCATTCCGCTTGGGGTCATTCCTGCAGTTTCGGCTTTTTCATATCTCTATTTTGAAAGAATCGGAAAACCTACCAGTACGATTTCGGAAATTATTGGAATGCTCGGCATAGCCACCATAGCACCGGCAGCTTATTATGTCGCATCTAAAAGTTTTGATATTCGTGCCGCCGGAATCTGGATAGTTTCTCTGCTTTTTTTCATCTGTTCGGTTTTTATTGTCAGATATCTTGCAAGAAACAGATTGCCCCGTAATACAGCCGAATATATAAAATCAGCAAAAATTCCTTTTTCCGTTTGCGCAACATCGGTTATTCTGGCATATCTTCTCGGAAAAGCCGATTTTTTGCCCGGTTATGCATTTATCTCGATCGCTCCCTCACTTATTCTGTTTCTTCTGTTGTCTGCGGCAAAAAAACGCTTTAAAATAAAAACGATAGGTATTGTTTCCACAATAAATATAACCATTTTTGTAATTTTATCTGCCATCAGTTTTATATCGTGAAGATAAAAAATTTGCTTCCGAAGATTCCTGATCTTTACGATGAAGTTTATGAACTATTAAAACAGATACCCGAAGGAAAGGTTTCAACATACAAAGCGATTGCCCGGGCGCTTGGGGATAAATCAGCGGCAAGAGCGGTGGGAAAGATTCTGTCTGAAAATGAAAACCCCGACCTTTATCCGTGCTATAAAATAGTCTATTCGGACGGAAAAGTGGGAAATTATCGATTCGGAGGGACGACTGAAAAAACAAAACGACTGGCTGAGGACGGAATAAAAATTGCCGGTGGAAAAGTGATCGGTTGCAATAATTGTCTTTTTGAGGATTTTTTATCTGATGCACCTTTAAAAAAGCTCCTGGAATATCAAAAAAGGTTTGTCGCAAAAACGGAATCTGTTGAGTTTGAGATTAAGACTATTGGCGGGGTTGATGTTTCATACTCATCTAATTCATCAGATGCGGTTGCGGTTTATACATTGTTTGATTTCAAAACAAATAAAATGACAGATTATATGAGCCATTCGGCTAAAATTCGTTTTCCATATATTCCCGGCTACCTTTCATTCAGAGAATTGCCGATCTTATCCGAGCTGATCGGGAAGGTAAAAAGTGCCGGGAAGATGGCCGATGTTGTTCTGGTTGACGGAAACGGCTTGCTTCATCCCAGAGGCGCGGGCATAGCGTCGATGCTTGGAGCAATCTGCAATATAAAAACCGTGGGGGTTGCAAAATCGCTTCTTTGCGGAACCCTCGGAGATGAGGGTTTTGTAAGAATGAACGGCAAGATTGCGGGAAAGAAGATAACAAAAGGTTTTAAGCCCGTTTTTGTTTCGGCAGGCTGGAAAACCGATCTTTCTGCTGCGGTTAATATTGTAACCTCAACAATGATTCACCGTCTTGCCGAACCGCTTCGCATGGCTCATATCCTTTCAAGAAACCTGTGTAAGCGGCTAAAACAATAGATTTAGTCTGATTGTTTAGCTAATGAAAAGGAAGCTGCATAATGCCGATGATAAACAACTTATGTGAAGTCAGGCAGAGGCAACTTGTTATATATTGCAATCGATCTTGATCCGGTTGACGCGCTGCAGTTTGAATAGGTTTGGATAATGCAGTATATTAAAAAGATTATTAAAGCTATGGGAGTGTATGACCCTCAGAGTTGCCCTTATTTTCTTAACGCATAAAACGCATAATAGGATAATATTTCTTAACACAAATTTCCCAATGCGGCAGTAAGAAAAGAAGAAGGAATAACTGCCTGCTTATCTACTTACCTATCCACTATCCGCCAGCCACTAAAGATGAGACTGATTCGTCGCTGGTGCTCCTCGCAGTGACCAAGAGGCGTCCTTGTGACTTTTTCTCTTCGTCATTGCGAGCGAACGCAAGTAAAGCGAAGCAATCTCTCTTTCAAAATTCATTATCCAAAATCTATAATTCACAATAATTGCCTACTCAACTTTCACTATTTACTGTTCACAAGCCACATGACAGGAAATTATCAAATCTGCCTAAAGCGCTATTTTGACAAGTTACTTCTGAAGCATCCTATCGGCAATTTGCTGTTGATGAAATTGTTATTTTGTGTAGAATGGCGGATATGGATGCATTGCTGCTTTTTTCAGGAGGTCTTGATTCAACAACCCTGCTTTACTGGGCAGGAAATCGGTTCGATACGATAGTTGCATTGACCTTTGATTATGCTCAGCGTCACTCCTTTGAGATAAAGATGTCTAAAAAGGTTTTGAGTAATTCCGGCATTGATAAAGTTTCACAGCTAATTTTTAAGATTGATCTTGCTCAAATAGGCGGCTCGGCTCTGACAGATTCCTCTATTGAGGTTCCTGATAATCCGATAGAGAACATCGGAAACCGGATTCCGATAACCTATGTGCCGTTTAGAAACGGGATTTTTCTCTCTATTGCGGCTGCTCTGGCTGAAAAAGAGGGAATCGGAACGATAATAGGCGGATGGAATCAGCTTGATTACAGCGGATATCCCGATTGTAGGGAAGATTTCATAAAATCTATTGAAAGAAGCATCAATTTGGGCACCAAAGTCGGCAGGCTCGAAAACGGAATAAAGATTCAGGCACCTTTGATAAATTTATCAAAAAAAGAGATAATAATGCTCGGCAAAAAAAACGGGGCTGACTATTCATACAGCTATTCCTGCTATAACGGCGAGCCTGTTCCCTGCGGACATTGCGACAGTTGCAAATTACGGGCGGCTGCATTTAAGCAAGCGGGTATCAAAGATGATTATCTTGTAAGGATATCCAAAGCTATCGGTAGATAGATTGCCCTTGCTGAGCAAACAGTTTGCAGCGGTTACGATACCGACATTAATAAGCAGAATAACAGGTTTTTTCAGAGACCTGGTAATTGCATCGGTTTTCGGTTCCACCGGCATAACCGATCTGTTTTTTATAGCCCTTAGAGCACCCAATCTTTTAAGACGCCTTTTCGGAGAAGGCACGCTTTCTCAATCCGCAGTCCCTATTCTTGCTAAGGCGAATAAAGAAAAATTTGCGGCAACCGCAAAATCACTCAACAGTATCGGTGCATCAATTTTGCTGCTTATATCTGCTGCCGGAGCCCTGTTTCCTCATGCGATTATTTTGATTATTGCTCCTGGCATTCTAAGTGATAACAGCAGAGCCAAAATTGCTCTTGATATGATACAAATCAGCTTTCCGTATCTGTTTTTTATCGGTTTTTCGGTGTTAATAGCAGCATCTATGAATGCCAAAAAACGCTTTATAATTCCTGCGGCAAGTCCGATTATGTTCAATATCGCAATCATTGCCGCCGCGCTTGTAGCCCATTTTTTTAATCTGTCAATTGTTACTCTGTGCTGGGGTATATTGGCAGGTGGCATAATCCAGCTTGTAATTCATCTTCTGGGCGCATCGGCTTATCATATTCCGCTGCTATTAAGTTTTAAGATTAATGATAATTTGAAACTGATAGCCAAAAGAATGCTACCGGCACTTATCGCTACAGGAGCTATGCAGCTATCAACCTGGGCTGATACAATCATAGCAAGTTTTCTAAATCAGGGAGCTATATCAACGCTGTTTTATGCCAACAGAATCATTCAGCTTCCGCTTGCTCTTCTTGCAATCAGCTTCTCTACGGTGCTTGTTCCTCATCTCTCTTTAAAATCTGATAAAGCAATAAAACAATCGGCTCAGGATCTGATGCCCGGATTTTTTATTCTCTTTTTTCTTGTCTCGCTCTTTCTTATTATAGCAGGCAAACCTATTACGGGAGTCATTTTTGAAAGAGGCGCATTTAGCGCAAATGACACGCAAGCCGTTTATTATGCATTGGTTGCTTATGCGCCAAGTCTTTTTGCCTATTCAGCTATCAGAACAATTACCCCGCTTTTTTATGCCAAAGGCGACACAAAAACCCCAAGCAGATTTAGCATAATCGGTGTTGTTTTGACAATCGTATCTGCAGTCAGTCTATCAATAGAGACAGGCTATATCGGAATAGCCTTGGCAACAAGCATAGGAGCAACCGTTAATCTTATTTTGCTTATTAAAGAGCTTGCCAGGGGCAATTTGAAATTTTCTCTGCCGATTGTCAAAATGCTGATTTTTGCCTTAATTACACTACCTTTTGCCGTTTTTTTGCACTACCAGTATCCTGAAACATTTGCCGGCAGATTGTTGCAGCTTACGGGTTTGACCGC
>Ga0256829_1003365_pt1 | contig 11142 bp, 12 predicted proteins | sample 131447metaG_FD_185979 | JGI IMG/M metagenome (GOLD analysis project Ga0256829, IMG submission 185979) | Hydrothermal vent microbial communities from Lau Basin, Pacific Ocean - 131-447 | ecosystem: Environmental > Aquatic > Marine > Hydrothermal vents | place: Pacific Ocean: Lau Basin | collected... | reverse complement strand
ACTCTCTTTTATTAGATTTTCCCAAACAGATTTCTCAATAACAATAGCGTGGAACGCTGCTGCTAAATATCCGTTTAGCTCATTTGGCTCAATTAAATAGCTTTTATCTAAGTTTCTAAATGCTAAGTATGTCTTATCGTCGATAAGCTCTTTAACAAATAGAACATCTCTCTGCTCGAAACTCTTAAAGAATGCATTAGCATCTTTAGTTTTACCAGATTCGATAGAGATTGAATCAACTACAAAAACTTTATCATTAGCAACTTTTTCAGCAATAGCGTGCATTAAAGCAAGTCTTTTTTGCTTTTTGTTTACTTTTTGAGTATAGTTTTTAGCATTTGTTGGACCAAATGCAACACCACCACCTCTAAATTGAGGAGCTCTGATTGAACCTTGTCTAGCTCTACCGCCACCTTTTTGTGCAAATGGTTTTTTACCACCACCGCTTACCGCTGATCTATTTTTTGTGTGTGCATTGCTTGCTCTTAAGTTAGCAGCATAAGCTTTACAATATAGATATAAGTTATGAGGATGAACCTCTAAAAAACTCTGAGGTAAATCTGCTGTTTTTACTACTACTGCATTACTCATTTAACAATCCTTACCATTCCTCTAGCGCCCTTATGACCAGGAACTGCGCCTTTAAGAACTAATATTCCATTCTCTTCATCAAAAGAGATTACATCATTTTTAACAGTAACTGTTTTGTTACCATACTGTCCAGGCATCTTTTGTCCAGGTTGAACACGCCCAGGCCATTCACACATACCGATAGAACCCGGTGCTCTGTGGAATCTTGAACCGTGACTCTTAGGTCCACCAGCAAATCCGTGTCTCTTTATAACACCAGAGAAACCACGACCTTTACTGTTTAAAGATGTCTTAACTACTTGTGCCTCAGCTAATGGAGCTAAGCTTAAATCACCAGCCTCTGTACCCTCTGCTACTTCGATTGTCTTAAAGCGGTTAAACTCTTTGCTTACATCAAACTTTTTTTGTTGACCTTCGATAGCTTTGTTGATTTTCTTTCCGCTGTGGTAAGAAACTAACGCTTTACCATCTTCGCGTACTTCACATACTTTAGTCTCAACAACTTTTAGTAAAGTTACAGGAACACTTGGAACGCCAACAGTTCTGCTCATTCCAATTTTTTCTACGATAAATTCCATTTCCTATCTCCTTACTTATCCATAGAGCGGATTTCTACTTCCACTTCTGGTGCTAAGTCTAATTTCATTAACGAATCAATTGTGTCAGTCGAAGCTGAAACAATGTCGATAAGTCTAGCATGTACTCTAATCTCAAATTGCTCTCTACTGTCTTTGTTTACGTGTGGAGAACGTAAAACAGTATAGCGTTTAATCTTAGTTGGTAAAGGTATTGGTCCTCTTAATTCTGAACCAGTTCTCTTTACAGCATCAACAATCGCTTGTACCGATCTGTCTAAAACTCTGTGATCATAAGCTTTAAGCTTAAGTCTAATCTTTTCCATTTTTTTCCTTTAAAGAACTCGTTACTTACGTAACATATATTGTATTTTAAGTGCCACAACACTCGATGCCGAGGGCATCTGCATACAACTCTATATAGATAGAATTCTACGCAGATGCCCAATTTGGACGAGAATTATATCTAAAGATTTATATTTAAAGACTTATAAATAGAGAAAAACTCTAATTTTTGAGCGATTGTTTACTTTTAAAAAGGAAACAATCGAAGTATGTGAGTACTGATTCTTTCATTCTAAATATTCTGAGATTGTGAAAAAAACTTAGAAAATCTTGAATTAATCTTTTTAATAGGTTTTTTCAAAGCCTCTTCTACTAATTAATAAACAACATACAAAGCCGTATCTCATCATATCCGACTTTGCTATCTAATGCTTCAAACACAGGCTTTAGGCGTAACTTTCCATCATCTGTAAAATTCTCTAGCATTTTTTTGCTCATAAGTTTAAGAACCACACTCTCTACCTCATCAAAAAGTTCAGCATTAGGCTTATATTTACTTAAATCTATCTCTGGCTCTTCCTCTTTAATTAGGGCTAAATGCTGTATAATAGTCCCTTTAGCTAAGCCTCTATTAGTTGCAAGCTCTATAATAGTGTCGGACTTATCTATCAAGTTTTTTGTCTTTATATGTGTTGGTGTAGCATAAGCAGAGTGCGAAGGCTTACCAGCTTTGATGTTGGCTATCTCCTCCTCTATCTTCTCTTTCTCTACCACACCACCCATACTAGAGATATGCTTTTTGCATAACTGTTCAAAAGCATCTTTACCCAAAGCTTCTATCGTTTTTTGTGCCTTTAGCGAAGCCTGTTTTATACGCTCATCTATATGTAAAATCAGAGGGTCAACACGCAAAGCCATTGGGTTTAACCCAAGCAAACTAAGTCCCTCTATACTCTTTATTCGCGACAGTGCTACATACCCCTGCCCTACCTCAAAGGTTTTAGAGAGGTCGATTTGTGCAGCATCTAGTGTCATCCCCTGCGACTTATGTATAGTAATAGCCCAAGCTAAACGCAGTGGCACTTGCGAGACAGTGGCTACAACCTTGCCACTCTCGTTTTCTAGCGACCACTCCTCTAAATCTAGCTTTACTTTCCTACCCTCGGTAGTAATGACAATAGGCATATTATCTATAGGGCTAAAGCTCTGAACCACACCTGTAGTGCCATTAACATACTCGCTATCAGGACTATTTTTAATAAAAATAACCAAAGCACCCTTTTTAAGTCGCAACTCCTCTAAAACAAGCGAAGATTTAAAGATTTTCTCTATATTTTTAGCTGAGCCTTTCGCTTCATAAACATAAAGCTTCTCTTCGCCCTCTAACTTATTTAGTTCGGCTAAATTTATACGATCTACATCTGCATTATGTGTATAGAGTTGGGTGATTTTTGCATCGCTAGATAAGCTTACATTCATTCTCTCTTCTAAAGCCTGTTCACTCTTTTGGCTAATATTTCCAGAACGTATATCATCTAGCACATCAATCAGCCTACTATCGGCTTGCCTAAACTTCTCTTGCAGATAACAAGTCTGTAAATTTAGCTCTCTCCAAGAAGGCGACTGCCAAGCAAAGCGTTTCTCTTTTGGCTCTTTACTAACAGGTGGCAGTTGAAAAAAGTCACCAGAGATAACAACTTGCACCCCACCAAAAGGAGCATCTGTCCCCTTAAACCCACGAAGCACCAAATCCATAGATGTAAATAGCTCAGGAGATACCATAGAGACCTCATCGATAATAAGAAGTTTAAGCTTAGAGAAGCGACTTTTTAGGTACTTCTTCTCCATTAAAAACTCAACATACCCCTCGTCTATACTTTCACGAATTCCCAAAGCAAAAAAAGAGTGAATAGTCTGCCCACCCAAATGAGAAGCCGCAATCCCAGTAGGTGCCACAATAGTAGGATAAACCCGACGCTCTTTTAAGTAGCGAGTATAAAGCTTAAGCAAATATGTCTTACCCGTACCTGCCGAGCCAGTTATAAAAACATTTTTGCCAGATTTTAATATATTGAGTGCTGTAGTCTGTTTCATGATTGCATTATATCTAATTTTGAGTTTATGATGAAATATATGGTATAATAAAAACTATACAATATTAAGGAGAACCGATGCAAATATCTATAAACATCCCTGATAATATCTTTTTTGGCATTAACGAAACAGAACAAAATTTAACTAAAACATTAAAACAGAAATTGGCAATAGAACTTTATAAATCTCATCAAATTACTATTACACAAGGAGCAAAACTTCTCTCTACAGATATTTATGAATTTATGAAACTACTAAGTAAAAACCAAATTCCTATAATAGACGACTACGATATAGAAGAAGAAGTTAAAAATGCCAAAAGAATTTTAGCATGATAATTGGCGATAGTTCGGCATTAGTATCACTCTCTATTATGGATAGACTTGATTTACTAGAGTCTATTTTTGGAAAAATCTATGTTCCACAAGCTGTTTATAATGAAGTCACCATACCAGATAAGCCACAAAGTGTAAAACTTAAAAAATTTCTCAAAGATAAAATTGTAACTGTTAATTTAACCATTACTCAAATGGGCTTAGGTCAAGGAGAGTTAGAGGCTATCGCTCTTTATAAGCAGCTTAATTCTAATTTTCTACTTATTGATGACAGACGAGCTAAAAAGTTTGCACAACTCAATAGTGTTAATGTCATTGGTTCATTGGGTGTTATGATATTGGCAAAAGAGCAAGGTTTGGTTAACTCTATTCGTAATGATTTAGAGAAACTTATAGATTCTGATGTTTTTGTTTCTGAGAATTTGATAAATAGGGTTTTGCTTAGTGTCGGAGAGTAGAAAATAGGCACGAATTAACAACGAAGATACTGCTTCGTTGCCTAATATTGGAGTTACTATAGCTCTGCTTTGCTGTTTCTCAATAGGCATTGCTAAGCTAGAGTTTATTAACTAGTAAAATAAAAGGAAAATAGCATCTTTTAAAGCGGTAATCGAGCACCTATTCTCCTATTATCTATAAACTTTATTTTACATACACTCTAACCCTAACCTTCTTCCGTCAGGGTCAGCAACAACAGCAATGAATCTATTGCTAAATTCATATTCCGAAATTATATCTATTCCAACCTCATCTAAAAAGGTAAGAATATCTTCTGTATCAAGAGAAAAATCTAAACGGCTGTTTTCAATATTAGAACCATCTTTTAAAGGATAAAGCTCTATAACTATTTCGTTTAAATTGATGAGTAATGTACTGGGCTTTTGCCATGTTGCTCTTTTCAAACTACAAGCCTAATTTTTCATAGAACTCCTTACTTACTTCTATATCTATACATCTTAACACTAATAGATTTAGTTGCATTTCTCTTTAAACCTCTCCATTATCTCCAAAAACTCTCTACTTAAATACCCATAAACTTTTTCCTCTATCTCTTTAGGCACACCATAATAAGCATCGGCAATTCCTCCGGCTATTGCACCCATAGTGTCGGCATCGCCTCCTAACGATACACAATTACGAACACAATCCTCAAAAGAGTTAGAGTCCAAAAAGCAGATAATCGACTCTGGCACAGACTTTTGGCATGATACTTCAAACTTGTAAGTTGGGCGAATTTCATCTACTGTTCTACTTAAATCATAGCCAAAATCTTTTGAAATACGCTCTCGTATCTCCTCTTTACTCGCACCTTTTCGTGCCATAAAAATAGCCAATGCCGTAGCCTCTGCTCCTTTTATTCCCTCTGGGTGGTTGTGAGTAATCTCGGCAGATTTTCGAGCCTCTTGCAAAACTTTTTCCTCTGTATCAAAAGCAAAGCCAATAGGCGAAACACGCATAGCTGAGCCATTACCCCACGAATTATAAGGCAAATGTTCATCACTCTTAAGCCACGCTTTAAACGAACCACCATATCCTACTTCAAAATATCTCAACCCAAAATCTACTACATTGTCTAAGTACGGCTCGTCATCCAAAATAGACTTAGCTATTGCCATACTTAAAACTGTATCGTCTGTAAATTTACTCTTTGGATGAAATAGCTCGAACTCTTTTGTTTTTATCTTGTGAAACTCATAGTATGAGCCTATGATTTCTCCTGCTATTGCTCCTAACATTTTGACTCCTTCGTATAATTATAACTTTCAACTAATTTTAAAACCTCGTTGGGTACTACTCCATAATTAACAATCTTAACATCTAACTCATACTCTATATATTTCAAAACGGCTTGCTTTATTGCTGAACATATCCACTTTATTTCATTACCAAACGCACCTCCACCAACCAATGTTAAATAGACTTTATTATCTCCATTTAAAATTCCTGCACAGATAGTCGCTTCATAACTTGCTTCTAAAATCAAAGAGGCAAATGGTCTCCAAAGTTCAGAAGAAAACCCAACATAAGAGATAGGTAAAGCCGAACAATAAGCTTGTGAAACCCTGTGTGTTGCATCGTTTAATGTAACTTGTGTATTCCACATTATCCCTATGCGTAACTTCTCTCTAAGCTCATCTACTTCATCTTCACTCATCCCCTCTAACTTACGATTAATATAATAAAGTCCATCTTCTTTTAGAAGGGCATATCCATTTCGCATTTCCCAAAGAGTATTCTTCTTGTTACCCAGTGCTTCACCAATATCTGCCAAACAATCTATCTGCTTATTTTCACTCTGTCCTACTTGACCATCTAACTCTACAAAGTAGTTTCGATAAATCGTTCCTACCCCTGCACAAATGGCACAAATTGGTCCTTGTGTATTGTCGTATTCATATCGTTCTATCCCCATTTCAGGTGTTACATTTGCTCCAACCATCTCTAAGAGGTTAAACTGTGAAGCTACTTGAAAAAGAGCATTTTCATTATCTTGATTTAGATGTAGATTTTTTACATCGGCTGAAATAGCTTGAAGTTTTAACTTTCCTTTTTTTGCATTACTTCTCTTAACTTTCTCTCTTAACTCTTTTAGTGATGGAGTTTCTAATCTACCATAATAATACTCTTTTCCATTAACTAATGATTTTAGCTTATCATTTTTTAAAACAATATTTTTATATATAGCCTCTTTAGATTCATCAAAACCTATTAAATTTTTTAACCACATATAACTTCACCATAATAAACTGTATTATATACTAACACCTTTAGCCCTTTAAATATTGTAAATAATCTTCTATCTTAGCTTTTAACCTATTTGCCATTTGCTCATTTGCTTCGTGCAACTGTTCTAAAATAAGGCGTGCCTCTTCTTGGTAAGCTCTTTTTTTCTCTATGCTCCAATAGTGCGGTGGTTCGCCTAAATTTGCAACTCTATCTGCCATTTTAACTACCCAAACCTCTTTTGCTTGCTCTTTTATCCGTTGTAGAGAGTCTTGCATCTGCTCCTGTTTTGTGTTTAGAGTTTTATCTTTACTTAAAGCCATTACACCATTGGCTACATCTGCTCCAAACTCTTGTAAAATATCTTCGTAAGTTGTGCTTGTGTCTTCAATCGTATCGTGCAGTATCGCACAACAAATTGCCAACTGAGCATTATCCAAACTACTAGCCACACTCATAACTTCTAATAGTACATTACCAATATGCGTAATATAAGGAAGCTCCTCTCCTGGATACTTCTGCTCTTTATGTGCTCGCGAAGCAAAAAACCACGCTTTTGTTATTTTGTCTTGATTTATTTGCACTGCTCATCCTTTAGAATTTTTTCTCTAACTTGCATTAAAGCAAAGCCCAATTTATTTGTACCTTTCCACTTTAAAGGTTGTTCTGCTAGTTCATCAGTAGCTAAGAGTCCAATACCCCATATTTTATCTTTAGGGCTAGCCTCTACTAAAATCCTATTTTTACTTGCTAGCAAAAACTCTTTTATCTCTTTGTTTTGTGAAAACTTTGCTAAGTTTCCTTTTACAACAATATCAAAAGAGGCTTCTTCCCAAATATCTTCGTTAAAGTTTTCTACCTCTCGCCCTAATGCTTTTGCCTCTCCTGGCGATTTAGCATTTATAATTTGCTCTACTTTAGAAGCATCAAAAAGTCTTGCCTTTTCTGCCATCATGTAGTGTTCTGCCGTTGCATAATATACGCCATCTACGCTAAATCCTGCAGGATACCATTGAGATAGGCAACTTTTATCAATATGTTGCGTTTTTTGTATATGGCTTAAGAAGAAAAGGTACTTAAGCTTTTTGCCTTGTGCTATTTGCTCTTTTAATTCGTTTATATTTTTCATATTTTCTCCAATTCCATTTTTTAAATAAATTTAACTTATCTACCACAAACTTATTTTACTATACTGTATATTCTGTTTTTCACTAGAGAAATATGCCTGATACAGTTCAAAGTCATCTCTTTTTTCTTCTTTTAGTTTTTTCTTTAAAATATCTATAATTTTTATCTTATCTTTCATTGTAGTTTTAATACCAAATATTAAGCCTTTTAAACTTTTAAAGTCATAATTTAATAATCTTTCTTCTTTAGTTTCATAATCACTTAATGTACTACTTAAAATTAAACGATACTCCTTTTCATATTCCCAATCTTTTGTTTTTGTTAAAAATATCTTATTGTATGTTGTCCAATATTTTTTTCTCCATATTTCTACATTTCCTAATACGCTTTTTGCAACATAACTACTGTTGCCATTCTCATCAGTATACCAATCTTTTTTTAGTCTATGTGCAGTAAGTCTTCCTATAGATTTAAAAAAATCTATTTCGGGAAACTTATGTTGATAATTTATTTTTTCAAATTTATATGTACTTCTACCATTTTCAGCACTACTCAAATTTATACTCATATTATCAGATTTGAAAATTAAACATACTCCTTTATGATTATCTCCATAGTGTCCCCATACAGAAGAATTGTGACACTCCTTCATAAAGCATGCTGTATGCCATTTTGGATAAATAAGCCTTTCAATACTAAGTAAATATTTATCGATAAAATCAATAAAAACAAAATTTCTATTTGGATTGTCTATGATTAATCTATGCTCCAAATTTTGATGTAACTTTAAATTCTCTCTAATACTTTTTTGCATTAAAAATATATCTTTTTCTGAAAAATTATTATTGCTTTGTATCTCCTTTTCAAGACTATCTATAAAGTCTATTATATATTTTATACCTGCTTTTCTAATAATTTTAGGTGATTTTGGAACAGGTATAAATTTATTTTTTATATAATTTTTTTCTATTACATCAAGAGCAATAAAATGAACTATATCCAAATAAAAGTAAAGTTCATCTCTTCTAATAGCTGTACTTCTTATAGCTATTTTTTTAATTAATGGTAATAAACAATCGATAAACTCCGAAGATATTTTTTCAAATAACTCTTTATATTCACTTGTAGGAAAATGTTCAATGTTATCAAATACTGGGATATTCTTTTCAGTAATAGTGTATTTTTCTCCTCCTATAACAAGTAAACTTACTACTCTCTCTAGGCATAATAGATAATGTCTAAAAAAATTTTTCCAAACTATTTCATCGCCACTCCAAACTATATCTATATATCCTTCCATTGGATCATTTAAATCTTCTGGTGGTGCAAAATATATAATTTGATTTTCTAACTCCTTATATTCTAGTAAACTATTAATACTTCTAAATCTATAAAATATATTAGCCATTCTGATTCTCCTTCACTTCATCAAAAGTATAATCTTTTAATAACTTTCCATCTCTAAAAACAGGCTTTAACAGATTCTCTCGCTCGCCTAACTCCTCTACTGTAACGGTTTCAAAATCTTTGCTTAAAGCAAGTCGCCCTCTTTTAGAGCGTTTGCCACTATCGGTAATTGGGTCTTTATAAACATCTCTCCACTCTCCATCGACGCAAATGGCTGAAGCTTTCATAGCGAACCTAAAATCGTCTCTGCCTACATTTTGTAGTAAATTTCCACCCATTCCAAAGGCGATATTGTCAGCAGAGAAGCCTTCATTTTTTATGGCTTCTAATATCTCTTTTATCGCTTGCTTATCTACTCCATCACCTTGGATAATACGAACTGAATCATCTAAAACAATATACCCTTTTGAGTTTTTATAACCTCCAAAAGCTTTATATACTCGCTTTATAACCTCTAGCACTATCTCTTTGGGCTCTCCAGAATCTGGGCGGATTACCAATGTTGCACCGCTTTGCTTTACCTGCTCTTTTAACTCTTTGCCCCAAATGTTGCTAACAGCGTTGTAGATGTCGTAAGAGTCAGAGACTACGGCAAATATTTTACCCTCGCCACCAAACTGTTTTATCATATTGGCGTAAGCGTCTCGCTCGCCCTCTCTTTGCCAACTTGTCATTGTGGAGTGTTCGCTTGCAGGAATTGAAAAACCTGCCATATCTGCACCATAGTATCTCTTTGCTCCAACAATAGCACTTAGTGTGTCGGTTCCTTTAAAGTTTAACAAGTGTGCCATACCACCAAGCATTGCTGACTCTTCGCTCGATACCCCTCTTGCTCCAAAGTCGTGCAGTTTAAAGGGTAGTTGCTCCTCTACATTTTCGCTTGTAGCCTCTAAGTAGTCGCGTATAATCTCTTTTATAGAGTAAGAGAGTGTAGCTACAGTTGTTGGGTACCAAATTGCTCGCAAAAGTGTAGTCTCTAAATAAGATGTTAGCCAAGGCACTTTTGGGTCGGTGTTTACCACTTGAAGCAAAGGCGACTTTAAAGGCACTAAAGTCCCCTCTTCTACTGCCAAAATTTCTAAAGGCAAGTAGCCATTGTATGCGTCTAAAATATATTGCCACCCCTCTTTGTTAAATGGCAAACCGTGGGCTGTTATAATAGCTTCGGCTTCATCTATATTTGCTTGTGTAATTGGCTCTATTAGATACTCTTTTATAAATGCTTGCAATCCAAAAAATAGCGTTTTATCATACTCACCACCTCGTGCTTCTATATAGGATGAAACATACTCACTCTTTGGTGGATATTGTAAATAGTGGCTTGCTTTGTAGCTGTCTGTGTTTAAAATAATATTTTTCATCGAAAATCCTTCGTATGATTTAATGTTTAAACCGTCTATCGGTTTTAATTTGTAGGTTCGATTTTATCGAACAATTATATTCCTAATCTATCTGTTACCCAACTATCGCCTGTATTATATGGTAATGGTCTTCGAACATCATCTCTGGTTTTATCTCTGCAAATGGTACCCAAAAGGCTTTTTTTGCGTCGTCTCCGCCTTTTACTTTTGGCAATTTATCGCCATGTAGCTCGATTAAAAAGGCTTGTGTTATTGTACGCCCTCTTGCCGAGCGGTATGGGTCGTCGAAAATTTGCTCTTTAGTTATAGAGCCCGCAAGCACAGGGGCTGGTACTTTAATGCGTGTCTCTTCTCTAAGCTCTCTTATTACTGCATCTTTTAGTCGCTCTTTTGGGTTTACAAAACCGCCCGGAAGTGCCATTAGTCCTCGCCCTGGTTGGGCTTTTCGCTCTATTAAGAGTATATGCCCAGATTGAATTACTACCGCATCAACAGTTACAAATGTTGGCTTATATGGGGCACAATCCCAAGCACTTTTGTACTTTTTAACAAAGTCGTACTCTGCTTTTACCTGCTTGTATGCATCACTCTTTTTAAACTTATCTAGCTCTATTGCAATGTTGCTGTTAAGTAAATCGCTTC
>Ga0256829_1003364_pt1 | contig 11147 bp, 11 predicted proteins | sample 131447metaG_FD_185979 | JGI IMG/M metagenome (GOLD analysis project Ga0256829, IMG submission 185979) | Hydrothermal vent microbial communities from Lau Basin, Pacific Ocean - 131-447 | ecosystem: Environmental > Aquatic > Marine > Hydrothermal vents | place: Pacific Ocean: Lau Basin | collected... | reverse complement strand
AATACATATCCGTACCATCTTCAAAGATGACATAGACCATAGAAAAACCAAAAAAGGAATAACCCCGCACCACTTTGGTATTGGGTACAGACAACATCGCTGTCGTTAATGGGTAAGTGACTTGGTCTTCCACCACTTGCGGGGCTTGCCCTTCAAAGTCTGTGAACACAATGACTTGCACATCAGATAAGTCTGGTATGGCATCCAGTGGCGTGTTCTTCATGGCTTGAAACCCTGCAAATGTAAGCAGTAACATTGCAATCAAAACCAAGAATCGGTTTTTAATGGATGCTTCAATCAGCGTACGAATCATGGTTATTTACCCTCCATGCTCATATCATCCATCTGCATATCCATGCCTTGACCACCCATGTCCATATCATCCATTTGCATGGTCGAATCTTGATTCGGGTTCACATCATTAGAGCCTTGTACATCAAGGCTTTCCATCATTTTTGCCGTAGCTTCTTTAAGCTTAGATTCTGAATCAATCAAGAATTGGCCCGAAGTCACAACCTTTTCTCCAGCCTGCAAACCATGCACCACTTGTACCAAACCATCCGCTTCTACACCAAGCGTAACCTTACGTGGTTCAAACTTACCTGCTTCACGTTGTACAAATACTTGGTTTTGTTCACCAGTGCGAATAATGGCTTCTAAGGGTACAACCACAGCATTGAACTGTTTACTGGCTTTCACAACCACATTGGCAAACATTTCAGGTTTTAAAGCCAATTCTGGGTTATCAAACTCAAGCCTCACTTTAAGTGTACGGGTTTTGGCTTCCAAATAGGGGTAAATAAAGGTGACCTTGCCCGTAAATACACGCCCAGGAATACCTGCAACTTGCATACTTGCTTCATCACCAACCTGTACCCAAGGCATATCATCTTCATACAAATCAACAATCACCCAAACCCTTGATAAATCTGCAATTTTATACAACTCGGTGTTGGGAGTAATGCGCTGTCCATCGCGCGCGCCAATATTCATCACAATACCATCAAAAGGTGAATGAATATGTAATCCTTTCATCACCTTACGTGTTTTATTAAGCTGTTTGATTTGATGTTCTGGCACATCCAATAGCTGCAAACGCTCACGCGCTGAATCAAGCAGACTTACCGCACCATCACGTACATCTTTAAAGGGGCTATTCTTTAATGCCTCAGCATTATTCAATGCCAACAAGTATTCCTCTTGGGTTGCTACCAATTGCGGGGAATAAATCGACATCAACATCGTATCTTTATGCACATGTTCGCCCGTTTCATCGACAAACATCTCTTCCACCCAGCCGTTATATTTAGGGTGCAATAATGCCACGCGCTCTTCATCATAAGTCACCCGACCAATGGTTCGAATATGACGCGATAAATCTTGCTGCTTAGCCATAGTGGTACGCACAGCCATGTTTTGTTCTACCGTACCATCTATCGTTACCGTGCCTACAGGTGATCCACTGCTGCTACCACCATCGGCAAATACAGGGATATAGTCCATGCCCATCTCATCTTTAGCAGGTACAGGCGAAGTAATCGCAGGGTTCATCGGATTGCGATAAAACAATACTTTTTTCTCCGCTGGTTTATCCGCTTCCGCATAAACAGGAATGTAATCCATGCCCATTTCATCTTTGGCGGGTGCGGGTGAGGTAATCGCAGGATTCATCGGATTGCGGTAAAATAATACCTTTTTACTATCTTCAGATGCTTGTTGCTGCCTTAAATCAGATGATGAAGGCGCAAGCATATAACCCGCACCCAACCCAAGCAGTAACATGACACCTGCAACTGTTATCGTTTGTTTATTCATGATGATTCTCCAGGCCTGTGTTCACTGATTTTTCTTGGCTGTGCTGCGTCACACCGTGGATACTCTTACCCACAGCCGCGTCTAAACGTGCTAAACTTTGTTTGGCTTGTGCCAATACTTTCCAATATTGTGTTTCATAGTTGTAGAGGGTGATTTGCGTGCGAACAAGGTTTAAAAAATCCACTTTATTCACTTGGTATGCCGCAAGCATAGATGCCACAGTTTGCCTAGCTTGAGGAATAATGCCTTGTTTAAATAATGATGCTTGTTGCTTAGCACGTTGATAATCAGATAAAGCTACACCCACCTCTGCTTGCACTTGTGCCAATGCATCTTCGTAAGCAAATTCAGCCTGCAAAGCTTCGGCTTTGCGTTGCCCAAGCTGTGCATCTTGCGTATCCCCGAAAGGAATATTAAAACTCAAGCTTAAGCTCGCCAAATCTGCTCTATCTAAACCAGTAGTAGCATTGCTCGCCCTTGCGCCATAACTGGCAGATATTTTAAAATCAGGATAAAAGTCTTTTTCTGCCACAGCAACATGAGCTTGTCTTGCATCTATACCCCATTGTTTACCATGCAAAAGTGGGCGACTCACTTGCGCTACTTGTAATAAAGCCTCTTTACTTTGTAAATCATACAGCAACTCATCCACTGTATGAGGTAACACGATTGATGTTGAAGCTGGTTGATTGAGTAAAGCATTCAATCTGGCTTGTTCAGATTGACGCAGCGATTGCCATTGCATTTGACTGTCCAATAATTTGGATAATTCCAATTGCGCCAACAACACATCTTGCTGTAAACCTTTACCCGTTTTGTATTTGGTTTCAGCAATTTTAATAAACTGTCTTAATAAACCTTTATTTTTTTCAACAATATTCAAGGCTTTATCAAGGTAATATAAGTTCCACCAACGCACTTGCACTTGGCTAAGCAATTGTAGCCTAAGCTCAGCAACATCTTCTTGTCCTGCTTTAGCCGTAAATTGCGCCGCATCTTCTAGTAAACCTAATTTACCTGGAAAAGGTAAGGCTTGGCTGATACCCACTTGCAATTGAGTCATATTTTCCTGCCCACGTTTCCATGTATCCACAGGAAAACTAATGGCACCTAAAGACACCACAGGGTCAGGCAAACTTCCTGCTTGTTCAGGTTTAAAAGCCAGTGCTTTCGCCCTAGATTTTTGCGCTTGTAACAATGGTGATTGCACCACCAAGGCTTTGGCTTGCGCTAATGTTAACGGTGCTGTTTCTGCATGGGCTATACCAGCCCATGACCACACAGCCAACAAAGGTAAAACATATAAGGGAAAGGATTTCATCCAAACCTCCTGCTAGAATTAAAGTCGGCGAATTCATAGAAAAATGCGCGACAAAAACCACAGCGGTAATCGCTATGGCATTAGCAAAAGGTTAAATCAAACGCGAATGCGAAGGTTTAAGTTATAAGTTGAAAGAGAAGTGTATTGGGTTTGTAAATCGGGTGGCGAAACAACAAATGTTGCTGTTGGCACATCCGATACAGTTGGTACAAGCGCGATAACCACAAAGTCTGCCGCAATATCTGCAACATCAAAGCTGTGTTTATCCAATGAAATATTTACATCAGGCATATCACAATGCGAGCAACCATGAGCTTGCATAGTCATATCCATCTTGCTCATATCCATGCCCTGCATTTGTGCAGACATTTGCATATTGCCTGCCATGCAGTGTTCCATCGCAGAAACTTGCTGCACAGGTGCTGCTGATGCTGTGGACACACAAAATCCAGCCGCAACAACTTGCAGCATAAACACCGCTAAAACCAAGCTGCTGATACGTTTCGCAGCCGCTTTAGAGCGTTTAAAAAGGATATTTGTTTTGCCTAACATAACGACAGTGTAGGCTTGTTCCGAAAAATAAGTCAAGTTAAGATGTATTCATGTTAGCAATTCTAAACCACAAGACTGGCAAGGGGCAGGTTTCTTTCCTTCGGCAATTCATCACATGAATGAACCGCAGAGTACGCAGAGTTTTTTGTAGTTTATCATGCTGAGTCCGAAGTGCCTCACCTGTCATGCCGACCAACGTGGAGGCATCTATAGATTTCTCCACTACGCTATGCTGCGGTCGAAATGACAATATAAACCGCATAGGTCGTAAGTTTCACAGAGGGGAAATCGGGGACAGTATACTCTTTTTGTCTTTTTCTTGCTTGATAGCATTAAAGAATGCTGGGGACTCAAGGCATTTTTAGACCTCACATTGCATTAACGTCTGCCACCCAACAGTGAGCCCAAAAGCCCGCGCACCAATTTACCTGTAATCATGGTTGTAGCCTTACGCGCTACGCTTTTCATGATTGCTTCCCCAAAACTTTGCCGATTACTTGTAGGTTTACGCGTTGGTTTCGGCTTGAGCCAAACATCATCCGAGTAAGCCCTAGATGTATCCTTTTCCGCAGCTTCAGCCGCTGCCATACGCTCCTCTTCTTCCGCTCTCTCTTTAAGCAATTCATAAGCCGATTCACGGTCAATGATTTCTTCATAACGACCACCCACAGGCGAACGACTAATAAGCTCCGTTCGCTTAACATCATCCACAGGGCCAATTTGTGATTCTGGCGGACGAATAAGAATACGCTCCACAGGCGTTGGACTGCCTGATGCATCCAAAGTGGAGACCAATGCTTCACCAATGCCTAATTCTGTGATGGCAGCTTCCGTATCAATCTTGGGATTGGGTCTAAATGTTTCTGCGGCGGTGCGCACAGCTCGCTGATCCTTAGGCGTGAAGGCTCGCAAAGCATGTTGAATACGCATACCCAACTGCCCCAACACATCCTCAGGAATATCCAAAGGCGATTGACTGATAAAATACACACCCACACCTTTAGAACGAATCAAACGTACGACTTGCTCCACTTTATCCATCAACGCTTTGGGCGCATCATCAAAAATAAGATGGGCTTCATCAAAGAATAAAACCAATTTGGGTTTATCTGCATCGCCCACTTCAGGTAAATTTTCAAACAATTCAGAAAGAAGCCACAGCAAAAATGTTGCATACAATTTTGGTGACTGATGAATAAGTTTGCTCACATCCAACAAACTAATCACACCCTGCCCTGAGAAATCAACCATCATCAAATCTTGAAGGCGAAGCATAGGCTCGGCAAAAAAGTTTTCCGCGCCCTGCTCTTCTAATACCAGCAGTTTACGTTGAATCGCACCAATACTTGCGCCCGATATATTGCCATATTCTCCACTGATTTCTTTGCGATTTTTACCCATCCAAACCAGCATGGAACGCAAATCTTTCAAATCGAGAAGCAATAAACCTTCATCATCAGCAATGCGAAATGCAGCATACAACACCCCGCTTTGCGTATCATTCAATTCCAACAAGTTCGACAGCAGCAAAGGCCCCATATCAGAAATCGTGGTATGTACGGGATGCCCTTTTTTGCCAAACATATCCCAGAATAAGGTGGGTGCGCCACGATGTTGATAGCCATCAATCGCAATCTCTTGGATACGTCTATCAATCTCTTTGTGCGGTTTTCCTGCTTGCGAAATGCCTGATAAATCACCTTTCACATCCGCCATAAACACCGGCACACCAATGCGCGAGAAGCTTTCAGCCAGCGTTTGCAGGGTAATGGTTTTGCCTGTGCCCGTTGCCCCTGCAATCAAGCCGTGGCGATTCGCCATAGCTGCATCCAAAGACACTTGCTTGCCGTCAGCCCCACCAATCAATACTTCGATAGCACTCACGATGTTTCACCCGTTTGTACGTGATAAAGCGTTTGCGATGGGAAGGCAAACTCAAGACCTTCAGCATTAAAGCGCGTGAGTATCGCCATATTGATGTCGTTTTGTTCGCCCGCAATGCTTGCGCCTTTAGAGATATAATAAATAAATGTAATTTCCATGGCTGAATCGCCAAAGCCTGAAAAGAATACTGTGCGCTTATCTTCCAAACCTTCTTGGTTTTGAGCAATATCATGCAACATATCCATGGCCTTTTTCATGTTTTCAGGCGTGGTATCATAAGTTAAACCCAATACCAGCTTGACTTTCCTTGATGGCTCCCAGCTTACATTTTCAATCGGTGTATCTGAAAATGTCGCATTAGGAATAGTAACGGTGCGTCCTTCAAGCGTGACCAAACGGGTACTGCGCACACCAATTTCTTTAATCGTGCCGTCAAAGCCTGAAATTTTAACCCTATCATTGATGGTGAACGGTTTATCTGTAAAAATAGTAAACCCACCAAACACGTTGGACACCGTATCTTTGGCAGCCATAGCCAGCGCCAAGCCACCAATGCCTAGCCCTGCAATCAGTGCTGCCACATCGTAACCTGCATTGTTTAAGCCAATAATCGCGGCCATAGTCCACACTGCAACACGTGTACCTTTTCTAAGAATAGGCAGCAGTTGGTCATCCAAATCGCCTTCTGTTTTATCCGAAAGCGGAATCAACACATTCTCAAAAATCGCATCCAATAAACGCACGATAAGCCATGCTATCATCATCACAATCAAGAATTGAATCACATTAGCAATAAACACACCCAAAGACTCGGGAAGATTGAGCAAGCTTAAACCAAACCATATACCCGCCAAAATAAGCGTGACCACCAAAGGTTCTTCGACCATATCAATCAAAATATCATCAAGCTTGGTCTCTGTTTTGGCGGTCATGCGGCGCACCACATTGGAAAATAGCCAATATACAATTTTACCCACAGCGATGGATAAAATAATAACCACGGCTGAAATAGCCCATTCTTGTACGGTATTCCCGTAATATGTTTGCGTAAACAAGTCTCCCATGACTCCTCCAAAAAGCTTTATCCCAAGGCAAAGCTTAGGTTATATTGTTATAAATTTATACGGAAAAATATCACAAGTTAAGAATCTCATGTTAAACTTTCCGCTTTAAAGAGCCAAAGTCAGTGAGGGATAACAATGAGCAATCATGAAGCATGGTTTGAAGCCGCAAACTTTGGGGATATTGACGCATTAGAGGATAAGGGTTACGACTACACCTACTACTTCGCTTTTTATGGCTCAATGACCAAAGAGCTTGCCAATTTATATCAATCGATGCCTGAACTTCCCCTACCATCAGGCTACACTTACCTAAAAAACATCATAAAAATAAAAGGGTAGTGCCGCCCAAAAGCAAAATGACCACAGCTACCATGCTTAATATCGCAGGAAACGGTTTTTCCTTACGTGTATTTGGGTCATCGCAGCAACTCATGCGCCTAATCTAGCAAAAAAAACCTGTTTCTGTTAAATTTGCGATTCTTGAAGCGATGAGGTGGTGAATTCAAGTTCCAAGTGCACCACTTTTAGCCGCATTGAAGACTCCTCGATTATAACTACTGACGATAAGTGGCATGGCATTGCACACAGTAGTTCATGGTGTTGTGTAAAGCTCGTAATGACTGTTTAAGACTTCCTTTTTTCAAAACATCGCCTAGTTCATCTGCGCTTTGATGAAAAGCCAATCCAACTTTTCTGAAATTCGCATTATCAAACATATTACACATTTTTTTCATCTCTGGCGTTAAGCCTAATTTGTTGTGTGCGATGGTTGAGGCATGATTGAATTTTCCTTGTGAAAGCATACCAATAATTTCCTGTACCGCCTGCACATGGGAGCGCATATTCGCCAATTGGTGTTGTTTCTGTTGTGGGTTTAACTGGAGTGAAATTCTTTTATCCGAGACGCCATCCTTGGATTGCATCATCATATGATGATTCATTTCTTCCATATTGTGCTCCGTAGCTTGAGCATGAATGGGGGCTGATATGGCTATCATCCACAATAATCCAAATAAAGTGATGCTTTGTTTCATAAGTTTCTCCATGTTATGATGTAACCTTCTGGTCATTAGCATTAAACCAGCGCATCATATAATGGACTGTAGTATATGAATATGATTTGAATCATATGTGAATTATTGTAATTTTAGAAAAGAACCTTGCCTTACCAATATATGCTCATCTTCTAGTTTTTTTAGTTCCCTATAAAAAGTTTCATGGGCAAGGCCGATTTTATAGGCAACATCTTTCAAAACGATATTGAGATGAAGCTCTTGATTGGCATCCATCTCATTTTTGATAAAAGCTAAGATTCGAGCCTTTGCAGATGAGATATTTTTAATTTCATTAATAGCACGTAAGTCGCGCACTTGTTGAGAAAATATTTGTAATAGTTTTTTCATCATAAATGGATTTTGTTCAAGATAGTATAGAAAGTCTTCTTTGCTATAACATGTTACTTCTGAGTCCACAGATGCAAAGGCAGTGCAATGGTATTGATTTGAAAATAATGATGCCTCTGCAAATGTTTCATGGGATACAGCTACATGAATAAGTGTCTCCCCACCTTCTATAGTGTTTCTTATAAGCTTTAATTTACCTTTTTTGAGATAAAAAAAACTGGAAACATTATCTCCTTGTAAAAACAATTGCCCACCCTTTTTAATTATCCGTGTACTTGACTTCAATTGAGATAAAATTTTCCCTAACGATTCATCCATGAACAAATCAATCGGGACAGGCTGAAGTTCAGGCTCGATTGATTTTCCTTGCTTGGTATATTTTAGATTCTTTATCACCATCCCCTTAGTCTTCACTTACTTATAAAAACATCATGAAAACAACAAGATAGCACCGCCCAAAAGCAAAGCTACCACAGCTACCATGCTTAATGTTGCAGGAAATGGTTTTTCCTTGTGCATATTCGGATCATCGCAGCAACTCATAAAATATACCTACTTTTTATGTCCTTCTATAAAAAACGTTCAATCTCAATTAATTTTCGGATAACTGGGTTCTCTAATTTTTTTAACATTATTTCTCCTAGCATAGTTTTTGCAAGCACAGTAAACGACTCACTGATTGTTGGGTGAGGATGAATTGTATTGACCAAATCTTTCAAAGTAAGCTGTTGAGCAACAATAAGTGCCGCCTCACCAGCAATAGCATTGGCTTCATCATGAAGTATCGAAATACCAATAATTTTCTGGCTTTTCTTTTCAACAATAAATTTTAAATACCCTGTGTCTTCTTTTTCAATTTGTGATTTTGCTTCTGTTTCAAATGCAAACTTACCCTCAACAATAGATAAGCCTTGTTGCAATGCTTCCTCTTTACTTAGCCCTGCCATAGCAACATTAGGCATACTAAATAATACCCAAGCGTTTTTATTAAACGAAGGTTTAAAAAAGCTATGCTCCAGAAATAAATTCTGAGCAAGAATATGAGCAGCATACTGAGCAGTGTGCGCAAATTTAGGAAAACCTTCTACCACATCCCCATTTGCAAAAACTTTCTTATTGGTTGTTTGTAGTGCCTTGGAAGCAACAATACCTTTATTCGACCATTTAACATGCGCTTTTTCCAAGTTTAAATGCTCTAAATTCGCAATCCTACCAATCGCACTTAAAATCTCATCAGAGACAAGGTTTTTTAACTCACCATTTTGTTCATAATTAATACTTAAACGACCTTGCTTGGCATGATTAATTTCCTGTACCGTAGCATTTAATAACACATTGATATGACTGCTTTTTTGGAGGTTTTCTAATAGGTAACTTGATGCTTCCTTATCAATATTTTCAAGTATGTTATCTCCCCAAACGAAGAGATTAATATTCACGCCTAAATTGGAAAGAATTTGGGCAAACTCAATGGCTATAGGACCATCACCTATGATGCTTAGGCTTTTCACTAGTTTCATATCTGAAAAAAACTGTTCATTCGTTAAAATACGGTCTACTGCATCACCCGTATATTGAGCAATCCTTGCCCGTGAACCCGTTGCAATCACAGCTCTATCAAAATTGAATATTTTTGAATCACCATTTTCATAAGCAACTTTTATACTGCTATCACTTTCAAAGCTGGCCCTAGCTTTAATAATATCAATATTTCCAACGCTTTCCGCAAGGATTTTTGCAGCCCCTGTACGCTTGGACAAAATATCATGTTTTCTTTGTTTTATTTTTTTCCACGTAAGCTGATAATGATTATTATCTAAGGTAACGCCAAATTCTTTCAAGGATTTTAAATCTTGAATATGTTTAGCACTTGCCCCCATAATTTTTGATGGGATACAGCCTTGAAACAAACACTCTCCGCCCAATTCCCCTAGACTATCAATAAGTGCAATTCGTTTGTCTTTATTAAGCTTGGCATATTCTATGGCAACAGGTGTACCTGCGGGGCCACCGCCAATCACAATTAAGTCATATGCTTCTTGTTTATTTGCCATGGTACACTCCAATACTTAAGAAAAAATTAACTCAACACACATTCTGCGGAACAACAACCTATACTGTGCAGATGAAACCAGTATTAATCTAGAAAAAACCTAGCCTTAATATCATATCCTCATAAACGAAAAGCTCAAAACTATATTTTTAAGTGGTTTATGTTAAATTGCGCTTCTTTGATGGATGAATAATGAGGCAAATACACAAGCAATGATTTCTTTAATTTGGGCCATGGATAAAAACCGCCTGATTGGTGCAAACAATCAGATGCCTTGGGCTATATCCGATTTACCTGCCGACATGGCTTGGTTTCGCCAACACACCTTGGGCAAAGCTGTGTTAATGGGTCGCAAAACCTTTGAGTCTATAGGCAAACCACTGCCTAAACGCCGCAATATTATTTTATCCCGCCAACAAGACTTAAAAATTGAAGGTTGCGAAGTCATACACAGCTTGGATGATGCCGTTAAAATGTTTCAAGATGATGAGCTTATGGTGATGGGCGGTGCAGAGATTTATAAGCTCGCTATAGCCCATGCTGACAAGTTATACTGCACCCAAGTTGACCATGCATTTAAAGGTGATGCTTGGTTTCCGAAACTTGATATGAACCAGTGGCAACAAAGCTTCAGCGAAAAACATGATGCTGATGGAAAAAATACATATCCTTATACCTTTGAAATATACCAGAAAAGTGGACGTAAAACATGAAAAACATATACAGCATACTCATCCTTTTATTGATGCTAAGCAGCCCAGCATTTGCATATGATGTTACGCAAGCAAAGGCAGACCTTAAACAAGGGCGTTACACTGATGCGATTGAACAGCTACGTACCCTTGTCAAAAATGATGCGGATAACTATGAAGCTTGGTTTTTATTTGGTGTTGCTCATGTGCATGAACAACAATTTCACCAAGCCATTGAAGCTTTTCGCCAAGTCATCAACTTACGTCCAGATTTAGCGGAGCCACATAACAACCTTGCCGCTGTGTATAACAATTTGGGTGATACCAAAGCTGCGGTTAAAGAGCTTGAAATTGCCTTAGAAA
>Ga0256829_1003363_pt1 | contig 11152 bp, 14 predicted proteins | sample 131447metaG_FD_185979 | JGI IMG/M metagenome (GOLD analysis project Ga0256829, IMG submission 185979) | Hydrothermal vent microbial communities from Lau Basin, Pacific Ocean - 131-447 | ecosystem: Environmental > Aquatic > Marine > Hydrothermal vents | place: Pacific Ocean: Lau Basin | collected... | reverse complement strand
CGACTGTGGTTGAAGATATTGAACCATGGATTGGAAAGCGCGCATCTGCAGGACGTTTGCCGCCAAACGGTTTCCCGAAGAGCAATCGCTTCGATTATAAATTCTAGTTTAAGTCAAAAGACTTCCTCTAAAAAAATGTAAGACTTACGGTTTTAGGGGAATTCCACTATGCCGGGGGTGACGCGGTATGGGTTCTTGATTTCGGGTTCGTCGATAATGATGTTGCTATCTTCATCATCAATGAACTCACCATCTTCCATATCTTCATCAGGAACAGGGCTGGTAAGGGATTCTTTTAATAAGATCAGTGTGATGCGTCTGTTACGCGGATCCAGGGGGTTGTCCAGAATAAGCGGATCTTTTGACGCCTTGCCCATCACATTATTCAAACGTTCTAGAGGCATTCCCGAATCCAGCATGACGCGGCGTGATGAGTTTGCACGATCTGCAGAGAGTTCCCAGTTTGTATATTTTGCGCCGGGGGAATACCGCACAGCGTCAGTATGGCCGCGAATGGAGACTTCGTTAGGCATATCCAGAACGATATCTGTAATCAGCGTTAGGAGTTCTTCCATCTTTTTATACATTTGTGCACTGCCTGACGGGAACATCGATTCATCTTCTTGATCGACAATCTGAATTCTCAGGCCCTCAGGTGTGATATCAATAATCAGGTTGTCTTTAAGTTTTAATAGTTTTGGATTGTTTTGAATGGCCTCTCTTATTTGCTTCGCCGCCATTTCAAAGCGTTTCTCTTCTGCTTTTTCTTTTACTTGATTAACTTTTGATTTTGCCTCACCGCCGCGTTTTCTTTGCTGATTAACTTGAAGCGGTATCAATGGGTTTTTGTTGGATGCCATCGCGCCCTCGGGCGACATGGTCAAACCGCCCATAATACCGCCCGCACCGCTGGTTGAGTCTGATATTTGTGGGTGACTGGGGTTAAAGTAATCAGACAAAAGGTCTTTTTGTTCCTGCGTGGTTACGTTCAAAAGCCACATAAGCAAAAAGAACGCCATCATCGCCGTCACAAAGTCGGCATAGGCCACTTTCCATGCGCCGCCGTAATGCTTATACGGCAATTCAATAATCTCAATATTCAGGTTATTGTCATGTGTCATATGAGTGTGTGATCCTTAACCCGGTGGCGGCGGAAGTTCGTTCAGGATTTCTTCAAGCTCCGTAAAGCCCGGTTGTACATTATGTGGTAATGCCTTTCTGGCAAACTCAACCGCGACTTGCGGTGCAGCGCCACTAAGGAATGCAACCATCCCGACTTTCATGATTTTATAATAAAGAACCTCAGAATCTGCGCGCTCTGTCATGGCTTGAGAAATCGGGCCGAAAATACCGTAAGAAAGCCAAACACCAAGGAATGTACCCACAAGCGCACTACCGATCAATTTACCCAGAACCTCCGGCGGTTCAGAAATAGAGGCCATTGTTTTAATAACACCCAAAACAGCGGCAACAATACCAAGCGCAGGGATACCTTCCGCCATGTGGTGCACGGCGTGACCCGGATGGTGTTCATGATGGGCGATTTGTTCAATTTCTTTATCCATTAATGCGCCGAGCTGCGCGGGATCTTCGTTACCCAATGAGATAATACGCAAGTAATCACACACAAAGTCCAAAGCATGGTGGTTGCCGTGGAATTTAGGGAATTGAGAGAACAGGGCACTATCATGTGAATTTTCTACATGCTGTTCAAGGGCCAAAAATCCTTTTGAGCGTGCAAGTTTGAATACGGTGAATTGCATGCTGAGAAGTTCTATGTAGTCTTCTTTCTTATAGGCAGTCGGTTTCACGAGAGAGCCGAAATACTTTAAGGTGTATTTGACCGTATCCATCGTGTTGGCGATTAAGAAGGCAGAAACAGCACAGCCCATAATAATAACTGTTTCGGCGGGGGTGGCAGGCAAAATAACACCATTGATCAGGTGCATGGCCTTTTCCATCCCGGCGGCCATAATCAAACCACCGAATGTACAAACGAAAACCAGAAGAATACCGAGCAGTTTCATGGGTCGGTTTATCCTTTCCCGAAGCTTGGTTGAGGTGCATTAAATTAAAAACACCGTCAATAAATCAAAATTATATGTGGTTACTCAGAGAATATATGTACGCAGAGGCTCAGAGCGCTAGAGCAGGCTCATTCATTAGCATAGTATGATTGTGCGGGTTTTTTCGTTTAAAATCAAGAATCTGCAAAAGAATTTTCGAGTTTTATGCGTTTTTCTTCAAGATTTCAACAACATCGAGTGCACTATATGTTAGTACACCGTCGCAGCCCGCGCGTTTAAATGCGGTGATTGTTTCAATTATGGCGCTGTCATAATCAAGCCAGCCATTCTGACATGCTGCTTGAAGCATCGCGTATTCACCGCTTACATGGTATACAAATGTAGGTAGTTTGAACGTATCTTTAACACGGCAAATGATATCCAGATAGGGCATTCCCGGTTTGACCATAAGCATATCTGCGCCTTCTTGGATGTCCAGCATCACTTCTTGAATCGCTTCATCACTGTTTGCAGGATTCATTTGATATGTTTTCTTATCACCGCTCAGGCACCCTTTGGATTGCACCGCATCACGAAACGGGCCATAGAAGGCCGACGCATATTTAGCGGCGTAAGATAGGGTCATTGTGTTTTGGTGTTTGTTTTCGTCAAGTGCGGAGCGAATAGCCTTGATACGCCCATCCATCATATCTGACGGGGCAATAATATCTGCACCTGCTTGAGCTTGGACAAGGGCTTGTTTCGACAGCACGTCAAGTGTCTCATCATTCAGGATTTTACCGTCATCCATGATGCCGTCATGACCGTGCGTGGTGTAAGGGTCTAAGGCGACGTCAGTGATGATGCCGATATCAGGGACCTTTGCTTTGATCGCCTGAATGGCGCGGCAAATTAAATTGTCGGGATTGTATGATTCCTTCCCGTCCTCAGTTTTCTTTTCAGGGCTTGTGATCGGAAATAGCGCGATTGCAGGGATCCCCAGATCATAAGCTTTTTGTGATTCTTGCACCAAAAGATCGACGGAATACCGATTTACACCGGGCATTGACGCGACAGATTCGGTTTTGTTTTGCCCTTCTATCGCAAATACCGGCCAAATCAGGTCTTTTGCTGAAATGTTGTTTTCTTCAACTAAGTCTCTTATCCAAGGCTCAGCGCGCAGTCTGCGCATTCTTTTGTGGGGGAAGCTGGAATTTATCATTGAATTATTTCATTTTTTACATTTCTTTAAACTAAAAGATATATAAAATCACTTTGCGATTGGATCAAACTTTAATTATGATCCGCTGTTATATATACAGAAAGTATTTGGAGAAAAGTCTGTGACAACACCATACTACGAAGCCATTCAGTTGATTGAACGACTGCACCGTCATTTCCTTGACGTTCTGAAAGTTGAACTGGATAAAAAGAATATTCAGGACATCAACAACGTACAATGTATGATCCTGTACAATGTCGGCGAAGATGAAATGACAGTCGGGGAATTAACCATTCGTGGATATTACCTTGGGTCTAATGTTTCATATAACGTGAAAAAGATGGTTGAGAACGAATATTTAATTCAAGAGCGTTCAGTGCATGATAAGCGTTCGATCCGTGTTCGTCTTTCTGATAAGGGGATTGAGCTCAGAAATATGATCTCCGATATGTTTTCTCGTCATGAGGAACAAATTGAGGGTACGGAAGTGACCGATGATCGCTTGAACGACCTCAACCAAACTTTGAAAATGTTGGAACGTTTCTGGGCACAGCAAACAAATTTTGGCGGCGGATTTTAGACTTTTTATTTTCGTCAAATTCATTATCTTTAAGAGCAGGCAGTAAATGGCCTGCTTTTTATTTTTATTCGGATCAACCTTATGGCACATGAGTTATTACAAGGCAGGGAGATTATTCTCGAGTTCTTTCCCATAGGAAATGTGGTGAAAGTGACGGCCATGGATGCGCAATCTTTGACCGAAATTTCGGTGCAAGGGCCGCTATCCACACCCAAAGAAATGCTAAAACGCAATGCTTTACGACGTCTTGAGTATGTTTTGAAAAAGAAAGGATTGATTTCATAGCACGAAGAGGACTATATATTGTGCTCCGAAGTAAAGGAATATAACGATATGAGCACACTCGCGATAGCTTGTGATCACGGCGGTTATGAATTGAAGGAAGCGATTAAAGAGCGCTTCGCGGATCGTTGTGAATTTTTAGATTTTGGAACGAACTCTACCGAATCTGTAGATTACCCGGAATTTGGTCAGAAACTTGCCGAGAGCATTGTTAACGGAGAAGCACAGCAGGGTATCCTGATTTGTGGTACCGGGATCGGCATATCAATCGCAGCAAACAGATATAAAGAAATCAGAGCCGCCAATTGCACAGACACCACGATGGCGCGCTTGACCCGTTTGCATAACGATGCGAATGTGCTGGCGCTAGGGGCACGATTGGTTGGTTTAGAAGTTGCGTTTGATATTGTAGAGACGTTTCTAAACACAGAATACGAAGGGGGTCGTCATGATCGCCGGGTTAAAAAATTATCAGAAATAGAATGTTAATTGAAAGGAAGTAAACTTATGAGCAACGCAGCGGAAAATGTAGCGCATTTTGATTTTAGCGGTTTTTTCACAGAAGACCTGAAAAATGCGGATGCAGATGTTTATAACGCCATTCAGGGCGAATTGAAGCGTCAACAGAGCAGCATTGAGCTAATCGCGTCTGAAAATATCGTATCACGCGCAGTGATGCAGGCGCAGGGTTCTGTGTTCACAAACAAATATGCGGAAGGTTATCCGGGCCGTCGTTATTACGGTGGGTGTGAGTATTCTGACGTTGTTGAAGACATCGCTCGTAACCGCGCAAAAGAACTATTTGGCGCAAAATACGCAAACGTACAGCCAAACTCTGGCTCTCAGGCAAACCAAGGTGTGATGATGGCCTTGATTAAGCCGGGCGACACAGTATTGGGTATGAGCCTTGCAGCCGGTGGTCACTTGACACACGGCGCGGCGCCGAACCAATCCGGTAAGTGGTTCAATGCGGTTCAATATGGTGTGCGCGAGAGCGACTCGCTGATCGATTATGATGAAGTTGAAAGATTGGCAAAAGAGCACCAGCCAAAGATGATTATCGCGGGTGCTTCGGCGTATCCACGTCACATTGATTTTGAACGTTTCCGTAAAATTGCGGATTCTGTTGGTGCATATCTATTTGTTGATATGGCGCACTATGCAGGCTTGATCGCGGCGGGTACCTATCCGTCACCAGTGCCGCACGCACATGTGACAACAACAACAACGCACAAAACATTGCGTGGCCCACGTGGCGGTATGATCCTGACAAATGATCTTGATATCTTCAAGAAACTAAATTCAGCGATCTTCCCGGGTATTCAAGGTGGCCCGTTGATGCATGTGATTGCAGCGAAAGCAGTGTCATACGCAGAAGCATTAAAGCCTGAGTTCAAAGCATATGGTCAGGCGATTATTGATAATGCACGCGCGCTTGCGAAAACGTTACAAGATGGCGGTGTTGATATCGTTTCAGGCGGAACAGACAGCCATATCGTTCTTGTTGACCTTCGTCCGAAGGGCTTAACAGGTAAAGACACGGAAGAAGCATTAGAGCGTGCAGGCATGACCTGTAACAAAAATGCAGTTCCGTTTGACCCTGAGCCACCAATGGTGACTTCAGGTGTGCGTCTTGGTACGCCTGCTGCGACGAGCCGTGGTTTCGGTGTTGAGGAATTTAAGCTGGTTGGTCAATATGCGATCGAAGTTCTTGATGGTCTGAAAGCAAACGGTCCTGAAGGAAACGAAGCTGTTGAGAAAGCCGTGAAAGAAAAAGTGGATGCGCTATGTGAGCGTTTCCCGATTTACCCGAATGAATAAGTAGGGAGGGGTATGCGCTGCCCGTTTTGTGGAAATGAGGAAACTCAAGTAAAAGACTCGAGGCCGACGGAAGATAATTGTGCCATTCGTCGGCGTCGCTTCTGCACGAGTTGCGATCAGCGTTTCACCACTTTCGAGCGTGTTCAGCTCCGTGAAATGACAGTTGTAAAGGGCGGCGGTCGAAAGCAGCCCTTTGACCGTGATAAGATTATCCGCTCTATGCAGGTTGCCTTGCGTAAGCGTCCGATTGATTTGGAAACCATCGAAAAAGAAGCCGATAAGATTGTGCGCTCTCTTGAATCTGAAGGAGAGGCGGAAATTCCGTCAGAAAAAATCGGTGCATATGTGATGGACTCGCTAACTGCGCTGGACGTTGTTGGCTATATACGGTTTGCATCCGTGTATAAAGATTTCCGTGATCCCGAAGATTTTAATGATTTCCTAAATAAGGTCAGCGACCTTAAAGACCAAAGCTCACCCAAGAAGACAAAAGGCTAAGGCCGATGACATCTGATATTGATATTCATCATATGCGCTCTGCCATTGCGCTTGCGCGACGCGGCGTTGGCCGTACTGCGCCGAACCCGTCTGTTGGATGCGTGGTTGTTCGCGATGATGTGGTGATATCCCGCGCGCGCACAAATGATTTAGGGCGTCCGCACGCTGAATTCTTGGCTCTCGAAGCTTTGGAAAATAATGCAGAAGGCGCGACGCTTTACGTGACGTTAGAGCCGTGCACACATCATGGCGCAACGCCCCCATGTGTCGATGCCATTATCAAAGCGAAGGTAAGCCGCGTTGTTATTGGTGCGCTTGATCTTAATCCGCAGGTCGCAGGCAAATCTACTGCAATTTTACAAGAGGCAGGAATTGAGGTTACATCAGGTGTATTGAGCGAAGAGTGCGCAGCCATTAATGAGGGGTTCTTTTCGACCATAGAAAAAGGGCGTCCGTTTGTAACGTTAAAAACGGCGTGCAGTCTTGATGGTAAAATCGCGCTGAAAAATGGTGAAAGCCAATGGATTACAGGTGATTTAGCGCGGAGGCATGCGCATTTCCTTCGGTCTAAGCATGATGCGGTTATGGTTGGTGTCGGCACTGTTTTGAAGGATAACCCTATGCTGACGACGCGTTTAGACGGGGTTGATCATAACCCTGTGCGTGTTGTTCTGGATTCAAAACTAAAAACGCCTCCGGATAGTATTCTGGTCAAAAGCGCCTATGCGATCAGATTGTTTATTTTTCACGCAGAACAAAGTGATAATGAACCGCTTTTAATTGCAGGCGGGGCGCATCTTCATCAGTGTAATCCACATGATTTGGCAGAGGTTTTAGGTCTGTTGGCAAAGCAAGGGATAACCCGCATATTAGTAGAGGGCGGCGCGCAGGTGCATGCATCGTTTCTGAGTGCCGGTTTATGTGATGAATTGGTGGTTTATCGCGCCCCAACAATATTAGGCGATGATTCAAAGGGGGCCATACCTGACCTTAATATTGAGCGCTTGAGTGACCGTTATGATTTTGAGTGCATAGAGCGCAGAGCCCTTGGTGATGATATGTTAGAGCGTTATCGCCCGAAGAGTGAGGTACAATAATGTTTACAGGCTTGGTTCAGGATGTTGGTGTGATTAAATCCATTGATGCGCATGATGGCGGGTGCAGGATCGAGGTTGGGGTGTCACTTGATGTCACATCGGTTCAAATGGGTGCGTCGGTGGCGTGTTCAGGTGTGTGTTTGACGGTTGTGGAAAAGTCAAATTCGTCTTTGTTTTTCGATGTTTCTGCGGAAACACTCTTGCGGAGCATTATCGGGGCATGGGGTGTCAGTGATGCGGTTAATGTTGAGCCATCGTTAAAGTTAGGCGATGAGATGGGTGGGCACATTGTGTCAGGGCATGTTGATGCCGTCACCAAAATCATTGATATTACCTCTGACGGGGAGTCATATCGGTTCAAGATAGCCATACCACATGGGTATGAGGCCTATATCGCATCAAAGGGGTCAGTGACGCTTGATGGTATCTCCTTGACGGTTAATGAAGTTGATGATCATAGCTTTGGTGTGAACATCATTCCCCATACATGGGAGAATACGACCCTGCAGTATCGAAAAGCGGGTGATGATATTAATCTGGAAATTGATACACTTGCACGCTATGTTGCGCGCATGTTGGAAGTAAGAGATAAAAAATGACAAATACTATATCCAAACAAGACATAAAAGACGCGCGCCTGGCCCCTGAAGATCAGGATGTTCTATCGTCAATAGATGAAATTATCGCTGATATGCGTAATGGCAAGCCTGTGATCATCGTGGATGATGAAGACCGTGAAAATGAAGGGGATTTAATTATCCCTGCGCAGATGGCAACGCCTGAGAATATTAATTTTATGGCTAAAGAAGGGCGCGGCCTCATCTGTTTGCCGATGGAAGAGCAAATGATTGATCGCTTGGGCTTGCATCTGATGGGGCGTGGTAATAACTCCCAACATCGCACGGCCTTTACGGTTTCTATCGAAGCCAAAGAAGGCGTGACGACTGGGATTTCCGCGGCGGATCGTGCACATACAATTCAAACGGCGATTAACCCTGATAACGGGCCAGACACGATTGCAACGCCGGGGCATGTCTTTCCACTGATGGCGCGTGAGGGCGGTGTTTTAGTGCGCGCAGGTCACACAGAGGCCGCGGTTGATCTTTCAAAGCTTGCAGGGTTTAGCGGAGCAGGTGTCATTTGTGAAATTATGAATGATGATGGCACGATGGCGCGCTTGAATGATCTGGTGGCCTTTGCGCAGTTGCATAATTTGAAAATCGGCTCAATCGCAGATTTGATTTCATATCGCCGCCATAATGAGAGCATGGTAGAGCGTGTTCATGAGCAACCATATTCGCCAGCCGATTGCGGTGAATTTACATTATGCCTGTATAAGGCCAAAATTCATTACGCAGAGCATATTGCACTGGTAAAGGGGGATATCAGCCAGCAGGATGAGCCGATCTTGGTGCGCATGCATGCTGTTGATATCTTAAAGGACGTTATTGGCGGTAAAGAGGATAGCATTCTTCGTCGCTCTATTGAGGAAGTGGAGCGGGCAGGGCGTGGCGTTATTGTCTTGCTGAGGCCGCCAAACGCAACCAGCCTGTCTGAGCGCCTCATTAAAAAAGATGAAAAGGCCGAAATTGATAATAAAGATAAAGTGATAAGAGATTATGGGATTGGCGCACAGATTTTGCTGGACTTGGGTGTCAAAAATATGGTGTTACTATCCAACAATCCGAAGAGCGTAATTGGCCTTGAGGGGTATGACCTTCATATAGCCGATCATAAATCAATAGATTAGAAGATAAAGGAAACGTCATGCCGCATGTCATGATAGCAGTATCACCATATTATACAGAGGTGGCTAATCACCTTCTTGATGGCACAAAAGCAGCGTTAAAAGACAGAAAATGCACATATGAGACGTTTGAGGTTCCCGGTGCTTTGGAGCTTCCTCTGGCTATTAAGCTGGGCGCAAGCCGAAAAGAGGGACGCGGTACTGATGGGCGTAAGTTTGATGCATTTATCGCGATAGGCTGTGTTATACGCGGGGAAACATCGCATTATGATATTGTGTGTGAAGAAAGTGCCCGTGGTTTATCACGCCTTGCGCTTGATTATAATTTACCAATTGGAAATGCGATTCTAACCTGTGATACAATGGAACAGGCCGTGGTTCGCGCTGATCCGGCACAAAAAAATAAAGGAAAAGATGCAGTAGACGCGGCGCTCGGGTTATTTGACCTTAGTCGTGAATTGCTGAGATAATTCGGGGGCTGTGATGACTTCACAACATGAAACTTTAGATCAAAATCGTGAATTTTTGGCGCGCTTATTGGCGGCGCAATCATTTTACCAAATTCTGCACAACCAAAAACCTATGAAAGAGGTCGTGCAGGAGATGCTTGAGCGTGGCCTGCAGACTGATGATGGTGAAGATATCAAGGTGAAGCCCAATGGCGGTTTGTATAAGAAAATTATGTTCAACTTGGATGACAGGCTTCCGGAGGTTGAAGAAATATTACGGTCTTATACAAAGGATAAGCCACTGGAGTCTTTGTTAAAGTCGATTATGTTATGCGGTATTTGTGAAATTTTGATACATACAGACACAGATGCACCGGTCATTATTAATGACTATCTTGATGTGACCCACGAATTTTATGAGAAAAAGCAAGTTGCATTTGTGAATGGTGTTTTAGACGCCATAAGCGGTGTCGTCCGTGCCGCTTAAATATGCTTTTCTTGAAGAAATATAGTTTGAATTTTATCTATATCTAACGCGCCGTTAACTTTTCTTTGTTATCCTTTCTTGGTTAGGATTTTATCATAATATCAATAAAGGATACAGGTATGCGTCATTTGGTTTTGCCAGCTTTGTCATTGTTGTGTTTAGCGTTTCCTGCGCATGACGCGTATGCGGCTGAAGAAAAGAAATCAGCGAATGTCGCTGAATATATTAAAATGGATCCTTTATTGCTTCCGATTATCGATGATGACGGAGTGCAGCAGGTGGTAAGCATGGTTGTAACCATCGAAGTTGATGGTGTATCTAATGCAGATAAGGTAAAGGCAATGCGTCCGCGTCTGGCTGATGCCTATATTCAAAATATGTACGGAATTCTTAATAAGCATGCAGCCCTAAAAGGCGGTATCATTCAGGTGGCTATGCTTAAAGAGCGCCTCAACAAGGTAACAAGTGATGTTGTGGGTGATGACATGGGCGCCGAAGTTTTGATACAAGTGGTTCAGCAGCGCCCGATATAGCGTTTATCGATCCAGATCGCCGGTCGCACTTACATTCTGTGGTGTATTAAATCGACCCAAATTCCCAAGTAATTGTTGTATAAATGTCAGGTCATTACCATGCGTTGGCGTTTTTGTTCGCGCGAATGGAATGTTCTCGCGCTCACTGTCAACCTCTTGGATGGCATCAACAACACCGTCTTTTCTGAACATAACAACAACAATACGTTCATCCGTGATGTGCTGATCAAGAATGCCGCGTTTTTCGGTTTCTTGTCCCAAATAATACCAAATGTTCGGATTGAATGTAGATTGCGTAGTCGGTGAGCCTAAAATCCTTAAAACGTCAGAACGTGTATGCTCACCCGCTTTTACTTCTTGAACCTGAAAGTCTTCCAACATATTTCCATGTTGTGACGTTACCGGTGTGCACGCCTGAATGGAAAAGATT
>Ga0256829_1003362_pt1 | contig 11153 bp, 10 predicted proteins | sample 131447metaG_FD_185979 | JGI IMG/M metagenome (GOLD analysis project Ga0256829, IMG submission 185979) | Hydrothermal vent microbial communities from Lau Basin, Pacific Ocean - 131-447 | ecosystem: Environmental > Aquatic > Marine > Hydrothermal vents | place: Pacific Ocean: Lau Basin | collected... | reverse complement strand
TCACCAGTGATAACGAATTTTTCCTTTTCAGCATAAAAACAAAGGCTTCCATCGGCATGGCCCGGGGTGTAAAATACCTGCAAAGCATCTTTTCCCAGGGTAAGCTTGTCCCCTTCGTCCAGTGGTACATCAATTTTTTTGATTCCATTCAGTGTCAGGCCAAAACGTGCGGCGCTGTCATAAGCATGGTCCAGAAAAGGTTGTCCCGCAGGATGGGCGGCCAAACGAATACTGTACCGGTCAGCCACTTTCAGGTTACCCAGGATGTGGTCGATGTGACTGTGGGTGTTTACCAGCAGTTGGGGTATCAGGTTGTTGCCCGAAATAAAATTTTCCAGTTGTTGCATTTCGGTTTCATTGGAAACAGCCGGGTCAAAGATCAGCGCTTTGCCTGTTGTTTCGTTGAACACGACATAGGCATTTAACTGAAAAGGGTTGAATATGAATTTTTTGACTTTTAACATAACTTTCTTTCTTTGGAAAGGCAAAAATACGATTTCGGGGAAATATAAATTATTCGTTGCCTTTTCATTATTTTGGGACAGGCATGTGAAGGATAAAATAAGGTGTATTAGTCTCTCAGGCCTTTCACCCGTGGGATACCGGCAATAAAATCTTTCAGGTAAAAAGGTTCAAAGTAGGCAGTATCTTCGAACTTACCAGAACGAAATTTGTCTTCGGCCAGCGGGGCCATGTATGCTGCTGAAGCAAGAAATTCTTCACGAAACAGAGCTTTGGGAGAAGCTTTTTGTAATATTGTTTTACATTTTTCTGCTCCATCGCCCATAAAAACCAACGTTTTGTCTTGTTTGAAAAAGTCGGCAAAAGCATTTTCATCTATAATTTCCGCTCTGATTTCCCTCACTTCATTCAACAATGCATCATAAACCGCCGAAAACACTTCCATGCGGCGTGCGTCGATCATGGGGCAAAACAGGAAATTATCCGGATTTTTTCCTTCCGCTTTGAATTTTAGGATCATTCCGTTGGCGAGTGAACGCAGTGTTCCGACAGAGATCAGGGGTTTGTCTAAAGAGTAGCAAAAGCCTTTTGCAGTAGAAACCCCGATGCGCAAACCGGTGTAGGAACCGGGGCCTTTGCTTACGGCAATGGCATCCAGGTCCTGAAAAGTCATTTTTGCCTGATACATGAGCTGTTCGGCAAAAACTGTAATTTGCCTGGCATGTGAATTCTCAGTATTTGCTTCCTGAATAGCGGTAAGTTTGCCATCTATGGCAAGGGCCACCGAACAAACACGCGTGGAAGTTTCAATATTTAAAATTTTGCCCAAAATCCGTTGTATTTAATTACTTTTTCACCGTAAAGAGATCTTTTTTGTTTACTTTTTTCACCCTGTCACCGTTTTTTAATGTTTTGGATACCAGCCTGTATGGAGCAGTAATAACTTCTTGTCCCAGTTTTAGCCCTTTCTTGATCTGGATGTACATGTTGTCCTGGATGCCGGTTTCTACTTTTTGCAGTTTCGCTATACCATTTTGATAGACAAAGACATAATCCTGGTTCTTTTTTTGCGGTTGTATTCCTTTTCCTTTTTTGAATTTTTTCTTTTCATGTTTGGCCAATGCGGATGACATGCGTCCGGTTGTATCTGTTCTCGTAGTGACGGCCTGAATGGGAACAGCCAAGACATTATCAGCACGTTTGGTTTGTATTTCAACCGTAGCGGACATGCCGGGTCTGAAAGGAGAAGGAATGGGGTTTTCAGGACGGATAAGGTCGGCATAAGACGATTTCAGCATACGTATTTTCACATCAAAGTTGGTAACCTGGTCAGCACTAACGCCGGTAGTATTGGCCGAAGTGGCAATTTCGGTCACAATGCCTTTAAATTCACGGTTCAGATAAGCATCAACTTCTATCATTGCCGTGTCACCCAATGCAACCTGTACAATATCGTTTTCATTCACTTCCACGTTCACTTCCAGGACATTCAGATTGGCAATACGCATAATTTCGGTACCGGCAGAGAACTGCGAAGCGCCGGTTACCCGTTCACCTACCAAAACGCTCAATTTGGATATTGTCCCGCTGTTGGGGGCGTAAATGGTTGTCCGTTTCAGGTTTTCCTCTGCTTCACTGAGTTTGGCCCTGGCGCTGTTAACCTGAAACTGGCTGGCTTTATAACTTTCTTTGGCAGCTTTTACCTCTGCTTTGGCAACCAGGTAAGTTGACCGCGCAGCATCGAAGTCCGCATCAGAAATTACCTGGCTTTTCCAAAGTTTCTGGCTACGTTCAAAGTCAAGTTTGCTTTTGGTGTATTGAGCCTGCGACTGTGCCAGCCTGGCTTTGGAATTGGCCTCGTTGGCTTCGGTTGTTTTTAAAGCGGCTTCTGCTTGCTTAAAACTGGATATGTAAATTTTAGGATCGATTTTTGCCAGTTTCTCGCCTTTGGTTACATGTTCCCCTTCTTTCACATAAAGGGCAACCACTTCCCCTGAAATATAAGGACTGATCTTTACATCTTTGGCCGGTTGTATCCTTCCGTTGGCCGAGACGGTCTCAACAATATTTCTTCGGACTACTTTTGCAACCGCCACTTTTTTGACCTCCGAAGATTTTCCTTTTTTCACTGCCAGTGCAATCAGTATGACCAACACTATCGCGCCGATAACGTACCAAAGAACTTTTTTTCGAGATTTTGTCATTTCCGTATTTTTTAGGTGTTCGATAAAATCGGTCTTAAAAAAACAACCATTTTATTTTGACTTAACTACAGCAACCGGTTTGTTAACAGTCATATCTTTTAATGAAAGGCTGCGGCCCAGATAAAAATCGAGAATTTTGGTTTTGAATATATAATCATATTTTGCTGCAGTAATATTTGATTCGGCATTGTAAAGTTTTACTTTAGCCACTTCATAATCCGTTGCGCTTAACATCCCCACATTAAATTTTTCCTGGGCATACATAAAAGCTTCACGCAGGGAAGCCAGTGATTTTTTGCTGGCAATATATGTTTGATAAGCTGCTAGGGCATCGGCGTAGGCCTGTTCAATATTTTTACGCAAAGTATTTTTGGCAATTCTCAATGACAGCCTGGCATTTTCGAGGGAAATTTTTGATTGTTTAATGTAAGTAGAAACCTGATAACCGTTTAAGATAGGAATGGTTAAACGAAAAGCAAGGGACAGGTTCCTGTTATCCCTCAATTGGTCCCAAAAAGGTTTTGTTTTATTAAAATCAGGGTTGAGCGGGTTGTTGCTCATTCTGATTTGGTCAGAGTAATTGTTACCATAAGAAGAATTAAGGGACAGGGTAGGGCTCCGGCGTCCCCGGGCTATTGCCACTGCCCGGCTGGCAGCTTTTACCGAATACTGGGCACTTTTTATCTGTGGCATGATCTGCAAAGCGTGGTCGTAGATTGCCTGAATAGGTAACAAATTGGGTTTGTGTAAGATCTGTAGGTTTGGTTTTTGAATGTCAAATTTAGTATTTCCTTTTAAATCGAGGATTTGCATCAGGTCGAGATATGCCAGCATAAGTTTGTTTTGTGCATTTACCAGGTTCACCTTGTCGTTGGCTCCCTGGGCTTCTATATCCAGAAGATTGCCCCGCGCAACAGTTCCTGCTTCCACCTGTTTTTTGGTGCGGTCAATTTGTTTTTTACTTATTTCAACCTGCCTTTGGGCATTGTGTACCTGCTCAATATTGTACAATATCTGCAAATAGGCTGCAGCAATGTTCAGTGCAATGTTATCCCTTATTTTTTCGGAATCGTATTTTTTTGCCAGGTATGCAAACTCCTGCTGCCGCAATTTGTTCACATTTTGTAATCCGTTAAACAAAGTTAAGCTGGCATTTACCGAACCATAAGCCTGATTTACCTTTTTGTTGACATAACTATAGGTAGCCATGTCAACAGATCGCCCCCATCCTGTATTTTGCGAAACACTGGCATTGAAAGTGGGCAGGAAATTCAACTTGCTTTGCAGAAGAGATTCTTTGGAAGATTCTGCAGAAAGTTTGCTCTGCTTGATTTGCAGGTTGTTTTTATAAGCATAATTGATACATTTTTCTAAAGACCATTCCTGTTGCTGGGCTTCAACAGACATTCCCATAAACATAAATATCAATAAAGGAAGGAGAAAAATCATCTTTTTTTTCATGGAAATAATGTTTTTATATTACAGATGTTTCGGTTAGGACATACCTTTTATATTTTAAATGTAACAATTTATCATAAAACGTGCCATAAATATAATTTGTTGTATAACAAACGTATACATTTTGTTTTGAAAACCTGTGAACGGTATCCTGTTCATATTAAAACAACGGTTGTTCATAAGCGGACAGCTTTGGATATTTGCCCGAAATGATAAGAAAAAGGCATCTTCACTTGTTTTTTATGCAAAGGTATAACTTTTACCCATCATTTATCCCGGTACCGGTAAAAATATTCCCGTTTTACAGCAGGTGGAAAGAAATATGATTTCATCTATTATTTTTCTTTCGGTGCTTAAAAATACCTGATAAGTATTAAAATACCCCGTTCACCGACAAATTCCTGTAATTCACCGATTTTTCTTTTTTCAATCTACCGCTACAACCTATCTTTGCATAGCATAAAAACAAATACTGAAAACGATGGAAATTAATCCACAGAGACAACATGATTCACACAACGGTAAACTAATGATTGGCGGACTGCTGATGTTCGTCGGGGCAGTTTTACTAATGTCCAACCTCGATTTTTTCAACTTCAATATATGGCATTATCTTTTTTCCTGGAAAAGTATTTTGATATACATTGGCCTGGTGTGGTTGGTGAGCCATAACAACAAGCGCCCGGCATACATATTGATCGGTATCGGTGTTTTCTTCTGGCTTCCATCCATATTCGGATATACCGTGCGGTTTCGGGATGTGTTTTGGCCCTTGATTTTTATTGGCTTGGGCTTTCTGCTCATTTACCGGCAACGTCAGCCGCACCGCATTCGGTACGATGCCCAGGGTAATCCCATAGATGACAGTAGTGGTTTTTTAAATGATCTTTCCGTTTTTGGTGGCGGAATAAAAATTGTACAGTCCAAAAATTTCAAAGGCGGCAATGTTACCGCTATCATGGGAGGATCTGAATTTGACCTGCGCCATGTGGAATTTGCGTCAAAAGTGGCGGTCATCGATGTGTTTACACTGTTTGGCGGAACAAAATTTATCGTTCCGGAAAACTGGACAGTTCAATCGGATGCCATCTCTGTTTTAGGAGGTTTTACCGATAAAAGGGCAGTAGGTCCGACTACAGAGGACAGTCCGGTGTTAGTCATCCAGGGCATTGTTATGTTAGGTGGAGTTGAAGTAAAAAGTTTTTAATATAAATACGAGAAACAATGAAATCAAAAGCAGCAGCCTATTTTTTGTGGTTCTTTTTGGGTTTTTTCTCTGCTCACCGTTTTTACCTCGGGAAAATCGGTAGCGGCATTCTGTATTTGCTCACCGGCCAGCTTTTCGGTATTGGCTGGCTGATCGATCTTTTTCTGATCGGCGGCATGGTAGAACGTTATAATCTGGAAAACAGGGTCAGTAAAATAGAAACCGTTTGGGTGTAAACCTTTTATCGAATAAAATGCAACAAAAATGATGCTGAATCCTGTTTCAAAAAACAAAAATTATTTCATCAGCTATCTTACCATTTGGGGACTCATTATTGCTGTTCACACGCTGGTACTTAATTTTTTTTACGGGATCAACAGCATGGAAAGCCTGACAGATTCCCTTGTTTTCAATTTGATATTTTTGTTTATCGGATACAGCTTGTGGTATGTGATAAGGTTTAACCTCAAAGAAAAACCTTCTTTTCTCGATCTGATCTTTAACCATCTGTTGATTTCTATTATTGTCATTGCTGTTTGGCTGTTGCTTGGTTATTTTATTATGCAAAGTTTTTATGGAAACGATGCCGCTTATCTGTCTTTTTTGAAACGTTCTCTTGCTTGGCGGGCCGTGATAGGATTTTTTTATTACCTGCTTTTCGTCATGTTTTATTACCTGATCCTCTATTACGATGATTTGCAGGAAAAACTGAAAATGGAAAGCAAACTTCAGAATCTGGTGACCAAAGCAGAACTGGAGACGTTAAAATCCCAGATTAATCCGCATTTTCTTTTCAACAGTCTTAATTCTATCAGCTCGCTCACCATAACCAGTCCTGAAAAAGCACAGGAAATGGTTATCAAGCTGTCCGATTTTCTGCGTTATTCACTAAGCCACGATAAAAATGAAAAAACCAGCTTTCAAAAAGAGTTTGAAAACTTGAAACGTTATCTTGATATTGAAAAAGTTCGTTTTGGCAAACGATTGAATTTTATTTATAATATTCCTGAAAGCTGTTACAGGTATATGATACCGAATATGTTGTTGCAGCCGCTCATTGAAAATTCCATAAAACATGGTGTATACAACAGCTCCGACGAAGTGCAGGTAGAGATTTCCTGCAAAGAAGAAAATACGTACCTTGTCATCGAAATCAGCAACGACTATAATCCGGAAGTGGTAAAGCCGAAAGGTGAAGGAATAGGATTGAAAAACATTAGAAAACGGTTACAGTTGATTTATATGAGGAGTGATTTGCTGGAAACCATGGCTGATAAAATGGTTTTCAGGGCAATATTGCGCATACCAAAAGATGAAGGCCATGAATGAGAAAATAAATGCCGTCATAATCGAAGATGAACAGCCAGCCCGCGACCTGCTGAAAGCTTACCTGCAACCGCATGATGAAGTTGAACTGGTGGCCGAATGCGAAAACGGGTTTGATGGTGTCAAAGCCATTGCCGAATACCATCCCGACCTGATTTTCCTTGATATACAAATGCCCAAACTTACAGGGTTTGAAATGCTGGAGCTGTTGGATGATTATCCGGAGATCATTTTTACTACAGCTTATGATGAGTTTGCCTTGCGGGCCTTTGAGCTGAATGCTGTGGATTATTTAATGAAACCTTTTTCCAGAAAGCGTTTTGACCAGGCACTGGAAAAAGTTTTTGCCCGGTTAAAAAACAAATCGTCTCAAAGCGATACAGTGGAAAAACTGAAAGTACAGGTGCGCGAAGAGTCCGGGCCTCAGGAGCGTTTTTTTGTGAAAACCGGCAACCGCATTGATGTCATCCCGGTAACGGAAATCATCCGCATCGAGGCGCAGGACGATTATGTGGAGTTTCACACGACAAAAGGGCGTTTTCTGAAAAAGGAAACCATGGCCCAAATGGAAAAACAGCTGTCCCCCGACCGGTTTTTGCGGGTACACCGTTCGCACATCATCCGTCTCGACCAAATGGAGAAACTGGAAAAATACGGCAAGGAAAGCTATCTGGTCATCCTGAAAGACGGTGCCAAAGTGCAGGTTAGCAAAAGCCGCATCAAAAATCTGAAAGAACAGCTCGGGATATAGAATTGGGGGCGGGAAGATTGCTTCTGCTCCTTCACCGGTAGATTATCTGCAAGCTCCTCCGGATTTGCAATCCGAATGAGCGGAAGGGGTAAAGAACCTGTTCACCAATAGATTGCTTCTTCGTCCCGACGCGCAATCCGCCTCATGCTCATCGCAATGATGGTATCTTTTTATCCATCGCTTTTGGCGTCCACGCCAAAAGTACGCACCGCTTCCGGCGTCCACGCCGGAAGTTTCCTAAAAATTTCTTTTATAAATTGATTCGGCCAGTTCGAACAACCGGCTGCTTTGCGTTTTGCCAATGGAAAGGGCGGAAAGTGATTCCAGCGCTTCATCATAAAACTTTTCCATAATGGCAAAAGCGTCTTTGTGAACATTCAGTTGTTCGTAAACAGCTTTCATACCGGCAATTTTCTTTTCTTCATCCTTTTCATTAAAAAGACCAAAGATTTGTTGCCTTTGTCTTTCATCGGCTTTGGAAAGTGATAAACAGAGCAGATAAGTCTTTTTGTTTTGCAGTATGTCGCCGCCAATGCGTTTGCCAAAAGTTTTCTGGTCACCGAAAGTATCCAGATAATCGTCTTTGATCTGGAAGGCCAGTCCCAGTTTTTCACCGAAGTTGTATATTTTTTTCTGGTCTTCTGCTGAAGCATTCCCCAAAATAGCTCCCATGTGCAGGGCTGCAGCCAGCAAAACAGAAGTTTTCAAACGGATCATATTCAGGTATTCATCCAGTGAAACTTCAGGAATGTCCTCAAAATCTACATCATATTGTTCGCCTTCAATAACTTCGGCAGCAACTTTCTCGAAGGCTATCATCAGGGCAAAATGTTTATCGCGGGGAGCTTTGTTCAGCAGGTGGATGGCGTGCAACAACATGGCATCACCCGTAAGAATGGCTTTGTTGGTGCCAAAAGCCTTGTGTACGGTAGTTTGGTTGCGGCGGATATCGGCCTCATCGATAATATCATCATGTATCAAAGTAAAATTGTGGTAGGTCTCGATGGCACAAGCTGTATCGAGGGCTTCCGAAATGTCTTCTCCAAAAGCTTCGCAAGCCGTTAAAAGCAGTACCGGACGAATACGTTTGGCTTTCATCCGCATGATCTGCATGGCAGGCTGATAAAGGACTTTGGGAAATCTTTCATAGCCTTTGGTAAACAAATAATCTTCGAAAATGGCTTTTAATTCGTCTGCCGAATGTTGTTGATGTATTGTTGTCATGGTTTTTTCTTTAAAATTCCTGAAATATTTCTAATGAAAATGAATTCAAAAGTTCTTTTGCTTTTTCAAAATTCCGGGTAACCCCGAGCATCATGCCTCCGCCCCCCGAACCGCAGAGTTTCAGGAAACAGCTTTTGTCTTTCCATCCCTTTTCCCAGAGCGGGAATAGTTTTTCGGGGACCATGGGACGAAAATACCGGAGGGTAGAAGCCGATAGTTTTTCCATACAAGAAAATAGTGCCGCAGAATCTCCGGTGAGGTATGCCCTGATACATTTCGCATTAAGTGGTACCAGTTTCGATTTGATCTGCTGAAGGAAATCAGGTTTTTGACATTGCCCCATAAAATAATTGACCAACGGTTGGGTTTCTCCGGTTGTAGCTGTATCCAATAAAAACAGACCGCCATCTGATTTTTTTTCAAAATGCGGTTGTTCAACAACTTGTAACCGGTTGTTTTTTTCCACTTTGACCGCTTTCTGCAAATAACAGACCAAAGGATCAAGCCCTGAACTTTTTCCGTGAAAATAGGACTCCATGGCGGCAAAAACCCCTTTTAAAGTTATCAGGTCCTCTTCCGGTATTTTAAACCGTGCATACCGTTCGTAAACCGCAGCCACCAAAGCTCCTGAACTTCCTAATCCGTAACCCAGCGGAATATTGCTTTCAAAAGTCAGGCCTTCGTCAATCTCCTTTTCAAATTGCGAAATGTTTAATTGGCCGGGTAATGAACCTTTTTGAAAAAGCCGGCGGAGGTATCCTGCATATTTTTTTAAATGACCATTGGAATCGAAGGCTTTGTCACCGGATTTTCCGCCGAAAACAAAACTACCGTACAGCTCACGATATGGTACGCTCAACGCCTCTGACCCAACAATGAGGGCATACTCGCCAAACAATAAAATTTTTGAATAGAAGTTTTTCCGCTGCTGCATGCTATAAAATTTTTTCAGGTCCTTTTCCCACTTCATCTTCAATGAACCCCGGCGGGTTCAGAAATGAAATCAGCTCATTTTGAATAAACTGTCTTACTTTTTCTTTCAAAGCGGATGGATAAAGCATGTGGACATTGGGTCCTGCATCCAGCGTAAAACTCACCGGAAGGCCGGTTTTTTTACGATAAGCAATAATCTTTTCTATGATCTGCAGGGTATTGGGTTTCATCAGCAGATAATAGGGCAGCGAAGTCATCATCATGGCGTGCAGGGTGAGAGCTTCCGATTCGGTAATGCGGATAAAAGTCTCTGTGTCGCCCGAACGCATGGCTTTCAAAAGGGCGGCCAGGTTACGGTGTGCCTGCCGGAAACGCTCGCCGGCAAAAGGGTTGCTTTCCATCAGGCTATGGCCCGCGCGGCTCGAAACTTTTTTCTCACCGTCATCCACCAGCAATATCGTATCCTTGTATGTTTTAAAAATGTCGTGTATTTCTCCGTTTACCGGGAAGCCGTACAGGTCTGACGAACCGGGGATTTCTTTCGATTCGCCCCAAACGACCACCCCGCCGTACACCGAGCGGCTGGCGCTTCCCGAACCCAGGCGGGCCACATAAGAAACCTTGCGCAAAAAATCATCCCGGTTTTGCAGCGTGCCGAAATGCATCCATTCCAGGTCGCACAACACCAGCGCCAGCACGCTCATCCCCGAAGCAGAAGAGGCAATGCCGGCCGAATGGGGAAAGGTGTTCCGCGAACGGATTACAAATTTTAACTGGTCCACAAAAGGAAAAATGTCCGCAACGCTTTCAAAGAATTTCGCCGTTTTTTCTTCAAATTTCGGGTTACGTTCGCCCTCAAAATAAAATTCTATTTCAAGCCGTCCGCCCCGGGCCGGCAAATAGGAGACTTCCGTTTCGGAATAGGCATTTTGCAGCGTAAAACTGATGGAAGGGTTCCGGGGTATCTGCACCGGCTTTTTGCCCCAGTATTTTATCAGGGCAATGTTGGAAGGGCTGCGCCAGGCTGTTTTCCCTGTGGGAATGTTTCCTTGCGGGAAACGTAAAGCAGGATTTTTATAAGGTGGTCCGTAAGGCACGATGATATGTTTTTATGGTTACTTTTGCGGACGGCGAACAACACACCGAACGAAATGCCAAAATTATAAAAATTAGCCGAACCGGATAAAGCGGGGGATGCCCTTCGTTGAAATAAAACGGGGCGAAATAAATTTTGACAGGAAAACGAAAAAATGTTTATTTTTGCCATCCCTTTTTAACAGGGTACCGTGGCCGAGTGGCTAGGCGGAGGTCTGCAAAACCTTATACAGCGGTTCGAATCCGCTCGGTACCTCAAAAAAATCCCTGTAATGAATGCAGGGATTTTTTTATAAGGTTTTGCCAATCAGCTCTTTCGGATTGTACCCGCTGTTCGGGATTTCACCACCGTTCCGGGCGTCCACGCCCGGAAAAACCCAACGATAATTCTTTCGGATTTGCAATCAGTAGTGTTCGGAAGAAGTTCATAAGCGTTTGATTAAGGGTAAGGGCCAGGCTCTTTTTTAAAAGAATAATCTAATTGATGGTTTCT
>Ga0256829_1003361_pt1 | contig 11154 bp, 7 predicted proteins | sample 131447metaG_FD_185979 | JGI IMG/M metagenome (GOLD analysis project Ga0256829, IMG submission 185979) | Hydrothermal vent microbial communities from Lau Basin, Pacific Ocean - 131-447 | ecosystem: Environmental > Aquatic > Marine > Hydrothermal vents | place: Pacific Ocean: Lau Basin | collected... | reverse complement strand
CTGTATGCCCTACATTTTCCAAGTCATTGTGTTTGCCGCCTGCACGTACACATTTTTGGCTGGATGTAGCACGAACATAAGGACGGGTTTCATCACCCAAAAACACATGTTTAAAGGGAACCATACCCGCATTGGTAAACATTAAAGTCGGATCGCCATGCGGCACGAGTGAGCTTGATTCTACAACTTCATGCCCTTTGCTTGCAAAATAACCAAGAAACTTCTTGCGAATTTCTGATGTTTTCATGCTGTCATTCCCCATTTTCCAAATCTTCACACACTTCTTCATTCAAGGCGCGCAGAATCGTATCATTATCGTAACCTTTATTCCGCAAAAAACGGGCATGACGCTGCCATACCCGCTCATTTTGTTTGCGTAAACCTTGCGGGTCACGGCTATGTAATAATTCGCGACAAGCATCAGATGCATCAAATCCTACTGCTGCCTCATCCACTGCCGCTTGTAATGCCGTTTCTTCCGCACCTTTTTGCCTAGCCTTTGTTGCAGCCATCCACAAAGATTCACCTTTTTTCAAGCGATAGCGTAAAAAAGCTTCGGCATAACGCGCCTCGCTTAAATAACCATAACCTTTCAACAGCTCAATCGCCGAATCTATAGCAATCTCATCACAATCACGTTGTAACAATTTACCCCGCAACTCCGCTTCACAATGTTCACGCATGGTCAATAAACGCAGGGCTATACTATAAACTTCCTGCACATCCTGCCGCGACATTTAAGCTTCTTCTACAACATCCTTCGCATCACCCATGCCTAAATCAGCACGTACCTTTGCTTCAATATCTGCCAGCATATCTGGGTGATCCTTCAGAAATTGAATGGCATTATCGCGCCCTTGTCCAATACGTTCCGTACCTGCTGCATACCAAGCACCACTTTTCTTCACATGTCCAAATTCAACACCCATATCGACTACTTCACCCACATGGGATACACCTTCCCCATACATAATCGAGAACAATGCCAATTTAAAAGGCGGTGCCATTTTGTTCTTCACAACCTTCACTTTCGTTGAGTTACCAAGAATTTCATCACCCTTCTTAATCGAGCCTGTACGACGCACATCCAAACGCACAGAGGCGTAAAATTTCAAAGCATTACCACCTGTTGTGGTTTCTGGGTTACCAAACATCACACCAATTTTCATGCGAATCTGATTAATGAAAATAATGGTTGTTTTAGAGCGTGAAATAGAACCCGTTAGTTTACGCAAGGCTTGCGACATCAAACGCGCTTGCAAACCCATATGTGAGTCGCCCATATCGCCTTCAAGCTCGGCCTTCGGAGTCAAAGCAGCCACAGAATCCACTACAATAATATCCAATGCCCCAGAGCGGGTAAGCATATCCACCACTTCCAAAGCTTGCTCACCACAATCAGGCTGAGAAAGCAGCAAATCATCTACATTCACACCCAGTTTACGCGCATATTCAGGGTCTAAAGCATGTTCTGCATCCACAAAGGCTGCTTTACCACCCAATTTTTGAGCTTCTGCCACAGCGTGCAGTGCCAATGTAGTTTTACCTGATGATTCAGGCCCATAAATTTCAACAATACGTCCACGCGGATAACCAGCAATACCCAAGGCTGCATCCAATGCCAATGAACCAGATGGAATCACATCAATGGCAACCCTAGCCTGATCACCCATACGCATGATGGTGCCCTTACCAAACTGACGCTCAATCTGCGCTAAGGCAGTATCCAGTGCTTTATCTTTATCCGACATATTCCCTCCGACGTTGCTGAATCTGAGCCAGTTTCGCCAATCATTCTATTTCAATATTCCGCTACTTAAACCTTTGCGAACGGTAACAGCCAACAACACCCACAACAACGGGCATGTTCAAACAAACAGTAGGGCACCTCGAAAAACCTCGTGCGAGCCAAGCGATGTTGATTTTTGCTCATAGCAAGGCGTAATAGAATGAGTAATAGCACCGCTATTGCCCATTTTATTCAACGAAGCTAGGGGTGAAAAGCACAAGTTTGGCGAAGTAGCGAGGTTTTTCGAGGTGCCCAGTATAGCCCATGCATTCTTTGCGATGATTAAGCTCCCCCTATCAAAAACCTGCCAAAGCAGCATTAAACACTGCACTTGGACGCATAACTTTTTCCAATTTTGTTGGATCAGCATGGAAATAACCACCCATATCCATAGCCTTGCCTTGCGCCTCATTCAATTCTTGCACAATCACTTGTTCTTTCTCTCTTAATTGCCCAGCCAACGCTGTAAACCTATCTTTTAATGCTCCATCATCATTCTGCTCTGCCAAGGCTTCAGCCCAATACATCGCCAAATAAAAATGACTACCTCGATTATCCAACTCACCAACTTTGCGTGATGGTGATTTATTCTCTTTTAAGAATTTGGCATTGGCAGCATTTAGCGCATTTGCCAAGACCAAGGCTTTGGTATTTCCAGTCTTCGCAGCCAAATCTTCAAGGGATACAGCCAATGCCAAAAATTCACCCAACGAATCCCAACGCAAATGCCCTTCTTGTTCAAACTGCTGCACATGCTTCGGCGCAGAACCACCCGCCCCTGTTTCAAACAAACCACCACCCGCCAACAATGGCACGATTGAAAGCATTTTAGAGCTTGTGCCAAGCTCCAAAATAGGAAATAAATCGGTTAAATAATCACGGAAGATATTGCCCGTCACTGAAATAGTATCGTTGCCTTCTTTCACGCGTTTTAGCGCATGACGAATAGCATCTTGGGGTGATAGTATCTGAATATCCAAGCCTGTAAGGTCATAATCCTGCAAATATTTTTCTACTTTCTTGATTAAATTTTCATCATGGGCACGGTTTGAATCAAGCCAGAAGACCGTCGGATTCGCCGTTGCTTTGGCACGGTTCACTGCCAGTTTTACCCAGTCACGAATCGGCGCATCTTTGGTTTGGCACATGCGCCAAATATCATCCTTCTGCACCTTGTGTTCCATCAACACATCACCTTTTTGATTCAATACGCGTACCACACCAGTTGCAGGAATCTCAAAGGTCTTGTCATGTGAGCCATATTCTTCGGCTTTTTGCGCCATCAAACCAACATTCGCGACATTTCCCATCGTTTTAGGGTCAAATGCACCATGTTCTTTGCAAAATTGAATCGTTTCTTGATACATTCCAGCATAACAACGATCGGGAATCATGGCTTTGGTATCATGCAATTGACCATCCGCCCCCCACATCTTACCCGATGAGCGAATCGCCGCTGGCATGGATGCATCAATAATCACATCGCTCGGCACATGTAAATTGGTAATGCCTTTATCCGAGTCCACCATGGCAAGCCCAGGATTGCTTGCATACACAGCCTGAATATCCGCTTCAATCGCTTGTCGCTCTGCTTCTGGTAGGCTAGAAATCTTGGCATACACATCACCCAAACCATTGTTAGCATCCACACCAAGCTCTGCAAATACATCCGCGTATTTCTCAAAGACATCCTTAAAATACACCGTCACCGCATGACCAAAGATAATCGGATCCGATACTTTCATCATCGTGGCTTTCAAATGCAGTGATAACATCATGCCGCTTTTCTTCGCATCCGCAATTTGCTCGGCATAAAACGCACGCAAAGCAGACACGCTCATCACCGTTGCATCAATCACCTCACCTTCTTGAACCTTTAAATTTTCTTTTAAGGTAATGGTTTGTCCGTCATCCGTTGATAGTTGAATAGCAACACTATCCGCCTGCGTCAAAACAACGGATTGCTCACTACCATAAAAATCACCCTCGGACATATGCGCAACATGCGTCTTTGAATCACTGCTCCAAGCTCCCATCGAATGTGGGTTATCTTTGGCATATTGCTTCACGGCTGCTGCCACACGGCGATCAGAATTCCCTTCACGCAGCACTGGATTCACCGCAGAGCCCAAAACCTTGGCATAGCGCGCTTTAACCGCCTTTTCTTCATCTGTTTGTGCATCTTCTGGATAATTGGGAATATCAAAGCCATGCGCCTGAAGCTCTTTAATTGCAGCTTGAAGCTGCGGCACAGAGGCACTGATATTGGGCAATTTAATAATATTCGTATCAGGGCATTGCGTAAGCTTACCCAATTCCGCCAGGGTATCGTTTTGTTTTTGATCTTCCGTTAAATTCTCTGGAACATTTGCCAATATTCTTGCCGCAAGCGATATATCTCGGCTCTCAACATGCACATCAGCAGCTTGCGTGAATGCCTGCACGATAGGAAAAAAGGAATAAGTTGCTAAAGCTGGAGCCTCATCTGTTTTGGTATAGATGATGGTAGGTGTTTTTGAAGTCATGGGTATCCTGTGACAATATCTTTGATGGGCGATATTTTAGCAGTTTTTTTAGCATTGAGAAAGAATCCAAGCTAGATTCAATATTTGTGAATCATCTGGCTTTGGTTATCATCTCTGAACTTTTCCCTTAAGGATTTTTTCATGCCTCATGCATCAACTGTTTACCTAAAAGATTATCAAGCCCCAGCTTTTTGGGTGGAACACATTCATCTAACATTCACGCTCCAAGCTACAAATACTGAGGTTGTTTCGCTGGTTCAATACAAGCGCAACCCCGATTCAGCCAATAAAACACTTGAGCTTGATGGTAATTCTTTGGAATTATTGGATATTCAACTTGATGGTAAGATATTGCCCAAAACAGCCTATCAACAATATGAACAAGGGCTATCCATAGCTAATCTTCCTGACAGTTTTTCATTAAAGATCACCACACATATCAACCCCGAAGCCAACACGGCTCTGGAAGGTTTGTATCGTTCATCTGGCAACTATTGTACCCAGTGTGAAGCACAAGGCTTTCGCCGTATCACTTATTACCAAGACCGACCTGATGTGATGGCTCCGTTTACGGTCAAAATCATTGCTGATAAAATAGCTAACCCTGTATTACTTTCCAATGGTAATCCTGTGGCTTCTGGCGAATTGGAAGATGGAAAACATTGGGCAGAATGGCATGATCCATTTGCCAAGCCTTGTTATTTATTTGCTTTGATTGCAGGAAATTTAGCCAAAGTAGAAGATACATTCACCACCCAATCAGGGCGCAAAATAAGCTTACAAATTTACACCGAAGAACATCATATCCATCAATGCGGCTTTGCTATGGCATCCTTAAAACGCGCCATGGCTTGGGATGAGCAACGCTTTGGTTTGGAATACGATTTAGATTTATTCATGATTGTAGCCGTTGATGATTTCAATATGGGTGCCATGGAAAATAAGGGCTTAAATATCTTTAACTCACGCCTTGTGTTTGCCAGCCAAGAAACTGCTACCGATGATGATTATATTGCGATTGAAGCAGTGATTGGTCATGAGTATTTTCATAACTGGACAGGCAACCGTGTCACCTGCCGCGATTGGTTCCAACTTAGCCTAAAAGAAGGTTTGACCGTGTTCCGCGACCAAGAGTTTACCGCCGATCACCATGCAAGAGGAGTCAAACGTATTGAAGATGTTCGATTATTACGTGCCCATCAGTTTGCCGAAGATGCAAGCCCAATGGCGCATCCCATTCGCCCCGCATCATTTGTTGAAATTAATAATTTCTATACCGTGACCATCTATGAAAAAGGTGCGGAAATCGTACGCTTGTATCACACCCTGCTTGGTGAAGCTGGATTCCAAAAAGGCATGGATTTATATTTCAAACGCCATGATGGACAAGCCGTAACCACGGAAGACTTTTTAAGTGCCATGGCAGATGCGAACGACACCAATTTATCACAAATGCAAGTTTGGTATGAGCAAGCAGGCACACCGCGTGTGCAAGTGAGGCTTGATTATGATGCTGCAAAGCAAACTTGCACCTTACACTGCAAACAATCTTGCCCCTGCACATCCGAAAGCAAGGATAAAAAGCCTTTCTTAATTCCACTTAAAACCAAACTTCTGGGTAACCAAGGCAAGGCTTTAGCAGATGAAAAGGTTTTGCTTTTCAAAAATACCGAGCAATCCTTTACCTTTGAAAATATCAGTGAAAAACCTATCCCTTCCCTGCTTAGAGATTTTTCCGCTCCTGTCATTTTAGCATATGATTACAGCGATAATGATTATGCCTTTTTGATGCAATATGATGATAATACGTTTAACCGCTGGAATGCCGCGCAAGCCTTGGCAAGCCATACCATTTTAAAGCTTATGCAGGGCGTAGAAACATCGTGTGATACCATCAGCCAAGCATTTAAAAAACTATTGCAAGACCAACAGTTAGAACCTGCACTTCTGGCAGAAGCACTAAGCCTACCTTCCTTATCCGACATTCAAGAAGCATGGCTTGGCACGCATGATACAGTCAATCCTGAACAAGCATTTCAAGCCAGAGAGGTATTAAAAACTGCATTAGCCCAAACTTTGCATGATGATTTTTTACACATTTATCAAAGCCTACAGCCACAAGGTTTAGACGACAAAGCCATACAACAGCGCAAGCTTAAAAATGTATGTTTAGCATATTTGGTACAAAATGGAGCTTATGCCTTGGCCTATCAACAGTTCCAAAATGCTGATAATATGACCGAGCAATATACTGCCCTAGCCCTACTCGCCCATCACGATTGCCCAGAGCGAGCATTGGCTTTACAGACCTTTGAACAACAATGGCAAGATGAAAGCAATGTGATGGATAAGTGGTTTGGCGTGCAAGCAAGTTCACCACTGCCTGATACCTTAAAGCATGTACAAAATTTAATGCAGCACCCTAAATTTTCTTTGGCTAACCCAAACAAAGTTCGCGCCTTGATTGGTGGCTTTGCCATGCGCAATCCCAAATGTTTTCATGCTCAAGATGGCTCTGGTTATAACTTTATTGCCGAGCAAGTGTTGGCATTGGATAAGCTGAATCCACAAATTGCAGCACGCATGGTGCGTGCATTGATGGATTGGAAACGCCTAGAGTCTAAGCGTAAAGCCTTGATGAAAGAACAACTGCAACGTATTGCGAACAGCAAAGGGTTATCGGGAGATGTGTTTGAAATTGTGAATAAAAGCCTCTAATCGAAAAAGAGCCTCTAAGAAACTGTCCTTAGAGGCTCTGACTAGCACAATTACTCTCTACAATGAAACATACCACTCACTATCATCCATATTCACAGGCAATGGCTCACCAGCGCATACTTTATCAAAAGCATCTCGCTTGCCTTCACCTGTTACCATAATAATACGACGATGCGCTAACATTAATGCCGTATAACCCATGGATACACGATCCGATGGCGGTTTGGGGGAATCGAATACAGGCACAGCCAAAGCTTGATTGCTTAAGGCTGGGTTATTGGGAAACAGGCTCGCTGTATGTCCATCTTCCCCCATACCCAACAATACCAAATCCAATCGTTCAATATCAGTCAATGATTCAGCATATAAAAGCGCGCCTTGTTCCGCACCAAGCTCGGCATCAATACGATGAATCTGATCTTGCGGAATCGGCACATGTTCCAGCAGAGCTTCATCTGCCATCACATCATTGCGCTCATCATCGCCCACAGGCAAACAACGTTCATCACCAAACCACACATGCACCTTTGACCACTCAATATCTGCATCGCGTAATAATTCATAACATTGCTTGGGTGTTGTGCCACCCGCCAATACCCAATGAAAAATGCCACGTTGGGCGATGCAATGCCGCGCATCATGTTCTACAAGTTCTGCAACGGCTTGTGCCACGGCGAAGGGTGTTTCAAAACGCTGAATAGATTTATTCATCATGGAGTTCCAATGTCCTCCAGCCGCCTTCACACTCATCCAGTAAAGCATCCATACCTGGAATATCAAGCGTGCCTGCAGGATAGGTTGCAATATCGGTTTCTTTTTCCCATGCATCCATAATTGGCGCAACAATTGCCCAACTTTCTTCGACTTCATCAGCGCGAGAAAATAAGCCTGCTTCACCAAGCATCACATCATGTAATAAGGTTTCATAAGCTTCAGGCATACCCGAACCTACCATGCCGTACGATGCATCCAATTTCACGCCGCGTAATTCTGTAGAAAGCCCTGGTTGTTTGGCAGTCATGGTCAGTTGCATGCCTTCATCAGGCTGCAAACGGAAGATAAGCTCATTATTCGGTACATGTTCGTCATCAAGCTTAAATAATCGCTGCGGAGGCTCTTTAAAACGAATGCAAATTTCAGACACACGATCTGGCAAACGTTTGCCAGTACGCAAGACAAAAGGAACTCCCTGCCAACGCCAGTTATCAATATAAAACTTCACAGCGGCAAAGGTTTCCGTACACGAATCTTCTGCCACATTCTTTTCATCACGATAAGCCAGCAATGTTTCGCCATTCGCTTCACCTGCGGCATATTGCGCACGCACAGCAATATCTTTGACATCTTCAGGCTCAATTTTACGCATGGAGCGCAATACTTTCATTTTCTCATCACGCACATCATTGGCATCCAATGATACAGGCGGTTCCATCGCCACCAAAGCCATGACCTGCATCAAATGGCTTTGAATCATATCACGAAAGGCACCTGAATTTTCATAATAACCCGCGCGGTAACCAATACCCAACGATTCCGATACTGAAATTTGCACATGATCAATATAGTTACGATTCCATAAAGGCTCTAACACGGAGTTAGCAAAACGAAAGACCATCAGGTTTTGCACGGCTTCCTTACCCAAATAGTGGTCAATACGATAAATCTGAGATTCATCAAAATACGATTGCAACTTACCATTCAAATCTTTCGCACTGGCTAAATCCATACCAAAAGGTTTCTCAACTACAATACGACGGAAACCATCTGACTCATCAGCCAAACCAGCATCTTTTAGGTTTTTACAAACAACTTCATACCATGATGGAGGGATAGCTAAATAATACAGAGCGTTGGTTTTCCCTTCATTGGTATGCAGCGTTTTAGCGAGCTGCTGATACATTTCAGGATCCGCCAAATCACCGACAACCAGCTCCAGTTTCTCTGCAATCCGTCTCCATGAAGGTGGATTCATAACAGCTTCTGGGAAATATTGTAACAATTGATCATGCACATAGTTTTCCCAATGTGATTTGGTCCACTTTTCACGCACAGCACCGATAATGCGCGAGTGGTGCCCCAATAAATTCCAGCGATGCATATGTGCCAATGCAGGTAGTAGCTTACGCTTCGTTAAGTCGCCCGATGCTCCAAATATAACAATATTCGTCGGCTCAGGACGCTCCGAACCAATTAACGATGCAAACTTATCATCTGCCATGATTATTCAGCCTCATTGGCTGGCTTGATGGCATGTCCACCGAAACCCGCACGTTGTGCATTAACAATTTTACCTGCAAAAGCATCCTTTTGACGGCTACGAAAACGCATTTGCAAGGCTAATGTCATCACAGGTGTTGGAATGCCCAAATCAATCGCTTCATTGGCTGTCCAACGACCTTCACCCGAATCATCCATCCAGTCGGACAACGATGATAAATCACCATCTTGCTCCAGTGCATCACCTGTCAAATCCAACAACCATGAAGATACAACAGACCCATGCTGCCAAACACGTGAAATTTGATGCATATCCAAATCGAACTCATCCTTGGCTTTCATCAATTCAAAGCCTTCTGCAAAGGCTTGCATCATGCCGTATTCCATGCCGTTATGAACCATTTTTACGAAATGCCCAGAACCCACAGGCCCCATATGTCCCCAACCATTTCCATGATCCGAAGCCAAGGTTGTCAAGGCAGGGGCAATCAAATCGATAGCATTCTTTTCGCCACCAATCATCAATGAATAACCATTTTGTAAACCCCAAACACCACCTGATGTGCCACAATCGGCAAATAAGATGCCTTTTTCAGCTAATTCAGCACCGCGACGCTGACCTTCTTTGTAGTTGGAGTTACCACCATCAATAATTAAATCACCAGCTTCAAGACCTGCATGTAATAAATTTTCAATACTTGAATCAACAAATTGATGTGGAACCATGACCCAAACCACCCGTGGTGTTGGTAATTGTGCAATCAAATCTTGCAAACTATTTGCTGCAGAAACAGCTTCAAACTCGGTTGCCAACGCTATGGCTGGCGCATCATCCAGATCATAAGCAACCACTTCATGATTACCCTGCATCAAACGCTTCACCATATTGCCGCCCATGCGACCCAAACCCACCATTGCCAACTTCATCACCAATCTCCTTTTACATATCATATTTATCACAAACCATTAAAAACAAGCACCAAGACGCTAACATGCAACAAGTGTCATAAGGTAGTAAATTCTAAATTGGATATTCAGACATAAAAAGCAATTTCTTAGACATACTTACCTATAGGGCACCTCGAAAAACCTCGGTACTTCGCCAAACTTGTGCTTTTCACCCCTAGCAGCGTTGAATAAAATGGACAATAGCGATGCTATGACTCATTTCATTGCGCCTTGCTATGAGCGAAAATTAACGTCGTTTAACTCGTGCGAGGTTTTTCGAGGTGCCCTATAAACATTGAAGAGTAAGAGATATGAACCGCAAGTCTCACTTTAATGGAGCATGAATAAAAAAACCATGCCCAACTTAGTTGGACATGGTTAATATTTCTAACAGTGCAATAGCAACCTATTGCTTTATTTCACCTGCTTTTTCGGAATCTTTTTAGGGTCTACAAATAACATTTTGGTAGGGTCTTTAAATCCAACAACACCACCAACAAAGAAGTAGCCACAAGCAAAGATAAATGCTGATAAAAGCATTGCAAAATAAACGATGATCACAAATATACCTTGGTCAACATCCAATACAATGGTAAAGCCATCCTCAGTTTTATTCACTTCGTGAATGGTTAACGATATTGCTTGAACCCTTAACTCAGAACCCGTCAATACAAAAATATCCTTGGTAAACAAAAATTTATTCATTTGCTCTCTAATCTGAGCAACAAGGGGGTCTGCACTTTTATTCCACAATGTAAATCCTGCTTCATTCGAGCTTTTGCCTGAAAATGTTAATATTACTTTTTTATCTTTAGGGATTTTCAAATAAAATGAGTCATCCTTTGGTTGATAAGCAACCTTGGTTGTGAATGTCATCGTTCCCCATTGTTTATCCAACCCAGAAGCTAACATAATGCTTGATTTAAAAGCCACATCACCTGAATCCAAAATTGTTAC